>UEXN01001412.1_pt1 | contig 19108 bp, 6 predicted proteins | sample 1796711 | NCBI WGS metagenome assembly UEXN01 (sample SAMEA4772470, study PRJEB27181) | metagenome | reverse complement strand
TTATGCTTGATACGGTAGCTTATGTGGGAGATATTTTATCTTTTTATCTCGACTATCAATCTAATGAGAGCTTTTTAAATACTGCAATTGAATATGACAATGTAGTTCGCATAGCGAAACAGCTGGGATTCAAGCTAGATACTAGCCCCTCCTCCTATGGACAACTTAGCTTCTATATTAAAGTCCCAGCGCTGGGAACAGTTGGCAATCCCGGACCAGATACCTCCTATGCACCAGTTCTTCGAGCTGGCTCTACTTTTTCATCCACTGGCGGCGGACTTTATAGTTTAATGACAGATGTTGATTTCTCGCGTACAACTAATCAGGTAGTCGTCGGCGAAGTCGACTCATCGACAGGAAGCCCGACAAGCTATATTATTCGCGCCTCAGGACGAGCGGTCTCCGGACGCACGGCCTTCAAGGAGGTTACTGTAGGGAACTTCCAGCGATTTCGTCGTATTGATTTGGGCGTGCAAAACGTTGCGGAGGTATTATCTGTTATAGATTCCGAAGGACATGAATATGTGGAGGTAGATTATTTATCTCAAAATATTATCTACAAAGCCTTACGCAATTCCAATCCTGCCACGAATGATACAGTAAAAAACATCCTTAAAGCTACCCCAGTAGCGCGCCGATTCACCGTAGACAGAGCCAGAAACCAAACTTTTATTCAGTTTGGCTATGGATCAGATTCCCAACTACTCACTAATGCAGTCGCTAACCCCTCTAACGTTGTTTTGGACCAGCAGGGACGCACCTACATCACCGACATTGATTTTGATCCGTCCAAATTAATAAGTACAGATAAATTTGGCATTGCGCCGGCGGATACAACACTCAGAATTGGTTATAGATTAAATACCACCTCGGACGTTAATGCAGGTGTGGGAACCATAACCCAAGTAACACGGCCGCTCCTCCACTTTAGATCACAGGGGTCTTTATCCGTAGCAACCCGACAGGGAGTAGTTAATTCCCTTGAAGTAATAAATGAAGAGAGTTTTGTGGGAGACATATCACTCCCATCCTCAGAAGAATTAAAACAGAGAGTAATGGGGCACTATGCCGCCCAGAACCGCGCGGTAACGGCACAGGATTATGTTTCTGTGTGTTATGGCATGCCCGGCAAATTTGGAGCAGTCAAAAGAGCTGCAGTCGTCAGAGATTTTGACGAATTTAAGAGAAATCTCAATATCTACGTATTGTCAGAAAATACCAGCGGCAAACTGATACCTCCCAATATTACTTTGAAAAGTAATTTAAAGAATTGGATCAATCAATATAGAATGATAAACGATACAGTTGATATTCTCGACGCTCAAGTAGTGAATTTTGTCCTTAACTTTACAGTAACGGCAGATATTAATTCAAGCGCTGCAACCGTGCTGAGTCGCTGTGTCACCGCGCTGAGGCAATATTTGTTGGACAATCCATACCAGATCGGCGAGTCTATAGTATTTGGGGACTTCTATAGAGTACTCAATAAGGTTGATGGGGTGATCGATGTGGTAGATATAGGGGTCGACTCAGTAGCCGGAGCAAGTTACTCTGATGCCTACTATAACTTCCACGGAAAGACATCCCCAGATGGACGACGAATTAACGGCACGGAAAATGTAGCTTTTGAACTTAAGTTCCCCAACGTAGATATTAAAGGATCCGTAAGATAATGGCTATTCTTCGATACACAGCTAGTGCTGACACTACCATAACAAACGCCTTCGAGTCTAACTTGGTTACTCGCGGCAGCGGCTCCAATATGGGATATGCAGACGCGCTGGAGGTATTCTCTATCTACGGACAAGAATCTGGTTCAAATGGTCAATCCCAGGAGCTGTCTCGGATCTTAATTAATTTTCCTATTGACAGTATCTCCTCCAATCGGTCCGCCGGCACTATTCCCGCTTCGGGAAACGTCTCCTTTTACTTGAGGATGTTCAACGCCCGAACACCCTTCACGCTACCGCAGGATTTCAATCTTATAGTGGCCCCAGTCTCAGCCTCCTGGACTGAAGGTTCGGGTCTGGATATGGACAATTACCAAGATATTGGTCAAGCCAACTGGGGACAACGCGCCGCGGCAACTGATTGGACGAACCAGGGTGGCGACTATCTTACAGCATCCAACTACAATGTATCTTTCCCCCTCGGCTACGAAGACATCGATCTAGATGTGTCCGAGATTGTTGAACGCTGGATCACATCGGGCAACGAATTTACTAATTATGGATTTGGCGTTCGTCTCACTGCTAGTCAAGAAGCATATTTCTCTAGTTCTGCAGGTACTGACTCGGGGTCAGTAATCCAGAACACTGTCGGCGCTACACAATCTTATTATACCAAAAAGTTCTTCGCGCGCTCGACTGAATTCTTTTATAAGCGCCCCGTAATTGAGGCTCGATGGGACTCCAGGATCCAGGATGACCGAGAAAACTTTTACTTCTCCAGCTCCCTAGCCCCAGCCTTAGATAACTTAAATAATCTCCATATTTATAACTATATCCGCGGCCGGCTTGTCAATATTCCCTCCGTGGGAACCAATGACCTCTTAGTCTCTTTCTATTCTAGTTCCAATGGAGACCCAGCCGGTTCCAAGCTCGCACTGTCGGTAGGCGGCGGAACAGCTACAGCTGGCGATTTTAACACTACTGCTAGTTATGTGAGCCCCGGTATCTATTCATGCTCCGTGGCTCTCACAGCGGCAGCTACGCCTTTAATGGCTATTCATGATGTATGGCATTCCGGAGGCGTTGAGTTCCTCACCGGATCCTTCTACCCCGAATTGATGCCTACATATGCTTATGCGCCAACATTTAATCGTATTACGAGTTGCACAAATCTTAAGAAAGTGTATTCAAGTCAAGACACCGGACGTTTCCGTTTCTTCGTACGAGACCGAAATTGGAGCCCTACAGTGTATGTGGTTTCTACCGCCAATAATCCAACAGATATTATTCCGAGTGCCTCGTATAGCATCACCCGCGTAACCGATAACCACAGAGCTATCCAGTACGGCACTGGGTCTAATTACAGTACTTACCTCTCCTACGACAAGGATGGCAACTACTTTGACCTGGATATGGGTCTTTTGGAGTCCGGATATATGTATGAAATTAAGTTGTCTTATTACAACGATAGCATAGGAGCATGGCAGGAACAACCACAAACGTTCAAATTTCGAGTTGAAGAATAATTAGAACATGACCATTAAGAAGTATTTCGAAGTTGCTGAAAACATACAGTCTCTCGCAAACAAGTCAGCCGCTGACATAGGATCAGAAGTTGAATCTGTTGGGTATCACGAGCAAGATATCATTGAAGAAGAGAGATTCATACCTCGTGTCGATTTTTCCAAGCCGGAAAACTTCGCCCGGTATGGCTCGGCTGAAGAATACTACGACAGTTCCCTCCGGCGCATCTACAATACATATCCTTATGACGGTTCGCTCCAAGAACGATTAAAGTGGGTTAATGCTTCCACATACCTAGATCTTTACATCTATGACGAGAAATACCCCCGTACCACTGGGTATGTCATTATGTCTGCAGAAGGCTCCGCAACAACCCAGGTCATCGACGGCTACGGCCGCCCCAGCACCCAGGAGTTTATCTATGTAAAGGGCGGACCTAATACCAACCCAAACGGGATGGAGAATCTCGCAGTAGGATTTACGGGCTCCAACTACTATGAGCCCTCAATGCGCCGGACTTCAAACCTGGCCTTCGATTTGGCTTCTCATGGCGCCTCGGTTGAGTTTTGGCTAAAGAAGGATACATTCTTGGATCCTGCCACTTCTAGTCGCGAAGTGATATTCGACATGTGGAATGGAGAAATATCCTCATCAGCTACTTACGCGCGATTAAGGTTAGAACTCACAGGTAACCTGTCAGATGGATCGGACCCGTTCTTATTAACCGTCATGTCCGGCAACGCGGGCATTTATCGACAGCCCATTGGAAGTGCCACAGTCACAAGCGCCTCGGTTGCTGACGGGCGCTGGCACCATTACGCCGTAACACTCAGGTCCGCTTCTGCAGGAATAAAGACACGTTTTTATGTTGATGGCGGACTTGATGGAGACCAAACGCTGGGATCTGCCGGCATAAATGACATTGCCATTCCGGGACTTCAAGCATATCTCGGCGCACTTATCGCCCCAGTATCTGGCACCGCCACGCCTAGCGCTACAAAAGCCGGCGACGGCAAGCTAGCCGCATCCATGGACGAATTCCGCTACTGGAAAACTCAACGTTCTTCGAAAGATATCGGTCGCTACTGGTTCACGCAAGTAGGGGGAGGTGTCAACACAGACCCTCAGCCCTTCATAGAGACGGCTGAATCCGGCAATGTAGATCTAGGGGTCTATTATAAGTTTAACGAAGGTATAACGGGTGTGGCGGCGACTGATAGTGTCGTACTGGACTATTCTGGTCGCATCTCCAACGGTAGCTGGACTGGGTACAGCGCAGGATCGCGAAACACCGGGTCAGCTATAGTTTCTTCTAGCGCAGCCATTAAGGAATTCCGGGATCCTATTATATATTCCTTCCACCCGGAGGTCGTCGCGCTCGCTAGTTCGCTGAAGACATCGGGATCAGCATATGACGGTATTAACAACGCTGCCGTCTATAATTCTATTCCAGCCTGGATCACCGAAGAAGATCAAGAGGGAGAGGGTAATCTTCGATACCTAACCCAGATCATGTCAAGTTATTTTGACACTTTGCAGCTTCAAATCGAAAGTCTCAATACACTTCAAGATGTCCAGTATCCTAGTGGAAGCAACAAACCACTACCTTTTGCGCAAAACTTGCTAGCGGCTAAGGGCTTGGTAGCCCCTGAGATATTTCTTGATGCGGATATATTAGAGAGATTAGCTGACAGGAGCGAAGATAAGGTATATGAACAAACCCTAGCTGACACTAAGAATATTATCTATCAAAATCTATACAACAATCTCTCGTATCTTTATAAGACGAAGGGGACGATTAAGGCGTTCCGAAATATTCTTCGTTGTTTCGGGATTGATGATGAGTTAGTTAAATTCAATATGTATGCTAACAATATTGAATACGAGCTGCGCAACAATAGGCGCAATGTTGTAGAAGCTGATAACTATGTGGATTTTAATACCACTCCCGGAAACAATGCCACAGTCTATAACTATGCTGATCCCTTAAATACAAATTCTGTTGGCTTCATCGCCTCTAATACTCATTTGACCGGCGGCTATGCTCTTACGATGGAAACAGAAATCTTGTTTCCCAAAAAAGTCGACCAAGCATCTATTGCATATATTAATACTAATGTTATTAGTGCTTCACTTTTTGGTGTGCATGGCGCCCTCACTACTGCCGCCGACACTACGTGGCCCACACTAGACGGGACAAACTTTCAAGTATATGCAGAAAGAGATGAGCTGCAGTCCTCGAATGTAAGGTTCGTTCTGACTGGATCGTCCGGCGGCTATGTTCCAAGACTTGTGTCGGATTTATATCAAGAAGTTTATGACAACACAAGATGGAATTTGTCCGTTCGTATTAAACCTCTAACCTTTCCGTTCAAGGGTATGCCCACTGGCTCCGCTCCGGCTCCAGCCTCTGCTGTTAATAACGATTATGTTATAGAACTCCACGGCGTCCATGCTGATTCCGGCGTAATTTTAGATGAGTTTACGGTCTCTGGTACAATCTTATCGCCTCCTGTCGGATTCATGACAGGATCCCGACGAGCCTATATCGGAGCGCATAGACAAAACTTCACAGGATCAGTGCTGGCTTCTTCAGATGTTAAGGTGAATGCCGCCCGGTATTGGTTAGATTATGTTGAAGACGAAGCCCTCCGCGGACATGCGCTGGATAGTCAAAACCATGGGGCGCTCCAACCCCATCTCTACGCATTTCCGTTTAATCCATCTGCGTCTTTTGGCGAGATCACTAAGTTTGACACACTTGTGTTTAATTGGGAGTTTCTCAACAACACCGGCTCTAATGCATCGGGACAGTTCTCAGTCACCGATTTGAGTTCTGGATCCGCGTCCCCCTCGCGATTCGGCGCCTTAGGAAATATTCTTAATAAGCAATACACGGGCTTAGGTAATTATTTCTCGCCATCCTCCACTACTGCAATCGATAAAGATTTCATAGTATCGTCCAAGTTAAATCTCCCGGAGCAGCTATACGGAGAAGAGATGGTCAGAACCCTAGGAGCCCAAGAGCTTCATGCTCTGACGTCTGATTCGCGACCCGTTAATTACTCCTTTGCTTTTGAAAAAAGCATGTATCAGGTGATTTCGGAAGAAATGGTGAATTATTTTGCTACTCTTAAAGATTTTAATAACCTGATCGGCGACCCCGTAGAGAGATATCGTACAGACTATAAGAAACTATCGTTCATGCGACAGAAGTTTTTTGAAAGCATCGAAAATCCTGTCCTAGACTTTGATAAGTTCTATGAGTTTTATAAATGGTTTGATAGTTCGCTGTCTGTTATACTCTCCCAGTTTGTTCCCGCTAGTGCCGATGTTACAGATAGCATTCTGACTGTGATTGAAAATCACATCCTGGAGCGACCTAAATATCGTCATAAGTTTCCATTCCTAGAGAAAATCGGAGGCAATGAGATAGGGTCGTCGATAAATAACATTACATCACCCCCACCACCATCGACGCCGGCTCAGCCTGGATTTAATAATTCTCAGGACTTAACTTACCGACAGATTGGCAGCTCTAATCCCCCCGCAATGCGCTCGTGGCAATATCTCCATGCGCCCATTGGCGCCGGCTCAGAAAACAATAATTTGTACTGGCATCGTTATCGCGCAGAGGCTTCCACCTCTGATCTGGACGCGATCACCTCTGTGATTCAAGAACGTTTCCATCGCGGCAATCAATCCAATGCGCGCCTGTCCATGCGGGCCCAGCTAGAGCTAGGTGGTGTCAGCCGCCACCCAAACAACCGACCAAATTATGTTTTTGCCGCAACTGCGCCTTTTGGTCCGACCGTCCCAGGCACAGCACAAATACCACAAAATATTATGGTTGGTCTGGGTACAGAGGTCGAACAGCTGATAGAGACCAACGATCAATTCTATCCCAGCTCCTCCTATAAGCAGCGTCTAGGTTTCTCCCTCGACCCGGGTATTAATAGAGGCGCTAGCGATAATCAAAAACAAGATGGCAACAATTATGCGCCCTTTAGTCTTTACAGTTCGTCAGTTAAGACAGGCTATAATGAGGCAGTAGTGACTCAATACAGGTCGGGAACTCTTATTACCAACTTGCATGATGATTTTGTTCTAGGTCACGATAAACCCCTGCAGGGACCATTTAGCGAGAAGTTCGTTGGCGGACGATTTTATCGACACACGCCAATCAATAGCGGCGACGATACGGTTTTGTCCCGTGCAGAAGGTTTCCGCATTCAATTCACGGGAGTAACATCCTCAGCTGGGACCGTGTTTGCCGACTCTCTGGCTATTATTCCGGCAAATTCCACAGGTGGTGCCCCGGTTCCACAGATACCAACCGCTTTCCGCATGCGAGAAGAGACGGCTAAGCGCCCGGTGAATATTAAGAATATTCTAATGACAACAGCGTCGATGGGCGTCACTCTATCCGGAACGATTGCCCACGATAGGATAGGAAACTATCAGAAAAACTATCAAGTCATTAGTACGAATGGCCGCACCACTAACGATCCTTTCTTCAATGATCAATCATTTGATTTCGCCCTATATCCCGAAACACTAGCTACTAGAGGCAAGTTTCCTCTCGACGCAACATCCACCGCAAATCCTGGCGGAGAAATCGATTATGCACTGCCTAATCGTACTGGAGCTAACTCTAATCAGACAATTATTGTTAATAGATTTTCCTCTCCCGGCGAATATAGCACGCTATCACGGGGATATATGGAGCCCGCGCATGAAGAGTTATCTGTTAATAATGCCGGACCTTATCGTAACCAGCGCGTAATAAACTTTGGCTTCCCAGGCTCCGCCTCAATGGATCCATCAATTCAGAACACAATTCGTGTTGTCGATCAAATTCAGAAGAACCGCGGTCTTAATCAGTTATCTACTCTTCATGCCGGTAAATTTGGTATGGACGCAGCTTACGGCACCCTCGCAACGATAGCCCAGTTCCCATCATGGCACAAAACTAATCGAAACCCACGCCGCCGCATGGAACTTCTCGGTGCCAGCACGGACACCTATATCACAGGTACCGTATATGATAACCTTTATGTCCAGCACGCTATTCCACGATCAACACAGCAATACAGCTGGGTGACAGGATCCATGATCAGCGGCACCGCCATACTGGGACTGCAACCGCCGAGCTTTAATAGTGCCTCAACCCTCAGTCAAATAGTAATCAGCGGCACCTATCCTGGGTCAAACTTTGTTGGTATTCGAAATAGGATCCTCGACCCAGTAACGGCCTCCTCGCACATATTGGGATTTCCTTTATCGTCGGTAGCTAGTTCCTCCTATTACAATAGCACTCTAGGTTTGGGACTAAGTAACGGCGCCGACTACTTTAATGTATTGATGAATAATCGAGGGAACGTATACGGCACACCTAGTTGGAAGCAAATTCGCACCTCAGAACACCCCATTGTACGCCAGCTACGACAGACTAATAAGATCGGGGCTACACTTGTTCCTCCCAAGATCCCTAATATCATAGGTGGAAATACGATTGGATTCATACAGCCCCAGAATCCCAATGCCTTTATAGATTATTATGAGCCGCCGATATCGAACAACTCGTCCCCTATTCAGTTTTATTTTGAAGATAATACAGCGAACTCAAATCCCGCTAACAACATGGTGGTGTCGGTCCCATTTCATGCTTCTCTCGAACATTTCAACCATCGAGGACTCAACCAACTTCTAGGTATAAACACAGAATTTAATACAGCGAGTCCATATAAGCAAGTAGCTAGCTATACCCTATACAGCCCACTAAGCGTCGCCGTTAATTATTCCCAGCGAGTATACCCCTCGGCCCTAAATGTATATAAAGCCGCAATTCGATCGCGCACGAGATTCACTATCACTAATATCTGGGACGATAGTCGCGATAAACGCAGTTTAACTTATGGCGGACAGCTCGGATCAATGGGACAAACAGTAGCGTACGAAAGTACGTGGCCAATGGATGGGCACCTAAATTTCACCACCAGTGCATCAACAAACCTTAATGATGGTGCAGGCGAACTGCTAAATGCTTATTCTCGATACAGCGGCAACAGCCTAGGCGGCGATCGAACTGCCATCATCGCTGCCCCAACATATGCCATGCGTCTCCCGCTAGGGGAGGATCCGATCTCCGAATTCCCAGTGTTTGTGGGCGACGCGCAGTGGCTAGCTGGCTCTCAGTCAGGCAAGAGCCCCTACTCAAATTATGTGTCTTATGCTGAGAAGATGCGCGCGCATGGAAAGGACTACTCGATCGTTCCTGAATTTAGGATGAGCGGACTCATAGAAACCTACATTAATACTTACGAGGGTGATTTTCAGGCATCACTGGATAATATCCTAGAATTAACAGGATCTAGTCTTAGCTCTAGCGCACAAGATGGTTTTTACAGAATTTATACAAATGGCGATTTCCTTAAATATTTTAGTGTTATTGACAACGATCTTAATGAACAGAGGTCTGGCGATCTTAAAATTATCAGAGACAAGATAGCCCTCAAATGCGACGCACTGGTTAAGTTCTTACCATATAAGGGCTTTTATCCAGCCGAGCGTACTGCGGCAATAGCACAACTGTTATCCCAATCCTATGGTTCCTCTATTAATGCAAATGCTGAGAGCCTACGTATTTTACTAGAACCTATGGTCTCCCCCGGGATCTTGTATAATACCATTAAGTCGGGAATCGCTGTATCTAACTTTGTTTTGGCAAACACCTCCTCATCCCCAGATTTTATGAACAGACCTCCCGCGTCCGGACCTCCGTCTAATCTATTTACTTATAGTGATGAGCGGGAGAAAACCATAGCGATCCCTGACAATATACCTTTGAATGTGCCGCTTGATGACACTGATGCAGCCGGCGGATATGTACCGAATAAAATTCCTTTTGAGGCTCTTTATAAGCCTGAAAGTTTCTTCAACAATACCGTATTGCAACAGCTGCCATTAGGGGGCGCCCTAAGCACTAAACTCTATGACACGGGTACGAAAGATAGCTCCGCGGAGCCCACACCCTACCCCTCGGGACAAAACTCCTCGATTGACTTTGTATCATTCCAGGGCGACCAGCTTTATAAACTGGCGATGGACAACTTTTTGTGTGAGACAACAAATATGTTTATGGGACGCCTGACAAACTTCCAGTCCGCCCGCGAAGAGAGTTTTCAGCCTGTGCGCTCGGGCTCTACTTATTCTATGCAACTCAAGCTGTTTAGGACCCCTATTCCGTCTAATGCCAAGCAGGGACCAGACACTGAGCGATTTACCTTATATGATAACTCCCTGGCATTCGGACAGCCGTTAGTGGCAAAGCCCACCTCGGCCAATGGACTGTCGATGACGCACGTTACGCCTCCTTATTACGGCGCCGCGGCATACTGTAAGTTTGAGTATACAGCCACATGGTCAGGGATCCCCTCGTTACAAGAGATATTTGCTAACACTACGATGACCTTCACGCGTAACTCGCTGAACGGCACTGCAGATGCAGCCACAAATCCTATGAAAATGAATATCGATAGCTGTTTCAACCTAACAGACACACTTGAGACGGTTCCCGTGGGCACCGTAGAGCAAAAGGATCGATGGCTGATTCAATCTAAGTTTGAGACCCCAGCCCTTAATTTTGCCCACGTTTCTGCTTCTGTGCCTCCACAATCAACCGTCCTTGCGGGCATTGGAGCTGAGGAATTTAAGGTAAAGGGAATGTGGCATCAGTACGGGCAGATCCCAGAGGACTCGAAAGATGGTATCTTTGCTGTTATTAGTGCCGGCTCCGGAAGCATACAGGGAGATTTAGCACAAATTATTGGCATGCCAACCGGTATTCCGAAGCGAATCGGCACTCTCCAACCCGGCTTTACGATGAGCGAGGCTTTGGTGGCTATTCCATTCCGAAACAAGGACAATGAGCGCCAGTTTATCGCGATGCCACCGGGCGCGAAAGACACTGCCACATATGAGAAAGCCGTTAATGCGCTGAATAAATATGTATTTCCTCCAAAGTTTGATTTTGTAGAGTTTGACTCAGTTCTCCCGATTATGATGTATGTGTTTGAGTACTCTGTTAATTTGACTCAACAAGACTTGGTAGATATTTGGCAAGGACTACCTCCTAAAATTGGTGAGAAATTTCAAACTCAAGAAGCCTACGTCGAAGAAAAAGAGCTTATTGATCTTCTGATTGCTGAGGAATCTCCTGTGCAGTGGATGGTTTTTAAAGTTAAACAACGCGCGAAGAAGGACTTTGAGACCTACCGCCGGTCGCTTGTGAGCGAAAATACTGATTCTATCACACCTAATATTACGAGCCCCTATTCATATAACTGGCCATATGATTTCTGTTCTCTTGTGGAGCTAGCAAAGATCAACGAACAAGTTCAATATGTCTCCACGGACCTTAAACAGAACACCAATATCTCAACCAATGAGTCGCTCGATGTCGACCGAACAGAGAACTAAGTTAATGGAGGCGATGTACTAAATGGAATTCTTTAACAAAAAAGAGGAAGTGTTAGACGTTCAGCTAACGGAATATGGAAAGCAGCTTCTAGGACGCGGACAGTTAAATCCTACTTACTATGCATTCTTTGATGATGACATCTTATATGATGTAGGAGGAAGTCAGGACTCCTCAGGCGTACAGCTCCAGGAAGTCCAGAACGAGACGAAACCCAGAATTCAGTACAACACTCCCCGTCTGAAAATTCAAAACCAAACGACAAGTGCAGAACGAAGAGTTACTCAGTTCCTAGATGAAGAGGGGTCTTCGTTAGCAAACATCAGCGTTAACTCGGAGCCCACCGTTGAAGAGCATACTCGCCGCAACCAACAGATTTATGCAGAACAACAATACCTTACTAATCATATAATCGGCAATTCATCGCTTAACACTCCGTACAACGCGGCGTGGCAACTCACTCTTCTCTCTGAACCAACAATTGTTTCAGCCGAAAGATATACTGAAGAAGAGCTGCCCGGTCTAGAAACCGATAACGATCGAACCGTCATTCGGAATATCCCTCAAATCAATATCACGATAGATTACGAGACCTATTTTAGCAACGATGCCTCTCTTGCCGCCGCCATTACAGACCGCTTAGGAGAAACAGAAGTATTTTTAGCATTAAGGGATAATTACCTTATGCTTGAGATTATAGAAAATAACACTGATTTTGAATCAGAAAATTTTGAGCTAGAAGTATATGAGCAGGTGCGAGACGGAACTAACACTACTTGGAGCCAGAAGGCATTCGCCGACCTCTCCGGCGGAGAATTTGTGGCACCCACCACGGAGAATGTAGAATATTATATGAATGTATTTGTCGACGAAGAAGTAAGTGATGAAGTCATTGAGGAGTTGAACATTGCTCCTGCGTCTCTTACTACAACAGCAAGCCGACTAAGATTCAATCGTAATCTTTATACTACAATAAATGAGGAGCCATGCGAATGAGCGTCGCAACAGGACCATATCAGCGCTCGACCCCGTTCGTATTGATTAGGGAGATACAGACACGCTTGGATGTAGAGAGAAACATTGTTGTTTCCTTATCTATTGCCAATCAAGTTACGCGTCTTAATCCACTAACTCAGGTTTCTAATTATGTTTATTGTGCCCCCACCGCTCGCGCAATAGAGCTTCTGACTGCCAATCCTCAGCAGTTATTGGAAATGATTGCAGCCTCCCCGACAGATCGGTATAATTTGTCTCTTGTTCCGGCTGACTTTGAGCTAACCGCCAACATCCAAACCACCAATGCGCAGTCGGTTTATTCCATGACACATCAGGTCACCAAGTCATTCCCCAGAAATACAAAAAACATTTATGCGCTAGTGGTTTCCTATATAGAGACTCCTACTGGACTAAGGATTGGAAATATGGTTCGTGAGACTATTATGGTGAATGGTGTTACACCCTCTGCCACTAACTTATATAGATTAGCCGATACCACCCCCGATTACGGATCAGAGAATCAGATTTGGCCTGGATCAGCCCATCATATCGCTGACACCCCAACAGCGGGATACGCCCCTACTACCCATTCTCAGCCACGACTATTGTCAATGCCAGCGTTAAATGCGAAGAACAAAGATCACCGAATACTGAGTCTAGGCGAAAGCCTAACCTTCTCTCCCCGTCGCCGCAAAGAAGATCTTCTGAATACCAAGCCGGTCTACCTATCCCCTGCAACTTTTTCAAGAAATAAATCGGGATACGTACATGGAGTGTTTTCCTTTAATCACCTGAGCTTCGCACAAAATAATACTAATCTTGGAAGGTCCATTGTAAATCCAGCGACGCTGCTCTCAGCAGCTCAAATAAAAGATGTTGTAGTATATCAGAAGCAGACTCAACTAAACAACAGGTCGAACAGTTTAACGCCAGGAATAGCAATTCAGGGCGGACTGCAGGCTCAGAATGATTATGTTCAGGTTGCTTCTCTAAATCAAGGGCTTCGCATCCTTAGTAAGTTTAACAATAATACAATCGTGAATATGAGCTTTATAGATAAAACGACAGATAAGCTGAGTCACAATATGGTGGAGTATAAAATAGAGATCATCTTACATGATGATACCCTAGACTCTATTAAGGCGTCTTATTCCAACCTATCGTCCGCCCTGAGCAGATACACCGGCGCCGGACCTCAGCCTTCCTCTGAATCAATTAAGGACTTAATAGATACATACATCGCTTGTATACAATTTATTTTCGGTCGGGCGCCTTTCCGCACAATCTCTCGCTCGGCCTGGCAGCGCTATCTGATGGCTATGATGTCTGTTAGTGCTCTGGATGCTGAGAGTAATCGAGAGCTGGTGATAGATATGATACAGAATTTCTGTGTTCATTTACAGACTAGTGTATCGCCGGGATTATCGCTGCGTCCGGATGCTAAACATGTTCAGGATAATATTTCTAACCCACGTGGCAATTCGGCGCCCCGACTCGTCAAGGTTCTCTCACAGCGCTTTCAAATTCCCGACACGAAAAGCGTAGGGTTAAACTATATCGAAGCGAGTATTATGGGCTCTAGTTCTCCGGTCCCCACCATAAGTTATAATTCTATGCAATCAAGAGTAGCCGCCGAGCTACAGAAGTTCTCTATTAACAACCCATCAGCAGGCGCCATAAATCAGGTAGGGTTTTTAACACCCCAATCCGTTGGTCTTCGCGCGAATCCAGTTGTCGTTCCCACCACTAGTTTGGAGAACACAACTGGTAATTTTCTTTCTTTTCTACGGAGCAATGTAGAAGACTCCGACACAACTAACTTACAGCCTTCAAAAACTCCCCAAACAAATATAGTAGAGATAATAGCTGCATCTGGAATCACGGCAGAAGCAAACCAAAAGAGTCTTCGAAAGATGGTCTTTGACACCGAAATTCAGAATCCAACAGGCATTTCATCAACGGAATATCTTTCCTCTGGATCTGTCTTTGCAACCCCCCAAACACGTGCCGACTCTATGGCTAGTGGATCTGTTGCGGCTCCCCAATACATTCAAGATCTCTTACACCGCCCAACTGAATCCGACTTAGTTATGGAGCTGGTTAATAAATCTATAACCAACTTTGAAAATATAACGCATATGGTGAGTTCGGACAGCGTCCGCGGCTCATTGGCGCTGCAAAAAGCCCAAGAAGACTTTAATGTTATTCAGCAATCTGATACTATGACAAATATACTTAATTTTGGATCTATAGTTCAGGTACAATATTTAGCTGAATACGGAGATAAGAAATCTGTGGAGATTGGAAGTCAGAACTGGGACCTTATGACCCCGGCAATATATGAAAAGGCTGTAGCCACCGGTGCTTCTTTGATATGTCGATTAGTGAAGATCTCCAACACCCTGGACGTCCCAACAGCCCAAGTGGGGCTAGAGCCTCTGGCCTCTATCTTTATTTTGGGTCCGGCTCCCTCGGCAAAGCTGTCCAGTTCCCCCGGTTACAGACAACTTTATTCTTCGATATATCAAAACATCAACAGAGCGAACAAACAGATGCTTAAGTACATCAATTCAACAGAGATGATATATGCCAAGAATATTCCAGCGGACACCTCTAGGACTGGCGCCATAGACGTCACCCGCGGCAGTCGCGATTCTAGACAAGAGCGCCGGCAGAAAGCAGCTATCGCTGGAGTGAGGTACTAAGGATATGCCTGTTAGCACCTATCAGGATAGAATTACATTGGTGAATTCTACACAAGTTGGCACGCGCCAGCGCACTAATAATCCAGACGGTTTCCACCCTATGATTCGAACCCGATGGGGAACCATCGACAGGTTCCGCGGTCTGCTTGGAGCCTATTATTTAGAGTATCCCGGCACCCAAGGTAACGCCCTATGGTCTGCCGGCGCACAAGTGACCCCGACAAACCCTAATGCTCTAGACCCCTCTCAAGGCGCCATGGGCGGCAGCGTGGCAGCACAATTCGTCGGACCCAATCATGGCACCAACATCATCCTCGATTATGACATTGTTGGTGATCTTGCGCCCTACCCCACAGGAGAGAATACTATAAACTTGCAATTTTCAGACGCTGCATGGTCTAGTTATGCCGGCATCTCTGAAACAGCCAGAAACTATTTTCGATACGTTGGCATACCCAATAATGGGGACCTTTCAGTCTTCGCTCCTGCCCAGGCAATCGCATCTCGACTAAAGAATGTCCTCGATAATCGGCCAGCCCCCGAGCGCCCCCTAACTCATGCTGACCAAACTCCGGGGATCTTTCATGGACTCATAGCCACCCCCCTCCACGACCATACAACCAAATTCTTCCTAGACTCAGCTGATCCTCTTATAAGAGAGCGAGCCGGCTCTCGCTTTTCTATCCACTCTGTATATGAGAGATACGAAGGCGGGTTTCCTGCTTATGAAGATATCATAGCTCCCGACAATGTTCCCGAGCATCTTATCCCAAATGGCTACTATTTGCAGCTTGAACTACAAAACGAATCTGAGTCTCCATTGGCCGGCGGACGGTATGTAACAGCTCTATCTCTGAATCATCAAGAAATCGCTGATGCAGCGGACGGATCTGATCGTCGATGGTTCCAACAGACCGTTTCCTGGGCCAATGGCTTCGGCTATACCGAACAGCATGTTACTGGTTTTTATCGTCTTTATTCTGAAGCTCTAGCCGCCCCAACCATTAACTTAGCGTCACTTTCGACCCTTATTGAAAAAGATATTTTTGTTCTCCATCGAGATCGCGAGATTTTAGAGGAGAATAATGTTAGCCCTGATGCTCCTTTTTATAACGTTATTACTATTCCCACCCCGGGCTACTTTGTCGATGGGGAGATTCTCCGAACCTTAGCCGGACATACTGGCGAGCCTGTCGAGAATGGACTAGACCTAATAGATATGCTGCAGGTAAAAGCCATCGAAAACCTGAGGGCAACAGAGTCCCAAACGATGAGCTTCAAAGCCCAGATAAAACATGTGACAGCCGCAACCGACGATGCGCCCTTTACCAACACCGCACCTACTATTGAATATCCCCTGGTTTATGACCTCGACAGGGCCACGGATGAAATTGATGCGGAATCATCCGAGATTGCCGTGCAAATTGAACAAGACCACGTGATCGCGGGCGTCGGCGGTCTCCATGATCGCCCCCCAGTTGGAACAGAGGAGGACCCCTCCATTGATGTTAATGATCAGATCGGATCCGCAGTCGAGACCCTAGAAATCCTGTCCGACCAATCAACTCGATCCTTTCAGCAAATGCTTAATGGCAACTCATGTCATGTGGAAACATTAATGTTTGTCGTCAAGAAATACCGCGATAGCGATGGACCAAACGCAGCCCCACGCCAAACTTTTTATCTCACTAATTTTATGGACCTTGAGTCGCGAAACATTACCTATTATGATAGTCAGGTAAAGATGGGAATAAAATATCGATATACTGTAGAGAGAGTGGCATTGATATTTGGCAATGAGTATAGATATGCATTCCCGAACGGCACCCTGGAAGTCGAGGCAACACCCATTCAAACTCAACTTGAATTGTCCGAAGTATATACTCGTTATGATACTACTGTTAAAGCCTTTAATACCTCCAATGTTAAAGCAGTGCTGGTTCCGTATATTAATGGTACTCTAGCAACAGTTATCCACGATAAACCACCCGTCCAGCCGGACATATCCTTTTACTCCTTTCAGGGAATTAATAACCGAGTAAAGATCCTTCTCCAACCATCGACGGGCAGAGAATCTCAGAAGCCAGTAGCCATTCTAGAGCAGGATAAGTCATATTTTGTTGAGCAATATTTGGCCGAGACGGGCATCCAGACATCATTCGATAACATCGAGAGACTCAGTTTCCTATCCGATGATCCTGTGGAATCATATCAGTTATTTAGAATAAACACAGAGCCTACCACTTATGCAGATTTTGAATCTGGGCTAGTGCGAACTATTGCCGGCAATGTCTCCCCTTCCGAGGACCTTAAAGACGAGATAATTCCAAATACAGTTTATTATTATTGCGCCCGCGCAATCGATGTGCATGGGAATGTCTCCAATCCTACGCCTATTTTTAAAGTTGAAATGGTGGATAACGGAGGACAGATCTTTTTACGCCAAGAACTATTTATGTTTGAAGCACCGACGAACCAATACACCAAATCAGGACGAAGGTTTATTTATATAGAGCCGAGCTTTCAGCAGTTGGCAGTTGATGAAGAGGACCCGACCGCACTGGGCACCCCCAACATCCTATCAGCCCCGATTTCAAGTATCCTGGGAGCGCCGGAAATAGATAAAGTCTGGGAAAAGACGTTCAAAATACGAACAACCAGCAAGAAGACAGGAAGAAAACTGGATCTAAATATAACTTTTAAGAACACTGGGATAGTAAATCCTAGCGAATAAAGACATTTAAGACTATTTATATGAAGAGGACAATAGCATGGGATTCTTAGATAACTCCGGCGACATTATTTTGGACGCCGTATTAACAGACACTGGGCGCAAGAGACTTGCGCAAGGCAACGGTAAATTTAAAGTTGCCAAATTCGCACTGGGCGACGACGAGATCGACTACGGGCTGTATAATAAAGACGACAGCAACGGTACTGCGTACTATGATGTTAATATACTTCAGACACCAGTTTTAGAAGCCTTCACAAATAACATGTCCAGCATGAACTCCAGATTGATGTCCTACGCTCAAAATGATTTGCTCTTTCTTCCTATCATCGCGATTCGCAATGCGGGAGACTCGGCGTTATATTCCGGACTCTCTAGTTATGTGATCCTAGTAGATCAAGAGACTACTGATGCGCTGACTACTGAAAACAATAGTCTCCAACCTGGACTTCTCAACGGGTATCGTCCAGATCTGGGAACAAACCTAGTTCAGACTGATCAAGGACTGGACACCACCCGAGAGCCGCCTGACGCGGTTATCAACCCCCTACTCTTGGAGACTCAATACTTTGTACAGATCGATAATCAGCTAGGCTTCCTGGCACCCCCCCGCGGCGGCAATAACAACCCGGGATCTCAGGCATTCAATCCCAGCAGCATCGACGATGATGGTATTGCAACTTATATATTTACTCTCAATGACCCAAACGCGAAAGTTGTCGAGCAGATCGCCCCCGGTGCCGCGTCTGAGATTGCTGGACCCCGCGGTACCCGCACTCATCTCAAAATCGCAGCGAGCCTAAGTTTGCGCACTAGCACAGACTTGTTTAATCAACTGGGCACCAACGGGACCTCTAATATTGTGAGTGGCGACAAAACCCTCACTGCAGACTCCTATAAGTTTATTGACTCCACACTACGAGTTTCAGGGGTTTCAACAGGCTATACACTAGACATACCCATCCGGTTTGTGAAGAAGAATAGTTAATAAAGGATATAATAA
>UEXN01001262.1_pt2 | contig 19169 bp, 25 predicted proteins | sample 1796711 | NCBI WGS metagenome assembly UEXN01 (sample SAMEA4772470, study PRJEB27181) | metagenome | reverse complement strand
ATGAAGACTTTATGGCCACTGCTGGAGATAAGACTGCGATCACCCAGGACATGTACGACGTTTGTATGGAACGTCGAGAAGTCGTTGCCGACTATATTCCTAAAGAAGATCACAGAGCCGAGCTAACTTTAGTTTTTGAATTACACGGCCATCCCTTCAAATGCAGATTGGATTGGTACGATAACCAGGACGTTTGGGATCTTAAAACATGTCGTGACGCTTCACCTCGTGGCTTTAGACAAGCTATTAATGGGTTCAACTATCACATGCAAGCAGCACTATATGTTGACGGTTGTAGAGCCTCTGGCTTGCGAGCTGACGGATTTAACTTCTTGGCCCAGGAAAAACAATTTCCATATCCTTATGGAGTCTATCGTTTATCGGATGAAGCGCTTGCTTATGCACAAGCTAGGAATGAACAGGCCTTGGATCTATTGCTCAGATGTAAAGAGCAGGATGAATTTAAACCCTACAACCTGGAAGGGATCCAGACTGTAGAGTTATCGGATCTTTATTAGTTTAAATGAGCTCCCCAGTAAATACCTATAGGACTTAAACCGTACTTTTTGGCATCATGGTTATGCCAGGCACCGTCTCTGATATTGTGCTCTAAGTGCATAACCTCTCTGCCGTCTCCCCACTTGATCGTTACATAACCATCTTTGTGGTTGGCAATCACTCTGCCTTTGTCGATCGGAATACCAGCTCCCCAGTATCCCGTTACTTTTGCGTTTATCATTACGCCACCTCCTCAATAAAAGTATCATTAATTTTTAACTTATTTACATTTGGTATTAATGGCAACCCAGAGGTTGGCAAAAAATCCTCTTTGATTTGACTGCCTCCTACAACTCTTGTATATCTGTATTTGCCTTTATAAAATTCTTGTTCTAAGGCAATATACTCAAATATCTTTTTTTCCATTACGCTACCTCCTCTATTTTGTGTTTTTTAGCCAAAGCATCTGCTCTGCCCATCAAAAATAATTCGTAAACCTTTTCTCTGTCCAGGCTGTCGCCACCACCCCAAAGATTTGGAAAAAGTTTGTTATACATTTTCGTGTATTTTATTGCTTCTTTTTTAGCCATGTCAGTATCGTCATAACATACTAAAACGTAAGTAATAAATGTTTCAAAATCTCTCATTATGCACCTCCGTTTGCTATTTCATAATCTAGTTGTAACAGCTCCAAGATCTCAGCTGCGATATTCTTGTATCTTTTTCTGTAGATCTCTTGGCCCTTCTCGTTACCACAACCAAGCCAAAGATTTAAAGTAATCTCTGCATCTTTGGTTAGTTGATCTATAACAGGTTTAGTATCTTTAATAATCATAATCCCTCCCTTGTGTAACCAAGGTAGTTGTAAACACCCTTGGCTCTTTTTCTTAACATTTTTCTCACTTCCGCAAGCTCTTTTTCAGTACAATCTAATGTGCCATCATAGTTTGCAAGACCTTCCTCCCAGTATCCAGCAAGCAATTCGTCAATCTTGTCTAAGATCAACAACTTGGCATACTTGTTCGGAGTTACTTTTTCGTCAAGCCATTTCAACATTACGCCCTCCCCGCATCGCAATCGTTGTAATACTTAATCATCTTGCAATGTTCAGCGTAAGCCTCATCATCCTTGACTATAACGTAAGCACCGTCGATATAATCAGCAACATAATTCTCATTCATTATGACAATCTTGTCACCAGCCTTTACTTTAATTGTGGCCATTCCAACCTCCTTTTCTTTGTTATTAATTAAAATTCCCACATAGATATAATGCCATAAGTTGCAACTATATGCAACTGTTTACACACAATAATAACAGTTATTTTTTAGTCTAAATAATGAAATAAATCGACAGTTCTTTGCTTGTCGCAAAGCCAGAAAACCAAGAGGTATCTATCACCGCTTTCAACGGGTAAACCTTTATGCAAGTTATTAAAACTTGGAAACATAAGTGCATGGCCAGTAGGTAAAGGTGGGACCTCACCGTAATTATGAAACTCAGTGCCGCCACCTTTGTACTTACCAGTATTCAGTGGAACCACAACTGATATATCTGCTGATTCATCGTGATGCCAGGCACCTTGTTTTTTATCTCTTAAATTATAGTTAGCAATCTGTATGCTTGCAGGATCACTACAGTCTCTTTGCCAGACTGCATTGAAGATAGGATTAAGAACTGTTTGCACCACAAACCACATAGTTCGATACAGCTCTGGCACTTGTTCTTTTAAAACAATCTCTGGGATCTGGCGGTAAACATCTTCATCCTCATTGCCCTGGAACCCTATTTCTTTTTTCATGTGTTCGATCTCTCTGATCAAGAGCGTGCAGAAGTGTCGGCGAAATAATGGAAACCTGTAGATCTCTGGATAGATCTTCTTTACAACATCATGTATAGGTGTTTTGCCCATATCTTCCAGGCCATTTGCGGAACGATACTTTATGATCTGCGGCATGCTTTCCTCAACCGCTTGTTGAGTCTTGTGATTAATCATCCAGTTGGACTGCATGCTTAAGAGGTAATCTCTAAGTTTGTACATGGTTTTTAGTATATCAGATAAAAACTAATAATTTCTTGTATATTTGTGTAAATTTTTATAGAATATACCAAACGAAACATACACTATGTATTAAACGGAAATATAAAATGAACAACGAAGGCAAAGAAATTAGAAAAAGTTTAGCGGTGGATCCAGCTACTTATGATCTATTAAATGAGATCTGCCAGACCGAGCACAGATCTAAAATAGATCAGCTTAAAGTATTAATACAAAAAGAACACAAAAGATTAGCTGCAATAAGTGAACATGAAGATATTTAAAACCATGGCTAAGAAACAAAAACAAGTACCACAATCTTACAGGCCAGTCCTGGAAGCTCAAGAAGTTATAGATCTATTCAGTAGATTAACACTGCATCAACAAGCTGCTCTTATGAGACTTATCTCCAGGAACCTGGAAGTAGAAATAGATGGCGAAAAAGTAATGGGATATGATCTTGATTACGAAGTAGTCGGAGCTGTTATCCTAGCCTCAGAGTCTTAGGACAAAGAACCCAAACCACCTATCTGTCGCATTGCGATCTCACGATCTTTTTCATCTGGAAGAATAGTTGGCGACAACATTTGTGGTGGAGCAAGATCAGAGCTAGGCATGTCAAAGGCTGGTTGATTCATAGCACCATCTGTGGGTGACATGCTGTTAATCTGATTTAACAGGTCCTCATAACCTGGTTGCTCTGGTTGAGCAGGTTGCTCATTACCAGTATAGGGCTGAACGCTTGGCTCAGTTAAGTTTTCAAAACCCTCAGCACCACCTCTTAAACCCATTTGTTTAATCATAAACTCATTGGTGTTAAAGAAGTTATAAACCTCATCTAATGATTTTGCTGCATCTGGATCTGCAAGCAGTTGATCTGTGAGAACATTTAAGTAACCCTGCTGTTGATCTTTGGCTATTCTTCCTACAACCTCTTCACCAAATTTTCCTTGAAATATTCTTCCTGGCAAATTTATCAAAGCCATTGCTAGCTGGGCCGCTTTAGTTTTACCTTTTAAACCTTCATAAGCTAACTGACCTGCCATTTCATTAAGTGGCTGAGTTGGGGAACCAGAAGTCGGTATTTTAAAAGCCATACCCATAAGCTCATTCATTTTGGATAAGTTTGCAAACTCTTCTGGCTCTAACATTTCTTGCATCATAGCCTTAACTTTGTTGCTACCAAAATACTTTTGTAATTGAGGCATACCTTTTTGCAAGGCCTCAGCTCTAAAAAATTTATCGTATTGGTCTAAAATAAACTGTTTTTTTATATCCTTAAAAAGCTCTGGATCTGCGGTCTTTAAAATTCTTTTTGCGTTTCTTAGAGATTTTGTAGAAACATTTGGATCAAACAAATTCTTCATGGCGGTTGCTGTTTGCTTGTCTGTCATTATTTTACCAAACTTGCCGATTGCACTTTTTTCAATTAACTGTAAGGCGGGTTTGTTAGGATCATAAACTCTTCTAGCCTGTCTATATATGGGAGCAGCCTCATCCATTAAAGAAGTCATGTTGTCCATGATGCCAAAAATAGTTCCAGCATCCCCAGTGCCTTTGCCCTGGAGTTTTAACGCTAACTGTTTCATTTCCGTGGTTCTTCTTGCGTCTAGCTCCATAAGATCATCAACCAAGGTACCGTCTTCTTTGTAAAATATTTTTTTGAATTTTTCTAAATTTTTGACTGTTGTTTCAGCAGGTTCAACCACTCTTATTAATTTTCCAGATTCATCTAAAACTTCACCAGCTATTTTGCTGTCTATAAGATCTATAACAGAATCCAGGTTATTGACCTTGATACCCTCTGGAGCCTCTTTAAGTATGTTGTATAGCCTAGAAGCTCTTTGTTTTCTTCTTCTAGTTAGCTCATCAAGCACCTTTTTACTTGTGTCAACAATTCTTTCATTTACATCGCCAGCAATTCTTCCAGATTGTGAGCCTATCTCATCGGCAAAAACTTGTATAGCCTCAGATATTTGTGTTGCTTGGCTGTCATAAAATTGTGTAATTTTTCTTGCGTCTGGCTGCCTACTTAAAAAATATTGCAAGTCAGCTCCTCTGCTGCCAATTTGATCTGCTTGAGCAGGCGTTAAATCAAAACCAAACCTTTTAGCTTCTTGTATAGTTTCGTCTGTTGTTCCTCTTAACTCTACTAAATATCTTAAAGCATCTGGATCTTTATTAAAAACATTTAACAATTTAGCAGTGCCAACAGATCCTTGGCCAAAAGGTATTAACGAAAATGCAGATGAAACCAAAAGATCATTGTGTGCAGCTGCAATTTCTTCTGGTGGCAGGCTATAAAACTGATCTATTGTTGCCTCTCTTCCAGTTCTAGCTAGGCCGCCAAAAAAATAATTACCACCAGAACCACCAATCGCTGTGGATCCCAACAAAACAGCTCCAGCAGTAAAAGGATTTTTGTTCAAAGGATTTGCAGGGTTTGCAAGTATTCGCAGGCCAGTTTTAAATCCAGCTTTTGCACCAACCATACCACCGCCGACATCTGCAACAAAAGTAGATGCTGGAACTATGTTTGGTACGAGTTTGTCACCAAAAAAACCAACAGCTTCATTGTTTGGAAATTCTTTTGTATATTTAGTGCCGTTAAAAACCTTTTCACCATTTGGGTTTTGATAATACAAATCACCATCAATGTTGACGTATTTCATAGATCCCATAGGATCACCAGGGAAGCGTTCGCTTGCTAAAAAATCTATTCTTGTATCATCATCAAAAAATAAATGTGACTTAGCCTTTCTTATGGTGTAATTGTCCGATTCTTTTTGTTGTGCAAAACCAAGCTCACCAGTTTTGTTAATGTCTTGCATTAGTTCTTCGTAACTTTTCTGGCTCATTGTAAGTTTTGAATTTGTGTATCTATTGCAGTATACAAGGTTTCTTTTTGTTCTTGTGTTAAGTCTGTTCTAGCTTGTATGCTTTGTCTCTGTCTATTTAAAGCATCTATTGCAGGATTTTTACTTAATGTGTAGGAAGATTTTTGCTCGCTACCTGCATCCTGTCCTTCTCTATATTTTTTTCTCCATTCGTCTATATTAAAACCTTCTGGCGTTGTATAAGTAATTCCAGCCTCATCCGTGTAATTACCGCTTGCGATATTCTTTAATTCACCAAACTCATCTGCAATAGAGCCTTCTGAAGAATAATTACTTTTGACCAACTTTCCATCAACGACCTTATTAAAAATTAAGTTTTCGTTATACCAATCGCCCTCAAACTTGTCTAACTGTCTTTTAACTTGCGAAGGTCTTAACTCACCAGCATCTTCTAATGCTTCAAGTCTATCTGCTTCGGCTGTGTAAGCGTTAAAAAAGTCTACGTCTCTTTGTGCTACTCTTTTTAAATACTCAGCCTGTTTCATAAAACCGTTGTAGTTAGATCCAAGTCCAGGAGAGGCTCTCTCAAACATTTCCATTTCACGGTTTGATATAGCACCCTTGGTTCTACTAACAATATCCATTGTAAAACCTAGTGATATCTGACTAACTAAAATTTGGTCACCAAGTATGTTTTCTGCGTTTTCGTCTGTTACGCCAAGTCCAGATAAAAGTTTTCTTGGATAAAGTGTAGCTTTAGCTACAGTACCAAAATTTTCTGGGCCCAATCTTTCGGCAATAGCGACAGCTTCGTTTACATTTGCCACACTTGAAACACCAGCTCTTTGTTTGGCTAGTATTTCATCTTCTGCTGCATATTGTCTTTTAATAGCTTCTTCGTCTCTTTTTGAAACCTTGTCGCCGCCAACATTAACAACGCTGCCTGGTGTTTTAACCTCGACCGCACCTTTGTTTGTTAGTAGATCGTCAATAATTACATCGTTAGCAAAATTATCTCTAACAGTTTTTTGCACCACATTACCCAAAGTATCTTTATATTCAAAAGTAATTAAGTCGCCTCTTTTATTTTTGTAGTCAAGATTTTTTAACTCATAGTCTTTTATAAACTCTAGTGCAGCCTTTTCATCCTGCATAGCCATTTGTGCAGCTTGTATGCCTATCTGCCTTCTAGCTTTTTCATCTTCATCTTTGGCCGCTCTTAACCTATCAGATATTCTATTAAAACCAACGCCTAATCCAGTATAAGCCGATCCAACTCCTGTATTTGGAGTTGAAAGCAATCCTGCGCCTAGTTCAGCAGCAACATCATATATACTCATTTTTTTTGTTTGTGGTGCAAACTGAGATAGTCTCTCAAAGTATTTGTCGTAACTAGCATCGTAGTCGGGTTTATACTGATCAGTCATTTGATTATACAGTTCTGTATATCTGTCAGTCTCGGCAGCTCCACCTTCATTAAATATATCTATTTGTTCTGGTATCTGTGCTCTGCTTATGGCCACTAGCTTTGACCTCCATATAGTTGACCTAATGCTCCGAAGGCTGATAAGCCAGTTCCTAAACCTGCTTGCATAGCGCTAGGCTTAGGTGCAAATTGTGTAGTCGTTTGGAACTGTCCTGCTGGTGCCATACTTACAAACGGTGCCAGAGCTTGATATTGTAGCAACGGTGTCATTTGTCTTTGTTGCATGTTTCTACGTTGTGCATCTAACATTTGTTGTGCTTGTCCTTGTTGTTGTGCACCCATGCCATATAAAGAAGCTACATCAGAAGCAGATGCTCCTGCTGCTTGAGCTCCTAAACCTTGTAAGCTAGATCCTAAACCAAACTGACCTTGTTGTAATGCCTGGCCAGCACCCATTTGCATACCAGCTAATCCAGTTCTAGCACCGCCAAGAACTTGCTGTCCTGCTAATGCTTGTTGTCCTGCTTGTGATAATGCTTGTTGCTGTGTTGTGCCTAAGCCAGCTAATGTAGATCCTAGGTTTTGTTGTGCTGCTAATCTTTCAGCAGAAGTGCCTCTTAGCATGCTTTGTAATGCTTGTTGTGAGGCCAACTGTTGTCCTGCGGTTCCTCTTTGGAATTGTGCTAAGTTTTGACCTGCGCCCAATCTTTGTCCTGCTATAGATCCTAAACCAGATGCAAGCGCTTGTTGTGCTCCTAGTTGTTGTCCAGATAAATTAGCAAGCATGCCAGATAAGTTTTGACCTGCTCCTAGTCTTTGACTTGCTAGATCTGATAAACCAGATGCAGCTGCTCGTTCTGCTTGTCTTTGTCTTGCAAATTCGCTCATACCTGCTTGCTGTGCTCTTTGGAAGCCACTTGACCTAATACCACCAAGAGCTTCTGCTAGACCTTTACCAAGAGCCTCTGTTCGTTCTCCAGCACCTAAACGAGCTCTTGATCCAAAAGCAGATTGACCGCCTCTTGCAATGTCACTTGCTCGTGCACCAATGTCTGATTTAGCGCCTTGCTCCATAATATCTTCTATGGTTTGTTGAACGACTCTATCCTCGTAAGGATTGTAGAATTGTTCGGTCATTCCTTGATCATAACCACCAACTGTGCCTCTTAGTAAACTTTCTGGATCTTGTAAACCTTGTTCAAACCTACCAACATCTGACATGCCTCTGCCAGCAATACCAGCGGATCTTCTACCAAACTGGTCAGTCAAACCTCTTTGTAATCCTTCAACATCTGTTAATCTATTACCAAATTGATCAACACCTCGTTCTAAACCAAACTGAGATCTGCCAAGACCTCTAGCAAATTGTCTTGCAGCTCTTTCAGATCCTGTTTCTACGCCAGATATTCTTCTACCAAATTCATCGGTAGCACCTCTTGATAAGCCTCTAGCTTCATCCAAAGATCCGACTAAGCCTTGCAATCCAGCTTCTCGCATTGCTCTGGACTCTCCAACTCCTCTTGCTATATCTTCTACGCCTTGTGCTGCTGTATTAAGTGATTCACCGACACCGCTTTGTAAAGCGCCTAAACCACTAAAATATGATTGTGCTGCTTGATCTAGGTAAGGTTGTTGCATACCTATGGATTGTCTTTGCAATTGCATGGCTGCAAGCTGATCTGGACTGAATCCTGCAACTTGTTCATCTATCACGACTGGTTGGCCTTGGTCGTCATAAAAAACCTTCTCAGCGGCTCTCATGGCTCCAGGTATAAATCCACCCTGGCCACCAAGACCGAATAATAATTGCTCGGTTAATGGATCCATGCCAGATTGAATTTGTGTTACACCCGCTGCGTACGGAGTTCCTCCAGGAACTTGTGGTGCAGCTGTTGTTTGTGTAGGACTTGGTTCTACCACAGGTGCAGGATCTGTAACTGGTGCTTCTGTAGGTTGATTAGCTGCAACGGTTGTAGATGCAGGTGGAGTTACTGGCTCTGGTGGTGTCACTGGAGCTGGTGTAGTTACAGGATCAACTACTGGATCTGAAATAGGTGGTGGAGGTGTTAAACCGCCTCCAGGTATTGTAGTATTGAATCCAGGACTCTGTATTCCACTTGCAACTTCTATTCTTTGACCATCTGGACCGTAGGCATATACATTACCCATAGATGGCATGACTGCTGTATAAGCCATGTTACCGTCACGCGGAGAATCATAAGAAAAACCCTCTGGTAAATTAGCTGGATCGTATTTTTTACCTTCACCGTAAATATCTGTTCTCTCAGATAAAGGAGTAAAAGCAGGCTGTTGTGGTGGTACAAAAGCTCCAGGTCTTGCTCCAGGCATACCTGGTTGCGGTCTTCCTCTTCTGCCATCATCTATTGGCATATTTCTAGGATTAACTAAAGGCATACCAACAGAATCATAACGGAGAGGATCTCTGCCACCTCCTGGTGGTAACAAAGGTTTGCCTATAAAATCTGGTGGAGTTACACCTGCTGGACCAATAATTCTTCCATCTGGTCCACGAATCTCTGTTGGTCTAATGCCTGGGCCAAAGCCAAAGTCTGGTAGTTCTACTGGTTTAGGAACAGGTCTGCCATCTGGACCTATTGTTGCTCTATTATTAGGATCGCGTGGATCAAGTATTTGTCCTATAGGCCCTTGAAATCCAATTTCACCAGGATTAGGTATGAAGTTGTCAAAACCATCCCCAGGAAGTTCACGCGGTGGAAGTAAGTCTTGCCTTATAGGTGTTAGTCCAGGTATTGGGTTAAATCTTTCTGAATCATTGCTGTCTACTGGTAATTCGAAAGGTGGTAAGGGTGGAGGTGGCATACCTACTCTTGGATCAATTATTGGTCTGTCGTCAATACGAATTTGATCAAGATTAAATCTTCCTGGATCGTTACTCATATAGCCTGGATCATTTGGTTGTAATGCGTAGTCTGGTGCAAATACAGCTCTCATGCCTCCTTTGAGGCCGCCATCTTCTAAAACCATATTATCTGGTAAATTGTTAGGATCTATTCTATTGCCGTATGGATCAGTTACTAAACCATCATCTTGTATTGGTGGTGCGTTTCCACTACCAGGAACTAAAGGTTGAGCCATAATTGGTTTTCTTTTTTTAATTAGATCGCTAGGTGGTTGTATAGGTAATAATGGAGGTCCTTCGCCACCACCATAATCTATACCGCCACCGCCAGGAACATATGGTTTTATAGGCATAGGTCTGCCACCACCTATACCACCGATTGAAATGGGAGGTATTGGTCTGCCAATAGAAGGTGGTCTGCCGATTGAGATTGGTGGTGGTGGTCTGCCTATACTTGGTGGTTTAATTGGTAAAGGTCGTATGCCACCTGGAGGTGCAACTGGTTCACCTATAAACCTCGGTGGTTGTAAACGGCCAGGAGTAATTCTTCCAGGTGGCGCCTTAGTAAGCCCTGGACCTCCGATTGATATTGGCATTGGTGGTCTTAAATCACCTGGAGGTTTTGGTAAAAAGTCTCTACCGCCTAGTTTTGGTGCAGGTGGTCTAATCCCGCCAGGCATTAGTCTTTTTATACCGCCACCTAGACCTCCGATTGATATTGGAGGAGTAGGCCGCCTGCCTCTAACTTTACTTAACGCTTTTTTTAAAAAACTCATATTAATTAACCTTAGCTTGTGAGGCGAAAGTATCCATCATTTGATACATAAGATCCATACCACGCTCTCTGTTCTCTTCTAAAGACGGAACCAGACTTATGATACCACCAGGCTCAGACTTCATTTCATAAGTTCCTGCGCCTCTTACAGCTTGTCCTGTCATAACAAATTCACCATCGCTTAACATAGCTGGTATATCATCACTGGTTTCTGTGCCTGGACCGTTTATATCACCGTCCATTCTAGGAAACATGCTCGGATCCATTTCTCCACCTTCTTGCATTTGTACTGCTCCGCCTTCGGCATAAGCCATTACAGGGCCGCCGTACATCATACCTGCTGGCTTACCACCAGATAACTCTGGTAATGTGCCTGTTGGTAGTAAACCGAACTCTACAGGATTCGGAGCTTCTTGTCCCATTCTTCTGGATATTTCAGCTTCTATGTTATATCTGCCTGTAGGACTCATAGTAGTAAGTGGAGTCAAAGGCACGCCTGTTTGTTTTTTAGCATCTTCATAGGCCAGCTTACCTAAACCAGCAGCTAAAGCTCCTATGCCGCCCATCTTAAGTGCGTCACCGAAACCACCGCCGAATAGACCGCCACTTTGTTGTTGGTTTTGACCTCCACTAAAGATGCCACCGCCTTGTGGGCCAGTGCCCAACATGTTTTCAACGCCTTGCGGTAAAAATTTTGCGCTTAATGTTTGCATTAATGTTTTATCGTTGACAGCAGCTTGTGTCATTTGCATTGCACCTATTTGATCTGGTGTCATATTTGCTAAGTCTGCTCTTGTTACTGGCTGACCGTCTAAAGTACCAATAACATCACCAGTATCGTAAGTTTGTGGTTGACCAAAACCAGTTAAGCTACCTAAACCGCCTCTTATTGAAGGACCGAGGCTTCCGCCAAATATACCTTTATCACCAGTAGCTGGATTAAAGAATGTACTTGCTAAGTTGCCAGATTTTAAACCACTACCTAAAGCTCTAAACTTGTCTAAACCGCCTAACCCACTAAAGCCACCTTGGCCAACTGCTTTACCGCCGACTGTACCTAAACTGCCCACGCCACTGAATAATTTACCAGCACCATAACCGCCGAGTGCTCCAGATACTGCGCCTTTTAATCCTTTACCTGCTGCTACATTAGTTGCAGCTCCGATTGCTCCAGCTAATACTGGTCCGACTCCTGGAATAAAGTTTGCTAATGGTCCAGCTATAGGTGCTATCTTCTTAACTACTTTTTTAAGGGCCTTACCAATCTTCTTAAAGAAAAATTGTTCTAAGCCAGTCACTGGGTTAAGACTTGCAATACCCGAACCAACTATCGCTTGTTCTGGATTAATATCAAACTCGTCAAACTTTTTAGCTAACGCCGATTCAAACTGTGCATCTTCTAAAAACTCTGGTGGTATAACCATTTCTCCAGGTCTTAAATGCGCTAACTCTGTATCTGGACCTTCGCCGTATTGTTTAAGTTCTTGTACCTCAGCTGCTAAAGGTGATTCTTGTATTGCAGCTCCACGTTCTAATAGATCTTCAAGTATTTGTTTTTCTTCTTCGGTCATGTCCTTAGCTGCATCATCTAATAACATATCCACTTCTTCTTCTTCTGATACGTTTTGCGTGCTATCAAATATTTCCATTTCTCTGTCTGAAATGGCTCCTTTAGCTTGACCAACCATATCCATAGGATTCATACCACCAGTTGCTTGATTGTAAATCTCCATTTCTCTGTCTGAAATGGCTCCTTTGTTTGCTTGTGATGCCATGTCGCCAGTCAGCATATTAATTCTATTTTGTAGTTGTTCGCTTATCATGGTGTACTTACTGTCACTGCTCCTATACTTGTTGTTGCAGAGAGTCCAGTCAAGTAAGTTTGATGTTCATACAGGTTTCTAAACTCTGTACCATCAAAGGCCTGGTGAACCTCTGTCGTTGTGTTAAATATAATGGCTCCTGTAGCAAATTGCAATTCGCTAAGGTCTGTGGAGTTAAAAGATTTTATTACGTCTGGATCCACTGATCCTAGGTTAATTTCTAAAATTCTTATTAAGCGATTAAAAGTATCGGCTGTAACATTTTCGCCTACAGCGAGCGGCAACTGAGTTGGAAGTAATTTACTCATTATCTACGCCCAGATGATTGAATCTCTACTCTTGTACTACCAAGCCTCCACTTGTAATTTTTCTTATCGTCTTCGGTATTATCATCGTCTGATTCAAAACGTAAGACAAACTGCCTGGCTCGAGATCTTAAAGAACCATAAGTAGAACTAGGTGTAATTTGTGTGGTTGAATCTGTAGATAGGGTTTGGTTGCTAAAGTCTCTTCTTTTAACCACTACATTAATAGCAGGATCTTGGCTTGTGCCTACGTCATTAACAAATAAAATGTCTGGTAAAATTCTTTTCAAGAAAACAAAGTTATCGCCATCTGCTATGTCAATGTCAGCAGATTCAATAAAAACACCGTCCATAGCGCTTACATCGTTATTAAATCCTTTTTCATGCTCGTATACATATTTAGATCCATTTTCACCAGCAGCTAATGGTCTATCCAAGACACCAGCTGCAAGCCAACTGTATCTTTCTAAAGATCCTATACTCCAGAATCCCTCTTCGTAATTAAAAATTGCGTACCTAGATATTTCTCTTGTATTGTCTGATAGCGAAGGATAAAAAAACCATACTTCTGAGAACTCTTCGTTAAGTCCAGCAAAACACTTATAAGCCTGTGACTCGTCAAGATCTGAAAAAACATAATCTTGCACACTACAAGGTATTTGTTGTACTGATCCATTATAAAAATAAAAACCATTTTTTGACATGTAGTAAACACCTTTCGGTGAATTACAAAAAGCCTTTGGACCAATAAGACCAGCTCCTTCATTAATTAAATTAATTGCAAAGGTTAGTGGTGGGCCAATAAAATTCATTGAATACAAGGATGTGTCTGTCCATATCAAAACTTCTTGCCTTGCTTTAAGACCTCCTACTATAGAGGAACCAGAAGATAATCTTAATGAACCAGCTGTATTTGTTGACAATGGCTCAAACTGTAACGGGTTTTCTTGATCACTAAATGCGACAAGCATTGGATCTAAAGTTCCTGTTCTTGCTGTGCCAGCGTCGTTTAACGGATCGGCACCTAATACAATCAAATGCCTATCAGTCTCAGACGTAATAGTTTGCAATCCTAGTGTTGGCACTAAATTAGCTCCACTTGTAGTGGCTAATTCAACCGCTCTTGTTTCAACACCATCATTTTCAATCCACCTGTAAATACCACCACCTCTAGGATTAATAATTAAATCTTCGCCATAATTATCATGTGTCCACAAGCGTAGTTGGTTTGAGGTTGAAAGCGCAGTTGACGAACCCCATCCGCCTGCACCCCAAGTGCCAACACCCCAACCTGTGGATTGTACATAAAAATCTAGTCCAGAATTAATTTGATACACTGCGTCTGTTGAAGATCCACCATTACCAGAGTCACTTGAATTTGCTGTAACCGTAGATCCGCTGGTGTCTTTTGCAGTGATTTCATAAGTGTTTGTTCCTGTAACCAGGCTTATTTGATATTCTTGATTTAAAACTACGGCTGTAACATTACCACCAAGACTTACTGCACTTGAAAAAGTGACAGAGTCTCCATTAACTGCGCCATGACCTGCATCGGTTACGGTAACAGTAGAAGATCCATCGGTTGCAGAAAAAGTTGCTGCGTTTGTAGTAGTTTTTCTTATTGGTGTGACATCATTATATGTGCCACCTTCTTCTATGTAATATTTATTAGTTGTGCCTATACCAAGATATTTTGTTCCGCCCAAAGAAATCCAAGAATGTAAAGCTCTAGCAGATCCTACAAGGGTGTTTGTAGAGTATTTTTCCCAACCACCAATTTTTTCTGCGCGGCCTTTTCTAAACCTAATTTTATCACCGTCAACCCAACCACCTTCGTTTGCGTAATCGGTTTCTTCCTTATTAATTCCAGGCTTAAAATTTATTTTTGATAGCGGCATAATTTAATGTAAACATTGCTACTATTAAGCTAATCTTATAATTGCACCAGTTGCTGTAGCACTTGGGAAAACAATCGTAAAATCTCCAGCTGTAGATGTTTTGTCGCCGCCAAAATCTATAGCTGCAACAGCTTTATCAGAATTTGTGTCGTTATATATTAGACACCCTCTTGCTGTTACGGTTGCGTTACTAAAAGTTAAATCTGCAAAATCACACAAAGCAGTAGTACCAGAAGTTACTGGTGTTACGTTTGTTAATGCTGATCCTCCAGCTGTGTAGTTAGTTCCAGTTGCTTGACCAGTTGTAACGTATGCTGTAGTTCCTGCTCCTAGTGTAGCCGAGCTGGTATACAAAGCTAACTTAAAAGAGTTGCCACTTGATGCTGTAAAGTTGTGAGTGCCCACTAAAAGCTCTTGTTTAAAACTTGTACATATTGCCGATGTTATTGCCATTATAGCTCCTTTAATATTTTAGCCATGTCGCTGTGGCCTTGTTTTTCTAATAAATTTGCATAAGTCGTATTATGCGACTTTATTGCATTTTTCATACTATGTAAGATTACAGTATAAACTTGATTTTGAAAAGCCAAAGCCTGCTGTTTGATATGCTCTGGAGCAGACTCAGAATAGTCGCATATTTTTTTTGTTGCTTGGGCCGCCCAAAACTCTGGATCATGTCCTTTGTTTTCAGTGGTTGTTACACCCACACTGCCTAACGCAAAATCGCTTTTTACACTCATCCTTTGTAGGGTTCTGGTGGAGCAACATCTTCATTTATTTTTAGACCATGTTGTTCTAATTCATTATTAATTTCATCGTATGGCCCAATAATAAATCTGCCCTCATGCGGTATCGCGACCAGTGGCTTATCTAATCTATGAAAACCGTATAGCTTTTCAGTTGCTGGTACGTTTGAATCTAATACTGTAGATCTGCCACTAATACCAATCAGTATGTCAGCTGCCATACATTTACTAATCCAGAACTCTACACAAGCTCTACCAGCTTCTGCAAAATGCATGTTTTCTTTGTATGAAAAATCAATACCAAACAGATCTAACTGTCTAACTTTATTATGCAAAGCAAAAGCAATAGCGTAAGCTACTGTATTGTTTAGATATGCACACTTTGTTGAGTTGCAAACATCTTCTAACGGATACATTACTGGGTTTTTTATCCTTGGATCTAATTCGCAAGTATATACAGGTGCATCATTTTCTTGTAAAACCCTACACATTACAGAAGTTTGATGTCCAGCGTCATTACTGTCAAAAAATCTACTTGCAGGATCTAACATAAATATTCTATCGCATGGATATGTTGATGCAGCTGAGTTGATACACCAAACTTCGTCCCACTCCCTGCCGTTTTGTAAACCAATAGCAAAATCAACTTGTGATATGCCAAGTCCTATTAGAGCAATTTTCTTGCCCTCTAAGTTTTCTATTACGCTCATTAGCTTACGCTAGAGCGGACTGAATCGTATCTGTATTCGTCGCGTGTTCCACGACCTTCGGATGTATTTTTCATTCTGGCTACCGCCTCCTTAAAGCGTCCCTCTAACTGTGCGATAACGTCAGATGGCTCTTTAAGAAAAATTGCACCCTCAACCAGAGAACCATACAACAAAGCGTCAGAATAGTCTGTGGATAAAAATGTCGTGCCAGAGTCGCTACCAGCAGTCAATGAGACTGGTTTATGTAAATAATGAAGTTCAATCGTATAGTCCGAATCGGGCATAGGTGAAACTTCAAATGCCGCATCATCAAATAATGAGTAATATTTCGGCTTGGCCCTTGTGGTACCAGACGAATATTCCTTAATAAATGAAGGATGTTTAAAGTCTAAGTAATCGTATGTGTCTGAGCTTATTACAGCCAAACTCATAGGAGCATAGAAATCTGTTGGTGTAGCCAAGAATCTGTTGCCAGTAGTTACTGTGCCCTGGACGTTTTTTCTTTGTTCTGGTAATTGAACAAATGAAAATATACGATCCTCAGCTTCTTGAATAAAAGTTGGTAATTCATTTGTAAATGTAGTTTCGGATACTTCCAAATAATCTTGTATTGCAGTCTTTAGTGTGCTGTATGTAAAACTCATGTTGTCACCGTTACCTCGCCTACGTTTGTTGTAACTGAAAAAGTTGTAAGAACTGTTCCCAGCTTACCGTCTCCAACATTAGTATAAACCAAAAATTTTGAATTATCGTCGGCTTTATCTGGTCTTGCATCTTTTACAGCTTGTGGATCATCTGGAGCTGGCTTTGGTTCTAACTGTGGATGTTTAGGATCCCACTGATCTGGACCGACTAATAAGCCATCCCAAGTTTTACGCATGTCCTGGAGTTTATATCTAAAACCAGATATATCGCAGATGCCATAAGAAAATTTACCAGATGCAAAAGCCATTATGCGTTGTTATAACTCCTCAGACTAGGCGATACTCTAAATGATGCTCTGTCTTCGTCTGTAGATAAAGCTCTTTGGAACTCTTCTTCATATAAACTTTTTAACAAACTGGTTCTATCTGGAGCTCTTTTTAATGAAATGTAATAAGCTAGACCAGCTGCTAAACATGGATAAAACCTAAATGGCATGTCCATAGTATTTGCACCAGCGTCGGCATCATCCATTCTTGTAAGAACATTCATGTAAACCGTATAGCTGCTAGTTTTATCTGGCACGGGCCACACTGTTAATGTTGGTGTGGTTTGTTTATCTATTAAAAATTGATTTGGCTTACCTGTGCTTGATTTTGTTGTTATGTGAGAATACTCAGCTCTACTTAATCTGGTCATGGGAAGATCTGTTGTTTCAGATCCTTGAGTTTCTCTTATGTAAACGTCCAAAACATCAATTGGAGCTGTAGCATTAGTGCTGTCTATATTGTATGTGCTAGTTCCTTGAACCATTGCAACTGTTTTTTCTTTAACAGTCCATTGGTTTAGACCTCTGTTGGCCCACTCTGCAAGCATAAGATTGAGACTTCTGTTTGCGCTTTTAAGATCATAACCAGTACGAAGTTCCAGGCCACAACGCTCAAACGCTTCTTCAACGTAATCCGCTACATCTAATTCAAAGTCTTTGCTTCCAGATAATGCCATAATTACTCTCTATCTTCGTCTGAGGCATACAAATTGTCAAATGTCTTGACTGGATCTGTATAGCTCTCATGCGCCTCAGCAGAATGGATCCATTGTGATGGTGCAAAATCTGGTGCGCCTTCACCCGTTCTCCATAAAGCTGGATTAGTTGCTCTTACTCTGTTATTCGGTAGAGCCACAAAATTGCCAGTATATTCACCAGCATCCGTCAAATATAACACATGTGACTGTTTATGTTGAGCAGGATCATCTGCTATTGAGTGATCGGTATAATCAACCGTAAACATATATTTTCCCATATAAAAATCACCGTCTATTTTACAATACCAAGGACTTGAGCTGACTCTGTCTAAAGAAACCACGCTATGATGATGGCTTAGACAATCCCATGGTTGAGCTAAATGATCTTCCATAGGCTTTGGCCACTCTTGCAAAGGAACGTCTGCTATAAGAGCTTGTATTGGCATCCTGGCCCACATTGCTCCTCCGTGTACATTATCATCTGGATAACCCTCAAAATCGGTTTCACATCCAGTAAAAACTACCTGGAAGGACAAAGATCTATCTGGAATCGTGTTTACTGCTATAACCAAAGCATGTAAATATTCACCATGACCATGTTGATGGTTGGTTGTAAATTCTTTTCGTACCCAGCATTTGAACTGCGGGATATTTGATATTAAATACGCCACCTTATTTAATATTAAAAACTAAACTTTGCCGCCTTTAGCTTTGTATTTAGTGCCTTTAACAGCTCCACCTAGTTTCATCATTACTGATTTAGGCATATTACCCATACCAGGATTAGCTTTCATTTCGCTTTGCAAAGCAGCTCCGCCTCTAGAAAAACCTTTGGTGCTTTTCATACCACCACCCATGGACTTATATTTAGTCCCTTTCATACCGCCTCCATTAGCCATGTATTTCGTTCCTTTCATTTTAACTCCTTCCAAACAATCCCATGTTTGAACTTTTTATTATCTTACCACCTTTTGCGGCAAAAGTTTTTACATTTGTTGGCTTACCACCAACGCCTTGTTTTTTAGCTCGTTTACGACTTACTGCTGATTTCTTTTCTGACTTGGTCATGCTTGCAGCTTTAGCAGCTGGCACACACTTTGGATATTTGCGTTTAGATCCTTTAGTTTTAGATCTACCGCATTTATTAAAACCCCCACCTTTTTTTGGAGATCCAATATCAACCCAATCTTCTTTAAACCATTTGGTCAGACTCATTATTAACTTCTAGGTACTTTGGTCTTCTTGCGCTTGTTTTGCATCATAGCTCCACAGCCTCTGCCCTGGACCATCATTACTTCACCACCGTTACGCATGAAACCCATTTTGTTTCTTACTTTAGTTGGTAACTTTTTAAGTCCTTTGTTGTCTGTTGGTATTGGTTTTAATTTACTCATTTCTCCACCTGTTGCAGCTTTTTTGGCACCTTTATAGCCACCACCGCGTTTTTTATATGTTTTTACTAACCAGGCATTTGCATAAGCACTCGGATACACGTCAAATTTACGTTTAGCCTCAGACTTAACCCTAGAGTACAAACTAGGATTTGTTACATTGCTTGGTGTTT
>UEXN01001407.1_pt1 | contig 19171 bp, 44 predicted proteins | sample 1796711 | NCBI WGS metagenome assembly UEXN01 (sample SAMEA4772470, study PRJEB27181) | metagenome | reverse complement strand
TGCGCACAAATGGGAGGTGGTCGTTGCCTCATCGGTGACGACATGGGTATTGGAAAGACGATACAAGCCATCGCTTACATCGCACTCAACAGCGAGCAACTACCAGCACTTGTCGTGTGCCCTGCCTCGGTCAAGTACAACTGGGCCAAAGAATGCAAAGCATGGCTTCCTAACATGACCGTTGAAGTATTGGAGGGTCGCAAGGGTGTGATTCCCGATGCTGACATCATTGTGTGCAACTACGACATCATCAGCCAGCGCAAGGATTCTCTTCTTGACTACGGTTTCAACATCGTGGTGTGCGACGAGAGCCATTACCTCAAGAACATCAAGGCCAAGCGTACCGAAGCGACCCTTGAGGTTGCGAAGGAATCCGATTCTGTTCTGTGCCTTTCGGGGACCGCAGTGACCAACCGACCAAGCGAGTTCTTCACCACACTCAACCTTCTGCGACCCAACGAGTTCCCGTCCTTCTTCCCATACGGAGAACGCTACTGCGATGGGCAGAACAACGGGTGGGGTTGGGACTTCAGTGGAGCCAGCAACACCGATGAGTTGCATGCTCGTACTCGTGACTTCTGTATTCGTCGCCTCAAGCAAGAGGTGTTGACTGAACTGCCCGACAAGGTGCGTACCATCATGGACATTCAACCAAGCAGGGCTGACCTCAAGCGTTACAGTGACATGCACCGAGCGTGGATGGATGACTACGAGTTCCACTCCAACGAAGGTTCGTTGCCTGCTGGATTCGTACTCAACATGCTTACCGCCCTGCGTCACGAGTGTGGACTCATCAAGGTGCCATCCACAGTGGCATACATCAAGGAACACTATGACATTACAGGTGGTAAACCACTGGTTGTCTTCGCACATCACGCCGATGTACTGAAGGGTTGTGTTGAAGCACTGCGAGGCGACAAAGACCGCAACTGGCGAGTGGGTGGTATCACTGGAGACATGCCTGCACAGAAGAGGCAATCCAATGTTGAAGCATTCCAAGCAGGCCACATTGATGTTCTCTTCTGTTCAACGATGGCCGCTAAGGAAGGTATCACTCTCACTGCCGCTAACACTGCGGTGTTCGTGGAGCGTGAGTGGGTGCCGGGTTGGGAAGAGCAGGCTGAGGACAGGGTGTACCGCATCGGTCAAGAGAGCGATTCAGTCCACGCCGTTTACCTCTCGGTGGCTCGCACCATTGACGAGAAGTTCAATCAAGTGATTGAAGAGAAGCGCAAGGTCGTGAAGGCCGTGCTGGATGGGGGTGACCTCAACGAGCGTGAGGGCATCGCCAACGCACTGATACAGTCCATGATTGACAGTGGTGACTTACCCGCCAACTTTGGTAAGATGAAGGTGAAAGCATGAAGAAGCAATACAAGAACGAGCATGGAGAATGGACGGAAGAGAACTTTTGGGTGGGCCATACCTACGGCGACGGCGCAGTTTTTGTCCTTGAGCGTGGTAAGAGACAAGACAACGACGATACATTGGTTGTCTTTGTATGTACCAAGACAGGCAAGAAAGAGAAGACATCAACGGGACACACGACTGTTTGGTGGGATGAACACAACAACCGCTACGAAACCATGTACCTCTCACTGATTGATGCAGTGGTGTATTCAAACGACCCCAAGAAGGTGAAAGCATGAGAGAAGAAATGAGGATATTACGAATGCAGTGGGAGGCTGAATACTTTGACAACCCACAATGTACCTGCGATGAGTGCGATACGAAGTTTCGTTTCTTACATCGCAAGTACGGTTGTATTGCGTGCAATCCCGAAGAGGACGATTGATTTCAATTGAACAGTATTTAAACCAACAAAGAGAAAAGAGATGATTAAGATGAACATTGAACGAAACGAAAACACAGAATGGTACATCAACCATGTACTTCACTTCGGCTTTGACCGAACTGATAACCTACCAGCAGGGGAATACCTTGACTGGTGGGCATACGACCAAATTGCTGACGAACTGATTGCACTTGGCTACCCCGAAGACAAGGACGCATGGACTGAGGCTCACTGGGAAAGGCTGGAAGAAGGCATTCAGTGGGCAAGCAACTACATCAGCAAACGAATGGAAGAAGGTGATTGAATGATTCATACTGTAAAACAAACGAGACTTGACCGAATGGTGGAGAACATCAAAGCGTTAGGGCTGGACAAAGTACCCGTTTACTACTACAGCACAGACTTCACGAAGGGGCACATCCTAACCGTCTATGATGACAACCGTGGCGAAGATGTAGCGATTGGAACCATCAACGACTTTTGGCTTCCCGAATTGTTTTCTTCAGCACCCGAACTTGCTTTGGAAGTCCATTGGTTGCGTAAAGAGTTGAGCAAGTACAAAAGCATAGATTGGCAGAAACAAATTGAACTGGGGAGTGATGAAGAATGATTAACACAGACAAGTACGAAGGACATACACCTGCGCCGTGGCAAGCGAGTCATGACCGACTGGAACATGGATGGGTTGTGAACTGTTATGGTTGGCGTGTTTATGTTGGTGAGCATGAGAAGCGAGCCGAGATTCAAAACTATGCCTTTGACCACGACGAACTGAGTGAACCAAACGCACGACTCATCGCAGACGCACCACTTCTCCTTGAAGAAGTCAAGCGACTACGCTACATCGTTGACAGTATTCCCGACGAAGTGTGGGAAGACATGAAGACATGGGAATCAATGAAGGGAGTGATTGAATGATTGACACAGACAAATACGAAGGACACACAGAAGGCAAATGGATAATGGGTGAACACAAAGGTCGCCCATTTATTTCTGCCGTTGAAGATGCAGAAACACCAACATGGGTGAAAAGCATAGCGAGAGGACTCAACCCAAGTCAAACAGCAGACGCACAACTCATAGCAGACGCACCACTTCTTCTTGAAGCGTACAAGCAGATTCACGACCTCTTAGCCGAAGTCCTTCCTCGCAAGGATGGTGTACCGCACTTCGGTGTTACACTGTGGGGGCTTGAGTCCGAACTCAAAAGAGTGGTGAGTGAGATTGCTATTATCATGGGCATGGCGGAGCGTGAGGAAGAATGATTGACACAGACGAATACACAGGACATACAGAAGGTAAGTGGACTATTGAATACAACGATAGTGACGGTAAATCCGATGCGTTTATTTGGAGTGGTCGCAACTTTAGTGGTCAGCCAAATCATTCTAAGGGTGTGCTTATGTTTAGTGCGTACAATACACCATATGAGCAATTCCTTCCGAACCTCAAACTTGTAGCAGACGCACCACTTCTCCTTGAGGAAGTCAAGCGGTTGAGTGAAGAGAACAAGAAGCAACTTGATGTTCTTTCAACATTAGATGAAATGATTAGATTTGGTAACGACCATTTTGAAATGATGAAAGCACTTGAACAAGGATTAGACATAACGGAAACATGGAAGGAGATGAAGAAGAATGAATAAAATGATTAAATGGATGAGCGAAGACAATAACTTCGTCAAGTGGAATGGCTACAGCGACAGTATTGGGTGGTACGCATGTGTACCCATGACTGTACTGGCATCATCACTTGGCTTGAGCGTACTTGAACTTGAAGATGCAATTCGCTACAACAGTAAGGAGGAATAAACATGACAAAGAAAGCATACACAATACAAGAGCATAACCGAGATGGTTTCACTATGGACACAAAGGTGTACGACTCTAAAGCGAGAGCCATCAAAGCGTTCACCGAAGTGGTGAATGACCGAATTGCATACGATTATTTCAAGGATGCCGATGATGGTAACAAAGCCAAGGAGTTCTTTGAGGCTGAGAAACACTTGAAAGATTTGAACGAGTGGTACAATGTACACACCACGCACCACATCATTGTCACTCGTCCTTACGATGAGAAGAAATGGTGGAGTGTGTTGCTCAAGGAATCAGCCGTCGCTCTTGAGTTTAATGATGTACCCGAAGGGAAAAGTAAAAGTCTAAACTTTCAAATCATGGATGAATGCAGTGGTGAATACGATTCAGTGGAATCAATTTCACTCAACGAGGAGGAACTAAGATGACGCTGGACTACACACGAATGACGGAAGCACAGTTGGTAGTTTTCGGATTGGGTGGTGCGATGTGGGCTTTCAATGACCGAGGTTGGACGATGGACTACGACGAAACACCTACCCTCTCACTACTTTGGCATGAAGGAGGCAACGACGGCTTCGTTCAATACACGGTGGAAGGCAACGGCACCATCGTCAAGTCGCAGTACAACTTCACCCAAGAGATGTGGTTGCCTGTCGCTGTTGATGTTCCAATGGAGGAATCGGAATGAAAGAAATGGACAAGCGTAACATCCGTATCTTACACGAAGTAGTAAGTACGGGCGAGGTAATCACAGCACGACAGGCGGTTGACAGGTTGGTTGAATACCAACTGCAACGCAGGGGTAGCATGAACTACATTCCCAACATCAATCGTATGTCTTACATTCTAAAGCAAGCAAGCGGGTTCGCTGTTAGCCCGAAGAAGACAACCAAACCGATGAGTTTTGTGCGAGTTGGCTGAATTAAATTGAACAGTATTTAAACCAACAAAGAGAAAGGAGATGAGAAACATGGTAAGAACAAAACGAAACAAGAGCGAAGCGGCGTACCGATTTGCGGCACGAGTGATTAACACACACGGAGTTTACATCAGTGCCAAGGACGCATGGGACCAACTGGTGAATAAGAAAGGCGTAGGTATCAGTGAATGGCAGGCTTTTCAAACACACTTGGGTGGAGCATTGAAAGAAGGTATGCTCTCCAAGCAATGGGGGTACGACAACAGGGGCAACAGGCGAATGCTGTATGGCCCACTGAGCGAGACACACACTGTGGTTAAGGAAGTGGTTGACATGGTGCGCCGTAGCAACCGGCCCTCAATGGGTGAACTCTCCATCGGTGACTTGCTGGACTACCTCGGCACTGAGCGAGATGACTTCATGAGTGTGCTGAGTGACTTGGTTTACGACACCACTTTGCGTGATGTGCGTGAGCAATATCCTACGCTTGAGGCGTTGGTGTGGAGTATTGTTAGAGGTGATGCTTGATGGGATGGGGAAGAAAAACTTACTTCACTGGCTATCGTAATCCAGCAGATTGGGCATCCATCGGTCTTGTCGGTGACCAACTCTCTTTCACCACCGATGAAACGGTCACAAAGTTAGGACTTGGTTACATCATGAATCAAAGTGCGGAGTGTGCCATGGACACGGCTATTCGTTTCACACTGCTCAACGCAGGTGAGAATGGTGTACTCTCGGCAAAACAGATGCTCAACCAACACACTCGCTTGGCGGCACTTGCTGAGGAAAACCTCATCGCAGACGGTTGGTATCGTCCCGATGCAACTGAAGAGAATCCAAATCCCAAACCTGTGCGTGGGTGGGTGTACGAAGAGAACATGACTAAATTGTGGCAAAACAGGATAACAAGCGAATGGTATTACACCAACGCTCACTTCTCCGCTGGTGCTCTCGGTGACGATGTGAATGTAACAAAAATTTACACCCGTGAAATACAAGTCGTTAGAAAAGGTAATTATTATTACCGAAACCAAGGGGGAAAGAAAATTGAAAACTTCACGACCCACCCTGTGATTGGGAACGAGCGTGCCTTGGTGAATGTGCTTGACGACAAGACGGTTCTAAAATCAATTAACAAATCACTCAACCGTATGGTCAAGAGTGGAAAGGCGAGGCAAGTAACAAATGGTCGGGGTCGTACTTTCTCATGGAATGCTTGGAATTGGTTGGAGAAATACCGACATAAGCACCTCCTCACCATGGCGAAGCAACGCAAGTTGGGCGATGTGGTCAACGGTTGGCAGTTCACTAAAGGGGAAATTACTCTCATGTACGGCGTGGAAATTTGTGACCACAAGTGGGAACCCGTTGAGAAAGTGGGGTACTACAGAATTGTTATGGATGTCCCAACTTGGTTTAGGGATTCGTGGACACACAAAGTGGTCCTACATTCCACTGAACTCCCTTACCTCTTCTTGTGTGAAGAAGAGGCCACGGATGTGTGTGACCAACTTAACTCAAACAACCACCCTCTCAATGGTGTAAGTATTCGCAAAAACAGTGAACCGCAAACACCTTCGTATCGCATTAAGCACTCTTATGTCACAAGGATGAGACTCAATGGGAATGCTCCTGTGGAAGATTATATGACTCCACAAGAGATGTTCACACAAATGCAACTTGGACCCGAAGAACGGTATGATGCGTTGAAGAAAACTATGGATTTGTACCCAGCGAAGTTTGCTGGAAGTCAAAAAAACAAGGAGGAATGAAACATGGAACAAACGAAACAGGAATATATGAAAGCAAAAAGAATAACCGATGATAAACCATTTATGCAATTGCGGCAAGGTACGGGTATGAACTACATGCACATACAGGTGTGTGGTCAAGGTCGGGAAAGTGAAATGACCAACCGTGAATATGGTTTTGCTGATAAGTTTTCAGCCCCCCCAGTTGTTTGTAATGCTATTGCCAATCATGCCGCTGAACTTTACCCTTCACTGGCAACTGATTCTGTATGTTATTACCGAGATGTAATTGAAGTGTGTGCGTACACAGATGGTGCTCAACTGCGTATCAAAGTACCATCGGCTGATTGTAATGATGGTGATACCTTTGTCCTTGAACTTCCCGCTATGAGGTTCGGTGCCTTTGTTCAATATCTTGATGATGTGGGTCTGCTCAAGACTGATGAAGGTGTACGCTTCACACAAACAAGAGTGTCGGAGGAAGAGTAATGATTTGGTTTGAGAAGATGAATTTGCTACACAAAACTCTCATTGAAAAAAGCCCACTTCGCATTAACGATGAGTTGTACAACGCTGTGATGTTCTTTCGTAAAGCACGACATGAAGTTGTGATGATGGGTGGTAACACTGCACACATCTCTCCGTTTTGGAGTGATGCAGAACTTATCCTCCCCCCACCCAACAACCCCAGTTTGGTTATGTATCTCGCTCTCAAAGAAGTTGCGGAGTCTCACGGTGTACCTGTGTCTTGGTTGTATCTCTTACCTTACACGGTGAGTATTGACTCAGCGGTTCGGCAGGTTATGTTCAAAGAAGGGGTAATCTCCTACACAGACCTTGAAGGGTATGCTCGTCACGAGAGTGTCATTGCACACCACGAAGGTGTTAAGGCTGGACTCATTGACGAAGACGAACCTTTGCCGTTTGCACTAAGCCCATTCGCTGAAGAGTATTCGGGTACTGTCAATGAGGTTGTTCAAGAAATTAGCAAACAGTATGGTGTAACCAAAGATGAGGCGAAGAACATCTTACAGGGTAAACACATTGACGCCCCATTCCCGTATGAGAATGATGATAGTCTTTGGGGGATGCTTGAATGAAAGGACGACTTGAAATTGGGCAGAACAAGTGGCTCGCCCTTGAACATGTGGTGGGAGACTGGTTTCAAATCACCGAGTCTCACCGATGCACGGAGGTTGAGGTTGGAGAAATGGGTCGGCAGATGACTCGTGGTTGGTCGTTCTACAGAACACTGGACACACCCACACCTACGCATACCTATCCTCCGGCAGTACGCTTCGTTTTGATTGCTGATGAAACGGATGGTGAAGAAGAATGATTGAGAATCTTGAATATACGAATCCAAAGACCGCACCAGTACCATGCAAGATGTCCCTTACTGCGACTTATTCCCCATTACCTCCGCACATCAAAACAAAGGATGGGGACAAATACTTTCAAGGTATTCGTTGGCGGTACAATGCAAATCAACGGCTTGGGCCTGTTCTTTTTGAATATGAGGACAAGGATGGAAATGGAGCAATGTTCGTGATGACCAGTGAAGCGGTTGATTACATGATGGACATCTATGACATGCTACCAGTTATTTGATGTAATGGGTGGTGAAGAAGAATGAATGAATGTAATACTTGCGGAACAGAAGAAAACCTGTTTGAAATGACAGACATGGCGTACTGGTCTGTACTGTGTGGTCAATGTATCAAAGAACAACAAAGCCATTGGCTTATCAAGACACACATTCCCGAAACATTCCCAGTGGGCAGTAAGGGACATTCAAAACCGAAAACAGAAGTTGGATGGAGGTTTGCTGATGAAGAGTGAATGGATTTGGATGCGGGAAGGAATGACCGCCGAGGACTCCGCCTTGGCCTTCGTTCTTTGGGTAAAGGAAACCCATCCCCATTATTATCATCGGTTGCTCGGAGCATACATGGGACGAGGTGAAGAAGAATGAACAATGAACACAACCTACTCATCCGTATTGAAACGGACGAATACATTTACGAAGAATACTTGGAAGCGTGAGGAATAACCGTTAAACAAAATGACCCCATGCGATAACCATGTCGCCCTTTGAGCAAGCGTTTCAATACCTACGGCAGAACAGGCCAAAGGGAGTATATATGGGTGGTAGTACAGGGGCACGGGGTTACGACCTACCGATGGGGCAATTTGTCGGTAAGCGTGGCGATAGTCAAGGACACATCAATAACGAATACGACATGAACAGATACCTCAATGAACTGGGTGTACCAGTACCACAGGCACAGATGCAAGACGGACTCATGCTTACACAAATGGAAGAGGGGAACGAGATGGGACGAGCCAATCAACAAGACATTCAACAATTATCAAGGGACTTTGTTCCCCATGCCGCTATCGCTAACTGGGATATGCTCGGAAAGGTGAGAGACAATGTTATTCGCCGTCCCGATGGTACGCTCTCCTATGTAGATGTAGGAGGCGCAGGAGCGTATAGAGCGCAAGGCGACCCGAAGGGTGGTGCATTTAGCCCATCCGTAGGTGAACTGGACACGCTACGAGACAAGAATCCCGAACTGGGAGGAATCAGCGAGGCTGATTTAGGTCGTTCATACGACCACTACGGGGGTGAAGATGCGATGACCCAAGCACTCAATGTGCTACGCAATCCTACCACCCGTAACATCATGCAACAGCGAGTACAGGATGTTGCACGACGAGTTGCTTGAATTTAATTCAGCACTATTTAAACCAACAAAGAGGAAGGGGTTAGAGAAAGCAAGGAGATGAAACACATGAAAGAAAACAAGTTTAAAGCGACAAACCAGCGTGATGCTGTCATTGAAAAACTACTGAAAATGAAATTGACTTCTGCTGATTTAGAGTGGTTGGCGGAGGGACTTATGGACATTGTTAGTGAAATGCGTGAGGAGGAATGAAACATGAGCGGAGCGAATAGATACAGACAATACAGAATACAGATACACGAAGGAGATAGCGGTAGCGGTTGGTGGTGTCAACGATACATCAAATTACCCGTGATAGGAAACGGATGGAAGAAAGATGACTTGCACTCCATGTTGGAGTATGAACTTCTTGAGCAGATGATGGCCGTTATCACGGGTTGGCTCGGCCCCGAATCCGACTGGGAAGATGTGTACGGAGGCGAGGAAGAATGAGTTGCGACCACGATTGGCATGGCTCCGACATTCATTGGAACATGTGGGGTACTGATTGCATTACGGTGGATTTTGAGTTTGCATGTTGGAAGTGTGATGCAACGGCCAGTGCTGACCATACTGTAAAAATGAGCAACATGAATTTGACGATTGAACAGGAGGAATGAACATGAAGCAGACTGTTAATGAATACGAATTTGTGAACGCATTTGACGAGGCTAACCGCAAGGAGAACTTCTCTCGCCAAGGGCGGCAAGCCCTCTACGATTACCTTACCGAATACGAGGAAGACACAGGTACCGAGATTGAACTGGATGTCATTTCCTTGTGCTGTGAGTTCACCGAGTACGAATCCGTGGAGGAGTACAACGAGGCTCACGACACGAGGTACGAAGATTGGGAAGAAGTAGCCGAGCGAACCCACATCGTTGAGTTCACTCACGAAGACTACTTTGCTGACGGTGCTACCGTCAAGAAGCCACACATCACACAACGAGCAATCGTACAAGACTACTGAGGAGGAACTGACATGACACGAGAAGAACAAATTGCTGATGAATTAAAGGAAGAGATGGCCGTACTGAACCGCCGCATTTTACGATTGAACCAGTGGAAGGAGAGTGGGTACGGGGAACCGTGCCAAGAACACGACTGGGAAATGACCCGTGGCCCCTTTCATCAAGTGATTGCCTCCAATCCCTTGACCTTCATCCTACGATTCAAGTGCCATCGTTGCGGTATGACGATGGAGCAACAGGCTGTTGTTGAACAGGAAACCCTGTTTGACGAATGGCAAGAATACCGAGAAAACAAAGAAAACAAAGAAAACAAAGGAGATGAAGAAGAATGAAGAAAACATATACTGTAAGGGTGACTTACATAGGAGAAGCAGAAGCAGAAAGCGCAGAAGAATTGGAAGCGAAACTGTGGGTAACACAGGGGTTGTTCGGTGAGCCGTATGACGAGTTCCTGTTTGATGTTGAAGAAGTGGAAATTGAAGGAGATGAAGAAGAATGAAGACACAACGGCAACGGAAAGCAGGATTGGGAAGACAACGAGCCAAGTACAAGAAAGCGAAAATGAAGAACGCACTACGAGGTGAAGAAGAATGAGTGATTATACTGAAGAAGAAGTGCAACAGATGATTGAAGAAGCCCGTGAATCTCGCAATGTGCGAGAAGTTGTTTGTGAGAAGACAGGGCGACGATGGCCGATGAAGAATTGGACATACGCTACTGGTGTTGTCGTGATTGACACGACGGAGAGTGAAGAGTGATGAGTGAATCTATGGAAAAGCGAGTTGAGTCGTGGCTGACCAGCCTCAAAACTTACGGTTCGCAAGATACTGGCTACATCCTCAAGCGGATTATCATTGACATGCTGAGTGGACATGGACACTTCTTTGACCAAGGCAACGAAACTTTGGAAGACATCAAAGAGCAACTGGTAGGTGATGAGTGATGTGGATTGCACTGACAGAAGGCTGGCTAAGCATCGTTGCTCACCGTGACAAGCCCCGACATCTACTGGTGCGGGCACGCAATCCCAATCACATTCGTCGTACCTTTCCCAAGGCAACGATGTACACCGACGCTAATGCTGACTACCCTTTCCGGGCTGACATTCCAAGGGGTGTCGTGATTGATTTCATCATCAATCGTTTGGAGCATATGCGATACGACAACTTCAAAGCGACAATTGATGATGAGGATTATCACGATGTAGCACTGAGTGTGTGGCGGGCTGTGTACCGATACGGAGAGGACTACCGAGGTGAGGCAGAATGAGCGATGAACCGACGACGATGGAATTGCTATTGCACACAACAAGAACACATACACCCACGGAGTATTGGGAAACACGCAATTCGTTGGAACATTATTTTTCGGCTGATGCAGATGAGCGATTGATTAAGGCCGCACCCAAGTTCCGTGAAGAAGTTATTCGGTTGCGTGCTGAGGTTGAGAGGTTGCGTCGTGTGAATGAAACGACATCAAAGTACCTTTCATTTGCTCTCAGTCTCTTGACTGATGAGCAGGACTGTGAGTACACCCACTTCGTAGGTGGGTTTTGTACCCACGACTGTTGCCCACATGGTGGTGAGGAAGAATGACTGACTGGGATTATCTCTTACACGATACAGAAGGACACACACCATACGGCCCCGAATGGTTCATGCACAAACCGAACATCAACCATACAATCACAGACAAACAGAAATACAGGGTTGGCCTCAACGGTTGTTATATTGAAATGCACCTCACAGACGCAAGGTGGGAAGTGGACGAAGAGCAAGAAGCGTTAGCGAATCAAGCGTTGATTTGTGCCGCACCCAAGTTCCGTGAAGAAGTTATTCGGTTGCGTGAGGGCATCAGTGATGTCTTGAATAATTCTTGGCCGAATGCAACGACCATGATGAAGAAACTGAAGGAGTTGTTTGAATGAACACACCAATCAAATTGGGCGAAGGCTCGCTGACGATGTGCGGGGTGGATGACTTTCGTGACACACTACTCAAGGAGCATACGGTGGTCACGCTGTGCCGCTACACACCCAAGTGGAGCGTGGTGGACAAGAACGAGCGACACCACTACTACTTCCGGGCACACAACAAAGACCCCGCCATTTGGACACACGCTATTCAAATCGTCATGGACGCTATCGCTGAGGGCAAGGATGTTCTCTTGCACTGCGTCCATGGCCGTGACCGCACGGGTGGTGTAGGCTACGCCGTGCTACGACTCCACGATTATGAACACGACCAAGCGCACTTTGCCATGGCGGAGGCTCGCCCCTGCATGGCATCAAAGTGGGACAACATTATCCCGCAACGCCGTGAATTGTACGAGGAAATAATTGAGGAGTATTTAAACCAACAAAGAGAAAGGAGATGAGAAAGATGGAACAATGGCAAATGAAACTACTTAACCGAGGCTACAGCCTCATCGTGAAAGCGATTGACGAACACTTCAGCAATAGCGACCAACCGTTTACGGAACTGCAATTCCGTGAGGCCGAGTTGATGGCATACGGGGATGTTCCCGCTATGGAAGACTACTGCGAAATGCTGAGGAAAGAAACTATACCACTATTGGAGGAATAAACATGCACAATTTAGCACAAACAAAAAATGGACAATGGATGACGGCATGGGCTGGCGACACCCCATGGCATAAACTGGGAACACAAGCAGAAGGACTGATGACGGCGACTGAGGCGTTGAAACTCGGCAACCTTGATTGGCTTGTAGAGAAGCGACCGCTGTATAACCGCACCGAACTCGGTGAGGTTGAGGTGGTGGAGAACACCTTTGGTGTGTTCCGTAAGCAAATTAACGAAGACGGTTCACACTCGTGGATTGCACTCAATCGTGGCACAGCCGTGGGCCGAGTGTGGAAGCCCTTCCAAAACATTGAGGCAATGGATTTCCTTGATGAGTTGGTGCAAACCCAAGAGGCCAAGATTGAGGTCGTTGGTGCACTGGGTAAGGGTGAGAAGGTATGGGTGCTTGCTAAGTTGCCCGACAGCATTCTCATCAATGGTATGGACAAGGTTGACCAGTATATCCTCATCGTGAACAGCCACGATGGTAGCGGCTCACTCAAAATCTTCCTTACACCTATTCGTGTGGTGTGCAACAACACGCTCACCATGGCACTGCGAGGACGACAGGGTGGCTACAACATCCGACACACCGGCAAACTGCATGACCGCTTGGAGCAAGCACGAGAAGTCTTGGGCTTGGTGAACAAGGACTTCATGGCGTGGGGTGAGTTGGCACAGTCGTTGGTTGAGGTCAAACTTACTGAAGACGAGATGGAGTCCTACTTTATTGACGCACTCAACCTTACCTTCAACGACAAGGGTGACCTCACGACTCGCTCAAACAACATGCTCAATACGGTCAAGGGTCTGCTGGCCAACGATAACAACCGACTTAACGGCATGGCAAACACGGGTTGGGCGGCATACAACGCCCTCACCGAAGCGGTTGACCACAACTTCACTCGCCTCGCCAACGGCAATGTAAGCACCAAGCGCATGGAGTCGGCACTCTTCGGTACCTACTCCCGCACCAAGCAGAAGGCATTCGTGAAGGCATTGGAGTTGACGGTGTGAGTTGCAAACACGAGTATGAATTGAGGCGAGGGAACGCTTACCTCTATGAGTCCTGTGAGTGGAATGATACGGTCAATGTGACCATCACATGTGTTCACTGCGGTCATGAGAAAACAGCCACGATTGGCGTTGACGACAGGGGAACGGGGGTTTGGGAATGAACATCTTCGTACTACACCGTGACCCCACGAAAGCCGCTCGGATGCACTGCGACAAGCATGTGCCCAAGATGTGCGTTGAGGCCGCACAGATGATGGCATCAGCCCTGCGCCGACACGGTGCGACTGATGAGCAAATGCCACTGACCAAAGCAGGTACACCCTACAAGGGCGGCTACGCTCACCACCCATGCACCGTATGGGCTGGCGATTCTATGGGTAATTATCAATGGCTTGCCACCTATGCCACAGAACTGTATATTCAATACAAATGTCGTTTTGGTAAAACTCATGCTTGTGAAGAACCAATAAACAAAATGTGTATGATGGATGTGCGTATTAAACCACACCACGGAAGGCTCACACCATTCGCACAGGCTATGCCCGACGAGTATCGTGATGATGATGCGGTCAAGGCATACCGAGCATACTACCATTCTAAGCAGTTCGCCAAGTGGGAGAAGGGTACACCTGCCCCCGACTGGTGGCGAGGCGTGGAGGTGACGGCGTGAAGTGCATACCAAAGAAGAACAGTCGTGCAATTTCTTATTCAAGCCAAGTCGGTTGGTTGCTGGACATTGACTGTGCTACTTGCAGAAGTCGGTCATCAATGTGCAGGGTCAAGGTGACAATGGATGAGATGGATGGATGGATTGCTGAACGAGGCGTGGAGGTGACGGCGTGAATTGGGCTATACACAGGGCGTATTACATTGACCTACTCAAGAAGGGTTGGCCTCTCAAGAAGGCTTACGATGAAGCAGTTAGATTGAGCGTGGAGGTGACGGCGTGAAGTGCGAAGCAATACAGGCGGATTGTATTAACCACATGAAAGGCATGGATGGCGAGAGTGTGGATTTAATTTGCACTTCACCTCCCTACAAGGCGAACAAGTCCTACGAGTCTTGGGAATCCTTTGAGGACTACGAAGATTTCGCTGACCAATGGATTAAACAAGCCTCAAGGATTCTCAAATGGACAGGTACGATGATGCTTAATGTCGGCTACACCAAAGTCGGCAGAAACGAAACCTTGCCATTGACTTATCTATATCACCGACTCGCTACAAAACACGGTTTGAAATTAGTTCAAGAGATTGTATGGAGATACTTCGGTGGAATGTCATACAAACTGCGCTACACCCACAGAGCCGAGCGTATCATGTGGCTTACTAAAGACCCCAACAATTGCACATTCAACCTTGATGATGTGAGAGTCAAAGAGTGGAAAGCGTTTGATAAGCGAAACAACCCAATGGGAAAAAATCCGAGTGATGTTTGGGAGATTAAACGAGTAGTTGGTGGAACGGGTTCTGTGGATATGAAATACAATCACCCTGCGCAATTCCCGCCACTCATGGTTGAGCGTATCATCAAGGCTCATTCAAACGAAGGCGACTTGGTGTATGACCCATTCTTAGGAACAGGAACAACATGCGTTATCGCTAAAGAATTAAACAGAAACAGTATTGGTTGCGAATTGGTTGATGAATACATTGATGTGTGCAAAGAGCGAGGCGTGGAGGTGAAGGCGTGAACAAGAAAAAATGGAAGGTGCTTTACAAAAGAATAGGCTGTCTTGAATGTAATGAAACTTGGGCAGATTATGAAAAACCTGCGTGTGAATGCGTGGAGGTGACGGCGTGAGTGGATGGACAGGGAGATGGTGTATCAAGTGCGACCATGAATGGGATATAAATGACCCTACAACAAAACCATGTGAATGCGTGGAGGTGACGGCGTGATTGAAAAAGAAGATTGCCTCATGTGCAACGGAAGAGATTGTGATTCTTCGGATGACTTGGTAAAGTTGTGCGACGAGTGCCGTGCTGAGGTCGTGTATCTTCTCAGCCAGCGAAGGGCAGGTGAATACTGATGACTGACGACGACGCATACTTGACTTGCTCACATTTCCTTGCTTGGAAAGATGGATGGTGCTTTGATTGCTACGAAGACCACGGAGCGTGCGATTGCGAGGACAGTGAATACTGATGGATGGACAAGTTCATAACGGAAAGGTAAGTGGTGAGGACAATGGAATGGCAACCGAGTGAAGAATTGATTGCATGGGGAAATGAGCATCTTGCTAAGATTCCTGTAGATGGAATTTGGTCACCCGACGACAGTGGGGTGCAGTATCGCAAGATGGGTGAAAACAAGTACGCACTTATTTTCATGCTCAATCACCCATTGGCTCAAGAACACAACGACAAGTTCACCCTTCTCATGGAGACATGTGGTTACGAAGTGGAGAAGCCCGATGGACTGGAAATGGTGACACCACCGATTGACCCGGCGGCACAGGCTGAGATGAACTTTCAAAACAAGCAAGCCATCGCTCAGTCGTGGACTTGTGAATGTGGGTTCCCGTTGGCTAACAATGACTTCAGTAAGTCTGTAGCCGAGTTCGTGGAAACAATTGACGCTGACACAAGCAACGGCAATACAACCACTATTGATTTGTGGCGTGTCATGTTGTCGTGTATCTCATGTGGTAAGGATAACCATGTTGACCCCGATGACTTTCACTTGCTTGCCGGTGACGACGAGTTCATGCGCTGGCGAATTAAAGACACGGAGTACATCGCTCTCACACGAGAACAACTCAAAGACTTCGCTGATGCTGGTATGTTTGATGATGGTTACCCTACTCACACTGTGACTGTAATGGGGAAGATGAAAGATGATGAAAGAGTACCCCCATGGTTGTGGGGTATCTCTTGTTTGATTCGGAAGATTCCCACCGAAGAAGAGTGAAGACATGCTCACATTGGCGAGAGCCAGTGAACTGCTGAGTAAAATGCCAAAGCGTTTACTGGTAAAAGATATTACTCGGCGTGAGTGTTCCGCTTTGTGGGACTTTGTTCACAGTGAAAACCGCTTATCAGTCTCACATCAAATGCTCAAACTTGGTATGGCCAAGGAGTGCGGTGTCATGCTTGAACGCATCATGGAGGTGGCAGATGATAGTCCCTTCATTGATGTGCTTGCGTGGGAAGCCCAAGAGGAACCCAGTACCTACTCATTGAAGGAAGCGATGGCTGTTATGCGGAACGCCCACCTTAGTGAAGGGTGGATTCTTCCCTTTTGTCAATCCATCAGTCCCGTTGAGTCAACCACCATTTGGAGGTGGGGTATGGACTACCGATGGTATGCCTACAGGAACAGACTCAACAGGTGGCTTACAAAACACAGTGGGTTGGGCAGGGAGCACTCAATTGATATTCACTTGTCTGTCATATTTGATGGACTGAAAGTGACTGAAAGTGAAACACCATTCAAACGCTTGGAACCATGGGAAGGTGAAGTACCCGACAGATGGTGGTTCGTGTCCGACTGTGGTACATTGAAGTATGTGGCTGGAGGTATTGTTCGCAACAGAAACGGGACACTCAACCCTAAGTTTACAGCATTACTTGACGGTGAAGCCGAATGTTGGGTGTGGGAAAACCCGATGGGTACAGGTCACTTTCACTCAACAAAAGACATACTACCCTTTTCATCATACAAAAACCACATGGCAGACCAATTTGTATGGCATGAATCTCAAGTGCTACTGGACTCATACGCCAAAGGTGGATTCTTAATTGCTCATGAAACAAAGAGTGTATATAAAGAAGACAAAAAATGGGAGTATTATTTACTGACAAAAGGAACCAATGTCTTGTATGCTCAACTGTTGAATGTAAGGAACTTGGACAAAGGAGGGTATGAGTTTGTTATCGGTTTTATGGATGCTGGTGAGGTGGTGGACATCACGACACACAGGATGAAGTCGCTTCCCTTCGCCCTTGACAGTGCGCTGAAGAGGCGCAAGGTGTTGGCTAACATACGGCACGCTTTTCACAACATAGACGATTGCTTGGTGGCTAAGTTCAATTACACTTGGACACCCGATGAGTCATGGCACTTGAAATTCGTTGATGTTGAAGAGTCCATGGGCATTGATGATGTTGACGACATTCTTGATTACATCACAGTAGTGGGTGGAGAAAATGAATCTTGAGCAGATTGGCCTTGGTATGTTGCTGACGAAAATAGATTACATTGTCACTGTCGCTCGTACACCTTTCGCATACGGTTTTCGTGTACGGACCTTGGCTCGCTTTCGCAAATGCACAGAAAGTCAACGAAAGTGCATTGACTTGTGGGCACTCTCTCAAGGTATGGACTTTACAGGGCGTAAACAAGTAGGTGGCAAAATGCTGGACCAGTTGATTGAAACACTGGAACCATTTTATTCACTGATGAATCCAAATGATGTAAATGGAATTAAGAAAATACTATGGATGCGAGAAAACCCCATGCCAAGGGTTTCGTACAAGGAAGACGGTACACGACGGTCACGGAAGATTGGGAAGAACTGGAAGAAGTTCATGTACTGGGTTGAGGCATGGGACGCATTTTGTGAGGGATTGGAATGAAGATATGTAAGACTTGTAAAGAAGAGTTTGATGAACCGTTTCCTAATTGTGCCCCTTGCAGAAAGATACTTGCTTTGAAAGCAAAACAGTACAGGCTTAAACACGGCCCCATCATCAATGCAAGGAGAAGGATTGCAAGGAGTGATAATCCACGGGAGCGTGAGAGTAAAATTAAACCCATGTCGGAATACCCACCTAAAACTTGCCTTCATTGTGATAGAACATTTCAGCCATCTAAATCAAATTGGAGAGTAGCAAAGTTTTGTAGCCCTAAATGTCGTTCTCATGCAAGAGTAGGTATGGATAAAATATACCGTTGGGAGAAAAGACAACTCATTACTTGCAAGGAGTGTGGAAAAGTCGCTAAACCTATGAAGAGTGATGGAGTTACTTGTAGCACTGTATGTAGTGTAGAACAACGAAGGAAACAAAAAATGGCTACTCAAAAGAAAGCGACCAGTAAAGGGGGTCATCGTTATGAACAGTATAGAGCATATCAAAATCAATATCAAAAAAAATATAAAAAAGAAAGATACGAGACTGACACTAATTATGCAGTATCAGTAAGAATACGGAATAACCTTCGTAAATCCCTCAAAACAGCGGGTATCAAGAAAACGAACAAAACATTCATACTTCTTGGATACACCAAGCATCAACTAAGGGAACACTTAGAATCATACTTCACAGAAGAGAACGGTTACACATGGGACAATATGAGTGAATGGCACATTGACCACATCCGACCCATTGCATCATTCAACTATACAACTACTGAATGTGAAGACTTCAAGAAGTGTTGGGCGTTGAGTAACCTGCAACCTTTGTGGGCACTTGACAACATTCGCAAGGGTAACAATTGGGATGGAGAGGCTGAGGCTTGATTTTGCTGAGGACTATTTAAACCAACAAAGAGGAAGGGATTGAGAAATATGGCATGGAACGAAATGTTGCGACCTGTTCACCCATCTCAAGTGGTGGGTAACCGGCAGTTTGTACAGGACG
>UEXN01001401.1_pt1 | contig 19233 bp, 21 predicted proteins | sample 1796711 | NCBI WGS metagenome assembly UEXN01 (sample SAMEA4772470, study PRJEB27181) | metagenome | reverse complement strand
CGATGACCGCGTACACCAACAACGGCGGCGGAGCTCACAACCGGTTCACGTGCGGCGAGTTTGCCGCGGCAATCGGGAAGGACGTCAACCCGCAAGGACGCGGCATTACCTTGTCGGCAGCGCTGCAACGGGCGGGCTTCGTGAAGATGAGAAGCAACGGCGTCACCTACTACTTGAAGGACGAGACGCAAGCGCACATCGGCAACGGTCTCGACAGCATCGACACACTTTCGCGGGCTCCGAAGGGGCGCGTACTCCGAGAGGTCTGGTCGCAAGCCTGACCCACACACACAACAAGGGCAACAACAATGGACACGAAAGACAAAATGCAAGTGCAGCTGCAAGCCGCACTCGTCAAGGCACAAAGCGAAATGGGCGCAGTCTTCAAGGACAGCACGAACCCGCACTACCGCAGCAAATACGCGAGCTTGCCGGCCGTGCTTCATGTCGTGATTCCGGCGCTCAACCGCAACGGCATCGCCTTCTCGCAGTCGCCCGACTACGACCCCGATACGTCGTGCGTCGTGCTGACGACGTCGATTGCCCATAGTGGCGGCGGCGTCTATGAGACCGTCACCCGCGCGCCGATTGGGCGGAAGGTCGATATCCAGTCGTTCGGCTCGGCCGTCACCTACCTTCGACGGTACGCTGCACAGAGCCTGCTCGGCATCTCGGTCGAAGACGACGACGGCAACGCCGCCGCACGTCGCAAGCCGCCCGTCGATGCGCCGCCGTGGTCGACCCGCATTGCCCGGCAGCTGCAGTCGTCCGGCCTTACCGCTGCCGACTTCAACCAGTGGGCGACCGGTGCCGGCAAGCCGCTTCTCGGAGACATGACCGACGCGCAGAAGGCAAACGTGTACGCCTGGCTCGACCAAAACAAAGGCGGCGCTGTCATCCGTGCCGCAATCGGCGGTGAGCAATGACCGCGCCCGGTCTGCCGTGGGCTGACGAAGTCCGCACGTATCTCGAGGACAACCCCGGCTCGAAGCTCGCAACGCTCGTCAAAGCGTTTGCGCCCGAAGGCGTCGACACTACGCACGGGACTGCGTTCTACTGGGCAATGCGCGACTTCATACGGCGTTCCGGCGTTGCGGAATCTCGCGGCCGACGTTGGTATGCTGTCGAACGGCCGCCGCCTTTATCTGAAGGCCCGACGCTTTTCGACGACCCGCCGCCGACGCCGCCGCCGGCAATGGAACCGAGCGAGCTCGCAAAGCACGCGCTCGACGTCAAGCGGCGTATCGGAGCGCAGAAGCACTTGACCGCGAACTTCGCAAACGGCGTCGCGAAGAGCATCAACCGAGCGCTCGACGAAATCAGCACGGCCGCAAGCGAGTACAACCAGAAGATGCGACAGGTAGAACACGAGCTGCAGAACATCGCGAACGAGCTGCAGCTCTCGAAGGTGACGCCGTGATTGTACTCGGCATTGACCCCGGCCCGGTGACGCATGGCGCAGTCCTGTATGACAGCGTCGAGCGTCGGGTTGTCTGGTCGGACAAGGCCGCGACACAAGACCAGGTCGAAGCCGTCGCGCTCGAACACAGTTGGGAACGGTTGCGCGTCGTAATGGAACGGCCGGCGGCTATGGGCGCAATCGGTTCGGGCGTTGTCGGGCACATGCTCGATACCGCATGGGAAGCCGGCGCAATGTCCGAAGGCCTAAGCCTTCACGGCTACGTCGTGTGCACGATGACGCGTCGCGAAGTGCTGCGCAATCTCGGCGTATTGTCCGGCAAGGGCTCGTCGGATGCCCGCGTACGGGCTGCGTGCATTGCCGACCATGAGACACCTGGCGGCCCGCCTGCAGTCGGACGCAAGGCGTCACCGGGCCCGTTGTACGGCCTTTCCTCTCACTCCTGGCAAGCGCTCGGCCTTGTACTTGCTTGGCTGAACTTCCAAACAAAGGGCAACGAACCATGAACTCGAATCACATGACCGACGCCGAGTACCACGCGCACCCGGCAATGAACTACTCGCGCTTGAAGCACCTGCGCGACTCGCCGGCACACTTCCGCAACGCCTGCGACAACCCGAAGTCGCCGTCGACTTCGATGTCGTTCGGGTCTCTCGTACACTGTCTCGTACTGGAGCCCGACCAGTTCGGGCAACGATATGAGGTGACGACCGAGACGAACAAGCGATTGAAGGCGTACAAGGTCGCGAAGGCTGACGCCGAAGAACGCGGGCTTGAACTGGTTACCGACTTGGACCTGAGCAATGCGCACCGCGCCGCGGGTAATGTCCTGGCGCACCCGTGGGTATCAGAGCTCATGGCCGACCCGCGCACGCTCGTCGAGCATATGCATTTTTGGGAACACGACGAGCTCGGCCCGTGCCGCATGAAGGTCGACCTTGCGCGCCTGGTTCCGAATGGCCTCATGGGCTGCGACCTAAAAACCACGAAGTCGACGAACCCGTACAGCTTTAAGCGCGACGCGAGAATGTACGGCTACGCCCTGCAGGCTGCGCACTACCTGTACGGCCTTGCCGACCTCTTCGGCGTGCAGTTCGGCAACGTCGCGCTCGACTGGCGTATCATTGCCGTCGAGAGCGTCGCGCCGTTCGACGTCACTGTTTTCGAGCTGTCCGACGAGACACTCGAAGAGGCGATGCAAGAACACGACACGCTTGCACGCTTGCACCGTATCTGTGTCGAAGACAATCACTGGCCCGGCCGCAATCCGCACGCCGAGCTTGACCTGACCTGGAGGGCATGATGGGAACAGCAAACTTGACACTGGTTGCGCGACTGGCGCGAGACCCCGAGCTGCGCACGACGTCGAACGGAAAGAGCGTATGCAGCTTGACGCTACCGGTTGACACCGGCTTCGGAGACAACAAGACCACTACGTGGTGGACGGCTACACTTTGGGGCAAACGCGCCGAAGCTGCCGCGAACTATCTGCGGAAGGGTGCGTGGGTGTCGGTCTCCGGCCCGGCACGAATCCGTCAGTACGACAAGCGCGACGGCTCTGCCGGCTTTAGCGCGGAAGTAGACGCGAGCTCGTGGGAGTTCGTCGGCAACAAGAGCGACAACGAAGCGCCCGCGGCTTCGAGTAGCAACGGCGGGCAACGGCACGCCATGTCGGGAGACATGAAAGACCTCCCGTTTTAGTAGCCCGACGACTTCTTCCGGCCGGCCTTCGGGCCGGTCTTTTGCTTCTTGGCCTTCGAGAATGCGATCGCCGCGGCTTGTCGCTTCGGCTTGCCTTCCTTGACGAGCTTCGCGATATTGCTGCTGATGGCCTTCTTAGACTTGCCTGGCTTCAATGGCATGGCTTCACCCTTCGACCTGGTCGAGTGCTTCCTTGACACCTTCGAGCACTTCCTCTCGCCCGTCAAGGATTGCGTCGACGACGTAGCCAATTGCGATGTCGCTGATTCGTTCCCAGATGGGGTTTCGCGGCGCAATCAACAAGTCGAGCACGGTAATGATGGCCGCCTTGTTGCCCATGGCGAGAGACTTGCCGAGCTTGCGCCATTGCTCGCGGCGTTCTTCGCGTCGTTCGATTCGAGACATGTCAACCCCTCGGCAGTTCGTAGTGTGCACCGTCATAGAATGAGAAGGTACCGCCCCAGACAATCGGTATTGCGAGCTCGTCGGCAATGCGCTCGACGTGTGCGGCAAGGGCGTCGAACTTGCCCTTGTCATCCCACAACACATTCCCGCGGGCGTCACACGGCCCGACGTCGACGGCTTCGGACGGGAAGCTATTGTGTCGGCTCTGGCCTGGCTTGGCGTTCGTCACCTTTGGGCCGGGCGTCGTGCGCCCCTTTGCGTACAGCTCGGCCTGGCGCTCGTTGCTTCGATGCCCTTCGATGACCGTGAGGTCGAACGGGCAACGATCGTCGTGCAGTGCTGTCGTCATCAGCTCGACGATGCGCGGGTCGCAGCTATTCAGACGTTCAAGGCTTCGAGAGCCCCACTCGTATCCGCTTGCCATGCTTACCCCTTCACGATGTCCGATACCGGCTTGTCCGACCAGAGCTTGCAACTCCAGTATTTTGCTTTGTTCGGTGGTCCTGGATTGCTGCAACCGTGGCGCTTGCGAAAGTTCTTTCGCCGCTTCGGGTCGTCGCGCTTGATTGACATGTTCGCGTCGCCGAAGCGCACGGTATAGGGCTTTCCGTCGTGCTCGCCTGTCGCGACGAACTTTTGCCGCCCGTGACCGGGCTCGCCTTTCCTTATGCGTTGCACGCCCACGCTTACGCATCCTTCGCGAGCGCTTCAATGCGGCCGTACAGCCCGCCGACCTTGCGCTCGATACGGTCGGACTGTTCGCGGCACTCTCTCATCGAAGAGAGCCACGCTTCGCGGTCGTGCCCGTGCTCGTCTATAAGCCTGTCGACTTGCGCCAAGTGGCTGTCGACCCATCTTGTGCACGCTGGAATGATAGTATTCTGCAGGAACCGCCAAAGCGCCAGCCCGATAGTAAGAAGGAGCAATAGCGAGCTCGTCGGACCAGTCGCAAGCGTTAGCAGCGTCGCTTCGTCCATTAGAGCGCAGCCCATTGCGCCACGGCTGCAGTAATGCCGAGCGCGTCAAGGTGAGACTTCAGCACGGGCGAACTTGACCCAGCATCGATTCGGGCTTTGATTTCGGCCCGTATGGTCGCAACGGTTGCGATGCTTTCCGCCATGGTGACAAAGGCGACCTCGTCGCCCGCTGCCGCAACGGTCTGCATGGAAGCGGTCGCAGTAGGGCCCCACGCTTCGACGTGTGCGAGCGTGCCGCCCTGGTCGTCGTATGCCACTTCGACGAGCTTGATCGATTGACTCATTCGAACCTCTGCACAAGGAGACGAGTTAGCGTTGCCGTGGTTTTGTCGCCGGCTCCGAAGTAGCAGCGCAAGCCGTCGCCCTGGTAGATGGGGGTCGTGTCATTCAAGCCGACCGCGTCGCCGCCGACAGTAATGGTTGACGCCCCGCCCGGTACTGGCGTCGGTGGAGTCGTGCCGCTGGTATCCATGACTTCGACGATAGCGCCGCCGAGAAGTATGTAGGTAAACACGCGGCTCGTCTTAATCGCAGTCGTAGACAAAATAGAGCTGTTGCTCGTGTTGCTGCGGACGCGGGTCTCTTCGTCGCCATTACCGCCGTCATCGGTGATAAAGAAGCCTCGTGCCTCTCCGGCATTGTGCGTGGTATTGTTGCCCTTGTTCAACCCGGTGAAGATGTCGCTATTACCGGCGTTCGGATAGACGACGCTTGTGACGACAAGGTGCACCGCGTACACGTGCGAGCTCACATCTTGCCGAGTGTACGACGAAAGCAGCGCGTCGATATCCATCGAAATCGTGACGGTGCCGCTACCGCTGCCGCCGTCCATTAGGATACCGCTACCGTTCGTGGGCGTCACGTCGCCGTTCGCACCCGAGAAGCGCGTCACGGTGACGCTCAGACTGTCGCCCGAAGACGCGAACGCAAGCGAGCTCGTGCCGCTCGTGATGGCGCTAACCGTGCTCAGGTCGGTAAGGTTTAGGTCTTTAAGCGTGACGTATGACCCGCCCGTAGGCCCGCCGCCGCCGCCCGAAGACGCACCGCCCGAAGCGCCGGTCGTAGGGTCAAAGCATGGTGCGATCGGCATGGCTTACTCGCGCCAGGTGATGACAGATTGCACGTAGTCGGCCGTGCCTGCGTCGAGCTTCGCGAAGAGGTACAGGAAGCGTTGCGTCGCCGTGAACTGCTGCACAATGGGAAGGCCGACGCTAAACGCCGCACTCATGGTCGCGGCTGTTGTGATGCCGGTCACGAGCGTCGCTTCGGTATCTGGAACCACGACCTCGTCACCCGCTGCGTCGAGACAAAGCCTGATAACTACCTTTGTCGGTGAGCCGCTTGTCTTCGTCAGCTTCACGAAGATGCCGTCGACCATGCCGTGATAGAGACCGGCGCCCTTGAAGGCGGGCAATAGCCCTGTCATATCGTGCGCGTGTACGTCAGCGGCGTCGAAGTTCGTGCCGAGTGCCGGTGCACTGCCGGGCGCTTGCACGCTGTCGTGAATGAAGTTTGTAATTCGTGTCGGCATAGGCTCACCTCTTCATGGTCGACGACCTGGTTGACGGTTGTATTCTATTGCACATCTTCCCGTACAGCACGGATATCTTCCGTCATTGCCGCCCGGCGTTGCGTGTCAGTCTGTACGGGTTCAGCTCGTCCGCCGAGCACGCGCCCGATCGTAGCCGGTGCACCCGTCGGGAAGATTGCTTCGACGTCGACGTTGTCGCGGCTTCCGAGGTACGACGCACCGATGCCGAAGGTCTGTTCGATTGCTCCGATCGGCAGCGCTCGAATCGTGCGAAGGTTGCGCAGCCCTCTTTCCGTTGGCTTGTAGACCTTGTACCGGTCGATGCCGTCGCGCGTTTTACCCATGGCAAGGAACGGCGTACCGCCTTCGGGTTGCACCGACCATAGGTCAGGCTCACCCGGCACACTGAGCTCTTCGGGCGGCATGACGACCTCGGCGTCAAGGAAGTCGGTAGTCGACAGGAAGACGCCTTCGTGCCGCGGGTCGGCGTAGTCGGCCGCAATGAGCGAAGCCCAGAAGAAGTCTTCGTCGCTTATCTCTGACAGGTCGACGCCTTCGGGGCCGGCCGGTCCGATTTCCGAGCCGAGCTGCTTTTCGAACGCGTCGAGCACCTTCGGGAACAACGCCGACGCGCCGTACCGCACGAGCTCGCCTGGCGCTTCGAGCCCCGTGTCGAGTGCACCCGGCATGTCGTTTGACCCGAGTAGCTTGCCGGCTTCGAGCAATCGGGAGACAAAAATATCGGCCGAGCGTATGCCGTTGAGAGTCTGCTCAATCGGTCGCAAGTGGGGCGAAGCCGGCCCGTAGACATCGATCTCTTGACCTTCTCGACCGGCCGGAAACACGCCCAAAGTCTTTAGCGACCGGTCCCCTTCGAGACCGTACCGATCTTGCGCCTTCTGCTTTGCTCGCGTGGCCTTCGCTATTTTGGTTAGCTTTTCGGGGTTGCGCGTCGCGAGCTTGGCAAACTCTTTTGCGAGCATGAAGAACTCGCCTGCGTCCGCGAAGAAATAGCCGAGACGGTTTGTAATTGCTGACGGTACCTCTGACAGGTTGAGCAGACTTTTACGCGCAAGCTGCGCTGCGTCGGACGGTAGCAGCCCGTTTGCGATGCCGGCCTCGAAGACGCTGCGTCGATACGAGAGCTCGATTGCTTCGGCCGTGCGCTGAAAGAAGTTACGCACGTCCGGCCGAGCGCTTGCGTCCATCATTAGCCGCTTCATGCGTGGCGACGCTACCCGCTCGACGTCCCGCATGATGTCGCGCGCAAGTCGACCCGCCCGTGCCTCTTGAATGGCTGTCTTGCCGAGACCGCCGTGCACTTCGAGAAGGTCGTCGAGCACCTTTGGCGAATAGTACACGCCCTGCGGGTCCGATAGACCCATACCCAAACGACGCCCGCCGGGAAACAAGTTCGCACCCTGGCGCACTGTTCGACCCGCGGCACGGGCCAGCGCTCGCATGGTGTTCTCGGCTCCGATTGTGGCGATGCTCACAATAGGCAGCGCGAGCATACGGCCGGACAGATACGGCAAGTTCGGCAAATAGTAGCCGTACCGCATGGCGTACTCGGCGTCGCGCAGATTGCGACCCAGTCGATTCGTCTGCGTCGATAGCCACTGACTCCAGCCGAAGCGCCCGGTGCCGGCTTCGCCGCCGATGACCTCGACAAACTCGTCGACCGACTTTGCGAGCTTGGCTTCGTACTTCTGGTCGGCCATGCGGTAGTAGCGAACCATCGAACCCGGTGCGCCGGCACGAGGGTCGAACTTGTCGGGTACGCGAAAGAAGCCGCCTGGCGTGTCTTCAATCTTCGTGACGCGTCCGAGCGGTGCCGAGAGCGCCGCTTCGAACTCCTTGCCGCCGAGCGCGATTCTTTTGCGCACACCCTCTTCGAGCACGGCACGAAGCAGGCTACGGCTGTATTCGGGCGCTGGTCCTTTTGGCGAAATGATGCCGCGAGCGATTCCGATTTCGTCGATCTGTCGCAGCTTTTGCACCGTCACCGGCCCGGTAAACAGCGGCGTCCCTTCGACGAGCTGCTCTTGCCGCAACGCCGTCACAAGGTCGTCGACCTTGTCGGGGCCATACATTTCGGCAACCATGCGCCGATAGAGCGTCTCGGCCGGAACATCGGCAAGCTCTGCCGCGGCTACCTTGTCAAGCGCTTCGTCGGCGGTCTTGCTGTTCTTGGCTGCGCTCTGTAGCGCGCGGTTGAGCTGCCGACTTGCAGCGGCACCGGCCGCCTTCAAGGCCTTCGTCGTGCGCAGCACGCTGACTGTAGGCACTGCGAGGTTGTACGACCGGCTACCGAAGGGGGTAGCGGCAAGGCGTCGCACGAGCGGCCCGTAAGCGCCCTTAATAACGCTCGGCGTAATCTCTGCGAGCCGATTGACGTAGACTTGGAACTCTGTCACCTGATCGGTCTTGCGGGCTGCCTTCGCAATCTTCGGCACGAAGCGAAGCGCTGCGACCTTCTTGACCTGTTCGCGCATGACGTTCTGCAGTCGCGGGTCAAGGTTCGCAATGCCGCCGGCACGGCGTACACGGTCGGCGTAGCTTTCCATGCCGTAAACCGACAGAATGAGCGCTTGTTGATCGGGCGTCTCGGCACGCTGCAAGCGCAGCACGGCGTCAGACATGACGCGCTCGGTTTGCACCGCAAGCGCCCGCGGTACCGCAATCGCTTCGGACACGAGCACCATGTCGTCGGGTGTGCGCAAGTCGATCTCGACCCGCAAGCGCTCGAAGGCGTCGTCGGTTGGCGACCGGTCGATAGCCCGTGCCATGTCGCGCGTAATCTGTTCGCTCGTGTTGCTCGTCGGCTTGACGGCTTGCACCATCTTCGACTTGTCTGCCTTCGAGAAGTCGCCCGCGGCGTCTACCATCTGGTCGGCTACGTGCCGCACGATACGCCCGTCGCTGGCTTTGCCCTTCGTCACGACGGCTGCAAGGTCGGCCGCTACGTTGAGCATCGATCGCTCTTGACGCGTTGCCGAGCTCGCTTCGGCCTTCGAGATGAGCGCTTCGGCAAGCCGTGCCGCCTTCGGTGACTCGCCCGTGATGCCGGCGAAGCCCTTGACGAGCTTTGCAGCGCCGCGTGCCGCTGTACCTGGTCCGGCCGGAATGGCAATCTCGCCACCCGTGCCAAGCCAGAATGCGGCGTCTTCGCTGCCGTACACGTCGAACGCTGCCTTGCGGTATTCGGGCGAATCGGCAAACTCGTCACCGAGCGTGCGGTCGTTTGTCACGTCGCGCGCAATGCGTCGCAGCAGGTCAAGGTCGGCGTCGGCCCGTTGCCTTCGTGCGTCGGGGTCGGTTGCTTCGACGCCTTGCTGCCGTTCGGCATAGCGGGCAACGCCCGGCAACGGAATCGGGGTCGCAAGTCGCGACGTACCGAACCGCGTCATAACGGGCGGCAAGCCAACGAAATCGCGCGCTTGCGCTATCTGGTATCCGATGTCGGACTTGTCGACCGGGTTGCCGTCTGCGTCGACATCGTAGCCGAAGCCCGTAAAGTAGCCTTCGCGCAACAACGCCGAAAGAAACGCCGGGGTAGCGCGCAACGTTGCCGCGAGCATCGACTCGTAGACGCCGCCCGTCTCGGCTTCGCTCTTCATGGCGTAGTCAAGCACCGCCTTCGCACTGCGAGACACGGACATGGACGGGTCGACGAGCTGCGCTTCGGCCGGGCTGATTTGCTCGCCGGCCTGCATACGGAATCGGATCGCGTCCCGTTGTTCTTGCACGGCCTCGTCGGCTCGACGGGCTTCGGCCTCTGTCATTACCGGTTGAGCGGCAAACGTTTCGACGAGCTCCTCGAAGCCGGTAGCGGGTCGTAGCTTGCCCGTGTCGGGGTCTCGGTACAGGCGTTCGACGTCCTGCGACAAGAAGCCCGCGAAGTCACCTTCGGCACCGACACGTTGCCGCCCGTCAACCATGCGCGTCGGCCGGCCGGGCGGAAAGAAGGTCGTCGGTGCTACGGGCTCGTCTTGTCCCGCAATGAGCATCTGTTCGCGTTGTTCGGCAATGTCGCGCTTGGCCCGTGCCTCTTCGCGCGCAACGAATGCGTCGACCTGTTCGGGCTTCAGTAGCTCGTCACGTCGGTCGAGTGCGTCTTGCACGCGCTGGTCGACAAGCTCTTCGAGACGGCGTTGCGTGTCTTCGACGGGCTCAAACTGTGCCGGCATTGTCGGCGCTTCGGTGACGGGCAAGCGGGTCGGTACAGGTTCAACCGGCGCAAGCGGCGCACCAGGCGTCGCGTCCTCCTCGTCGAGAGTCAGCTCGCCCGTAAACAGTGTGAGCGGTTGTTCTTCCGCTGCCGCCTGCCGGCGTGCAAGCTCTCGGCGTGCGAGCTCGGCTTGCGCTGCAAGCTGCTCCGGCGTCACGGCTGTTCCTCGTCGATCATCGCGAGCAGTTCGTCGTCGGTCAGTGCCGCCATACGTTCGCGCATGGTGCGCGCCTCACTTGGGGTCTCTGGTTGTTCGGCTACCTCTTCGGCAGCGATGACGCCGCCGCCGAGTTGTATTTCTGCAGCAGATTGAAAATCCGAAAGGGGCGTAAACTCTGCCGCAAGCTCTGGGTTAGTTGGCTCGGCCCCGGTAAGCGCGAAGGCTTCGAGTTCGGCCTCTGTTTTGTCTGCAGCTTGCAACCGTTCACGGGCTTGTTCTTGCGTAAGGCCTTCGGCGCGCAACCTCGCGTACTTTGTCGCTGCGTCGATTTCAGGAGCTTCGCGCTTTTGCTTGACCGCAGCTTGCTCCGGCTTCCGAAACCCAGGATCGAACGCAAGCCGGGCGGCTTCCTCTTTTGCTTGCCGTGCCGCTTGCAAGCGTTGCTCGGCTGCCGCTGCCGCTGCCTTGCTTGCCTCTTCTGCCGCTGCGATCCGCGCACGCTCTTCGTCTTGCAGCGCTTTGCGGTCGACCGGCTTGACGCCTTCGCGGGTCTGTCGGTCGAGTGCAAGCGCAAAGCCCATAGCGTCTACGAGCTCGTCGCCGGCCATGGTCTTACCGAGCTGCGCGGCAAGCTGATCGACAGTCCAGTCGACGCCCGACGTCTCGTATTGCTGCAGAAGCTTGGCGATATTCTTTTCGCCGCCCGTGGCTGCAATGATTTCGTCGACTGACCCGAAGACGCGGTCGGCCGCGTTGTAATAGTCGTACTTCGGCGTGCCGCGAAACTGCAGGTACTTGTCATCGGGGTCGATGCCTTGTTGCTGCAGCAGTCGCCGTGCGGTCTCCTGCGTTGCCGTGCGCCGCGTCTCCGGCGTTGTCGCTACGAGCTCCGCTTCGAGCCCGGCAACCCGTGCCGACTGACTCAACCACGACGGGTCGAAGTACTTGCGCTGCCGATTTTGATACGCGCCCTGTGCTTTCGCTTCGGCGTAGACCCGACGAGCAAGCATGAAGTCGGCTTCGGCCTCTTCACCCGTTGCGCCCGTGAAGGCTGCGAGCTCTTCGGCAGTCGCGACGCCGTCTTCGAGTAGACCGAGATAGGCAACGAAGGCGTCGTCTTCAGTGTCGAAACTCGTGCCCTCTGCGGTCGTCGTGCGTCGCTTGTCTGCAATCGCTTCGCCGTCGAAGGCGCCGACATAGCCAAGCGGCGACGAATGGTACACCGCTTCGAGCGCTTGCTCTTCTCCAGCTCTCTGCGCAGCCTCTTCGGGTGTCAGGCGACGTTGACCAGGTCCGCGGGTCGGGCGGTTTGCTACGCTATCGCGTGCGCTTTCGACTTGCCGCAACGCTTGCGTCGGAACACCGGGCAACGCCTGCACATATGCGACCGCTGCGCGTGCGGCTTGCTCTGTCATCGGCCGCGTACGTTCTGAAAGCATCTGCGTCGCGCGCTGCGCAATCTGGTTTGCTCGCCCTGGAGTCAGGCCTTCGCGGCTCTCGTCGTCGAAGCCGAGCCCGTTTGCAAGGTCGACAAGCTCGCGCGGTACTGCAGTCGCAGCGGCACCGGCCGCCCGTGCTGACGCCGCCCGTTGCGCGTCGGCTTGTTGCGTGCTGAGTCGAGCCTTTAGAATCTCGCCTGCTACTCCTTGCTCTGTATTCTGCGCGACGAGCGTGCCTTCGAGCTGCGCAAGCGTGTTGCGTTCACTCGCAATGAGCTGTTGTAGCGCTGCGAGCTGTTGCCGCTCGTCAAGCACGTCGCGCATGATTGCGTCGTACGCTTTCCGCGTGCGCAGCGCTGCGCTGTAGCTGTCGAGATATGCTTCGTACTTTGCGGGCATTACGTCACCTGTAAGGAAGTGGGGAAGGTGCGCCGCCGAGAGCTGCCTTTTGTAGTTCAAACTGATTCAATGCGCCGAGCTCCGCTTTGAGCTTCTTTAGGTCGAACTGCTGCGCGTTGGCGATGTCTTCCTGTCGCACGGCTTCGCCCGCAAGCGCTGCCCCACCCGCGAGACCGCCCGTGACGGCTTGCGTGATGCCGGCGACGCGTTGTTGCTCGGCCGAACCGATGCCGGCTCGAATCTGTGCCATCTGGTTGGCTTGCTCGGCACGTGCTGCGAGGTCGGCTTCGAGCACTTGTTGCCCGCCTGCGATGGCCGCACCCTGTCGCGCTTGTTGCGTTGCTTGCTCTCGCAGGAAGATGTCGCGGCCCGAAACGCTACCGCCCGTTGCCGCTTGCGCTGCGAGCTGCTCGGCTTGCGCCGCTTGCGTCGCACGCTCGACCCCAATCTGCGCAGATTGCCCCGCAGCTTCGAGCTGTGCACGTCGCGGTGCCGAGAGCCCGCGGTTGCGACGGATTCGGGCGAGCTCGTCTTCGAGCCGGTCCTTCTCCTTGCGTGCGCCGACTGCCGTGCCGATGCCGGTGCCGATGTTCGCCGCGGTCGACAGACCGCCCATGATTAGCGCCGCGGTTCCGAGTGGCATGCAACCTCCTATAGATACCAGACTTCAAGTGCGATGGACCAGTTGATGACGGCCGAGCGGTCAATCTGCGACCAGGTGCACAGCCCGATCGGCGTAACGTCGGCACCTGCAGTAAGCGTGCGAGCCTTTACACCCGTACGCCGCCCGTAGCCGTTGCACGCTGAATAGGGCCGGTCTGGCCCAAGCGGCGTGCCGCTCCGAAAGCCGTTCGCGTTGTTTCTAATCTCTTGCGGGTCGTAGTTGTTGCGGCCGGCAAGGTCCATCGTGCCGACGTACGGGCAAACATACGAGTACCGGTCGCCGATCGCAGGCGTACGGCCCGAGACGGCCGGCACGTCATCCGGTCCGCCTTCCATCTCGACCGACCAGTGCATAAGAATCTTCGCGTTGCGGCGTACGTCAATGTCGAAGGTCGTGTTTGGCAAACGACGCCAGTCTCCAGCAGACGACGCGAACCCGTTGCCCGTCACGTACGACGTCGAAAACTGCAGGCGAACAAGCGCACCCGACCATTGCCCGCCCTGCTGACCCGTGACGCCGTGCTGCAGCCCTGTCAACGGGTCGAAACGCGGCGGTTGCACGTGCCGGGTGTCGACCCATTGCGAGTTCAACAGGTCGGCTTGCACAATGCCTTCGTGCAGGTAAATACGCAAGGCGTCGACGTTACCTTGCACTTCTGCTGCAAGGAGCGTCGTGCCGTCCGAAAAGGTGTTTGGCTTGACGTAGGCCATCATTTCACCCGGTTGACGAAGGTCACAAGGCGACCGCCCGTGTAGTTCAGGTCGACGTTCGTGCCTGGCGCGATGTCGTGTACCAACGTGTTGACCGTTCCGGCCGAAGCCCGCCGCGGGTGCATGACGCCGAGAAGCACAACGCGCAGCCCGTATATTGTGCGGTTCGTGCCGGGCTTATGGTGCCACGTGCCCGAGATGCCTCGCCAGCCCGCTGCGGTTGCCTCTTCGGTCGACGTGTTCACGTTGCCTTCGTTGATGTTCCGCATATACACCGACCAGAGCGGGATAACGGTCGTCGCTTGACAGTTTTGAAGGCTGTTACCGTAGAACGATCCGACCGCTGTCTTGAAGTCGCCTTGACCTGGCACCTCTTCGAAGTTCGTCAAGCTGGCGCTCGTGATGTCCCACTGCAGCCACGCGACGAAACAACCCGCACTCGTCGATACGTTGAAATCGCTTACGCTACCCTTGATTGCGTTGAACTGCATACCTTGCCGGTAGGGCTCGTTTCGAACGACTGCTTTCACTGAGAGCGACCAGTATATCCGCATGACGTCGCTCGTAGTAACAGTCAAGCCGCCCGAATACGTCGCGAAGGTCGGGTTAGAAATCGACCCAGAGTGCAGCACGTGCGGCGTTGTGTACGGGGTCGATGTTTGCGCCGCAAACGATACCGGAGCATCGTGCAAGAGGTCAGACTTTCCGAGGTTGTCGGACTGCATAAACGGCGCTTGAAAGCCTGTACCGAACTGCGGCAAGTCTACCGCGGCGTCTCTTAGGTTGAACTGGTCGACGGCGTTTGCCTGCGAGAAGTCATTGAATCGATCGTTCAGACTTGCGGCTGTGGTCTCGTCGCCGTCGACGATTCGAGCTCGGTTGATTCGAGACATTAGCGCCACCTTCCGATACCAAGGAAGCGCATACTGTAGACATGCGCCTGGCAAATAGGGTCGTTGGTTGTGACTTCTCGCAAGATGTCGTCATAGGTCGCGTCGGTCAATCGAATCTGTGCCTCAACCGGAAGGTCGCCTTGCTCGAAAATGCCGGTCCCGAAGACGCGGAACGCTTCGTGCGACGCCGGCCCGAGACACTCGACGAGCACACGGCCAGCGACAAGCAATCGCAGCCGAACATAGCGCGGGATGCCTTCAATGCTTGCAAGCGCTGGTTCGGTCGATGCCGGGTAGACGTAGGCATTCCCGGCCCACTCGGCCATCAAGCTACCGCCCTTGAAGGCCGTTAGCGTAGTCGTCGCTACGGTCGTCCAACCGCCGTTGTAGAGCTGGTAGGTGACGGCGCTGAAGTTGTTAAGCGGTGCGGCCGTGTTTACGAGCACCGTTTGCTCGCCTGTCGTTCCCCATGGAATCTCTTCGTAAACGCGGTGTAGCGCGTAGTCCTTCAAGCGCGTCGCGTCGATGCAAGCCGCGGGAAGCTGCGAGCGGTCAAGCGCGGTCATGCTCGACTGCGAGCTCGTCATCTCGCGCTGGATACTGTCGGGTGTGACGCTGCCGCCCGTCCTCGTCTCGCGCTGTGTCCAGTGTTTCATTATGCCCTCTTGCCCGCGATGACGCGTGTCTTGCCGAACTGGTACTCGACCTCGTAGCCGACAAGCACAAGGTCGTCGGTTGTCGACATCTCGAAAGCGAACCACGAGCACGACATCTGCGCAACAGACACGCGAAGCGGGACGAGTCGCGCCTTGCGATAAGCGGTCGACGTGCCGAGCGTCGCGGTATCGAAGGTCGGCAAGTTCGCCGCGTCGGGCGGTTGCGCCAGGTACGACCGCTCCTCGACCGCCTGAAGCGAAAAGTCTTTTAGGTGCTTTACGGTGACCGTCGGTTGCCCGGTCGTCAGCACCCACACCGTCACGTATAGAATCTGTTTGTTTTGCTGCGCGTCGCTGAAGTCGTTCCACGTGGAACGGTACACGCTTGTCGGCGGGTTGCCGTACGTAAAAGCGTTGTCGCCGCCGACCGTTCCGCCCATGGCGCGGCGTTGCGTAATGAGGAACACACCTGCTTCACTGCCGGCACCGGCTTCGACTCCGGTGTGATGCCCGAAGACGACCGTGCCGTCGTACATCGTTGCGATCGCGCCGACCGGAAAGCCGGTACGGGTTGACCATGGCGACAGGCTCGTTTCGAGCAGGTCAACGTGTAGCACGAGCCCGAGAGAGGGGCGGTCTTGCCCGTCTGCAGGTGCGTACACGTGGTACTCTCGGCTCTTCGGGCTAAAGACGCCGACGGCTTTTGGGTGAAGGTCCGGTGTGATTCTGTCGATCAGCTCGCGTTGCGCGGTCGTCAGCTTGACCACGTCGAAGGTTGCGCCGCCCTGCAGACCGCCGACGATTGCATAGACGCCGTCGAGCGCAAGGAAGACAAGCCCGAGACCGGGTACGGCCGCGACACTGTGCGGGGCTCGGCACGTCACGCCGGTCGCAATCGTCGAACTCTGGAAGCCTTCGGTGGCGTTGCCCGTGACGACGTCGACGGCGTTTTCGCGGAACACGACGAGCGCCGCGTAGTGCGGGAAGATCGCAGTAATGCCGCCGGCCGTTTGCCCGCCGAGACGCAAGAAGCCATCGGCGGCGAACTCTTCAATGCGACCTGGTCGACTGTAATACAGGGTATCGGCGTCTTCGAGCCCGCCGTCGAGCCACAACACGCCAGCCCAGAAGGCACTGAAGCGAGCTCGCGGTGCCGGTTGTCCGACAGTCGGTACCGTCGGTGCGGGCACAATAAGCGAAGACGTGCGCACGGCGTCGAAGTACAGGTCGTCGGCGTTGTTGTAAATCCGGCCGACTTCGAAAAGCCGGTTGTCGGCTTGGTACACGTAGTCGTCGGAATAGTTGCGCGAGCGGTACAGCACGCGGCCGACCGTGCCGTCGGGTCCAGTCGGAACGCGCAGTGCAATCGCAGCTCGAAAACCGCGGGCCGTTTCGGGCATTGTCCACGAAAGAGTAGCCGGCGCAGACAAGGGGGATTCGCTACCCGTGTCGGTCAAGTACGAAATCGACCAGTCGAACACGCTTTGTTCGTCGCTGTTCGCCACGCCACGCGGAAAGCCCAGACCCCATACGCCGGCCGTCTCGCCCGGCACTTGTGCCGAGAAGGAACACCACAACGACGTGCGACCGCCCGACGACGTGCGCTGCGATTGCGTGCCGGGGTCCATCGGCTCATTTCGCATTGCCTCAACCGGCGACGGTGCACCTGCGAAGCCGAGCGCACGCACGCACGAGCTCGCGGTGTTGCTTGCTTCGGTCGCGTTGCCGAGCGGCCATGGTCGTACAATCACGGGACGGTCGACGCCGTTTGTGACAATGGTCCGGTCACCGACGTCGGTGTACCAGCTACCGGCCTCTGTAGCGGTCGGCGTATGCCGGCCCGACTGCAGTGTGCGGCGTACGGGTGTGCCTGCGATGTCGTAGACCATCTGCAATGCGCCGTCAGCTTCGAACATGACGAGCTGCCGTGCGCCTTGCGCCAGGTGTTGCGCTACGTGTAGCGATGTGATCGGCCCGGTAGAGTCGAAGGGCTGGAAGCCCGCGCTTGTCTGCGGTCGGAAGCGCTCATACCCGACCCGCGAAGACCATCCGCCCGTCGACGGGTCGATTGTCCAGTTGTCGAGGACTTGCGCGTTTTGCGGGTTGCCCGGAACGCGTGTCTCGATGCCGCCGGCCGTCGGGGTCTGTAGTGTAGTGCCGCGCATGTTTCCCCTATGGCGTGAAGGTCAGAGGCCCGAAGGGGTTCGGGTAAAAGCGCGCGTTCGTGTACGCTTCGCCCTTGATAATGCGACGCGGTACGCCCTTCAGGTATCGCGCTTCCATTGCTTGGAAGAGTGCGACCTTCTTTCGGGCGTAGACTTGCGCGAGCGCTGCGTTGTCGTGTTTCAAACAGAGCTGTTCCATCGCGGCGTATGCGATGACCTGTGCATAGGCTTGCGGCACGAGCGGGACGTCGTGGTCTTCTTTCATGTCCTGCGGCGCCATGAGTCGACGAAGACGCATTCGCGCGTTGTTGCTTGGGTGCGGGTAGAGTTCGAAGGCTCGATAGACGCCGCCGGTTGAGCGGTAGCGCACGGACGCTTCCCCGAAGGCCTGCGATTGTAGGACAGACAATCGCGTATCGGGTGAGAGCGTCACGGTGCCGGCCGGGCTGACGGTATCGACCTTCGAAGAGTTATCGGCAAGGCGCACGGGCGCGTCGATGCCTTGATCGGTGCACGTAAAGTAGTACCGGCGATACAGCCCGGTGCGGTTGTTCAACGTCTCCGGCACGAGCGATAGCTCTTGCGTGTCAGACAACACGAAGGTCGACGGCGGCGAAAGCGCTGACTCGAAGCCGCCCGAGAACTGCGCCGGGTATTCTACCGGGCTTGACGTGCCGGGAGCACGCACGTTCACCATGTAGACCTGAAGCGTACGCACGCCACGGCCGGCACCTGGCGAAACAATCGACACGCCCGTGACGGCACGCGGAGCTCGCACGCGCCGAGACTGCGAAGGCATGAAGGCGGTAGGCGTGCCGAGCTGATCGGGGTCGAGCTGCACGTCGTCGCGCACCCACTTCGAGAGCTGCGCTTGCGACCGCGGTAGCGCGTCGGTCATGTCGAGCACGCTTTCGACGGTCATTGTGTCCGACGGCATGTAGACCTGCCGCTGCCGCACGCTTGTCGCGTACGTTGCCGAAGCTCCGACGAACTGCGTAGTAAAGTGCAAGGTCGTTGCGTTGACGACGTACGCAATCTCGTACTCTCGCCCGTCAATGCGCACTGTAGCGCCGTCGAAGGTCGAGCCCGGCCGGACGGCCGACGCCGAGAGCGGGAAGCCTGTACCGGTTGCCTGCGAGCTCCCGTTGACGCACGCGAGCGATACCGCGACGTCGGTACGTGTCTCGACGTCTTCTTCGACAATCGAGAAGGACCACGGCCTATCGGTCAGGATACGCGTCTGCGCATCGTTGAGAAGGTCCGTTAGTTGGTTGGTATAGGTGACGTTGGTTGGGTCGTAGTCGAGCAAATTGCCCATGAACGCGCGCAAGTCGGCAAGGTTCATACGTCACCTATGTGCCCATGAAAAGGTGGACGGCCGACGCGGGCAAGTACGTCGACCGTCCGAAGGCCGAAGCCTAAAACTGCTTCTTGACCATGACTTCCGCCTTGTTGGCGGCAGCAAGGGTCAAGGCAACGCCGCACACGGTAGGAGCGCGAATAGCTGCAGCGCCCGAACCGTTACCGACGTACTCGGCAGGACCGACACGACCGGCGGTACCGTTCGGGGTCAGTGCTTGACCGACGCCCGTGCCGGTGACGACGTTTGCCGATGCCACGTAGCCCGCGATGCAGACGCGAATCTGCTCGCCCGCGGCAGCGGCGGCCGCAAGCGCGACACCGATGCAGCGTGCGTCGCTTGCGGTAGCAGGTGCTTCGATGACGTACAGCGCCTTGTCGGCGCCGGTCTTCGAAACGTCAAGAGAAACCCAGTCGCCGGAGGCAATCGCGCCGCCTGCGATGAAGGTCTCGACCTGGCGTCGGTTCGAGCAGTCGGCACCGATACCCGAAGGTGTAGTGACGCCGTCACCGAGAAACTGAA
>UEXN01001395.1_pt1 | contig 19288 bp, 10 predicted proteins | sample 1796711 | NCBI WGS metagenome assembly UEXN01 (sample SAMEA4772470, study PRJEB27181) | metagenome | reverse complement strand
TAGGTATGCTTTCAAACCCACCAAAGTGGGCAACACATTACAAGTTCTATGTAAAAGAAACATCTAACGAGTATTATAACTTAGCATTAGATAGATTTTATTTACCAGAAGATGGTAGTGTATGGCTATCTTTTCCATCTGCCGACAGGAATAAAGTTGATGAAGAAACGTTTTTGGAGCTTAAAAAAGAGCATGATAATAATACGTTTATTGAAGAAACCGCTAGATATAAGATATTAGCCATATCAAATGAAGCACCAGACGCTGTTAAGATAAGAAGACATCAAGCAGGTAGACAAACAACTGAGTTTACAGGGTCAGGATACCCCCAGGTTAATAAGGGGTTTTTTGAAATACCCAAGGAGGATTTTGATGGTACCGACGACGACGGCGGCGGTCTTAATGGTTTAAACACAGAAAATAATTTATCTTGTAGAATAATTTCAGGGTCTAATATATCTGATTATTTTGAAATAGAATGGATTAAAAAACAAGGGCCTTTATACAGGGTTCAACTTAGATTCCCTACTGATGATAGTTTAGACTTTATACCAGAGGGGCAAACGGGCGTGCCTTTAGATATAGCAATATATCAATCCAGATCTGAAAATAAACCTGAGTACCAGGGTAGATTTTTTGTAAAAATATATAAAGACAATGCCCTAGAGCAGCGTATAATCAAAAAATTTGAGGATGCGCAGTTAACTATAGAATACCAAAAAGAAGTAGCATATATTCAGAAAGGCGGTAAGAGTAGTTTTTGGAGAGACACAGCGCCAGACAATAGTAAAGGATGGTTTTGGGATAAATCATCTCCATTAGACGTTAAAAAGCGAGCATCCCCCGATGTTAAATACCAGCGTGGTAATCAAGATGACAGACCTCGTACTGGTTTAGGTATAGAACCTGGATCTAGAAATTTAACCATATCATTTCATGGATTTGGTAATCCCTGGAAACAATCTAGAGCTTTTTATAATAGAAAAGGTATTTGGTGGAATTGGCCGACTAATCAACCAAGCTCGGCGCATCATATAGGTTTTGCTAAAGCGTTAGATACAGCAGGTAGTATATTTAGAATTACAGACGATCCAGATAAAGAACTTGATTCTCACACGTACAACATAACAATGAGTTACCGTTCAGCATATTGTGTTGCTGAGAGAAGAACAAGTAGGCATGGCTCTGGTAAGTATGGCAGCCGAAGAGTTGTTAGATGGAATATAAAAATAGATAAACCTATAGCTACGTCTGTGGGTTTACCACCTATTAATACTGGACAAGCAAACCCAACAAGAACAGGTGTAGAATTTTTAAGACTATATGCGGTAGATGCGGCTACATACACGTCTAATAACCCTGCTATATTTGAAACATATCCAAAGGAGGCTGTTGATTTAGACTTATATTATTCAGCTAGCGATATATATGAAATACAAAATGCAGGCACCACTATGGCTGCCCACCAGCCATTACAAAAACTAGATTGGTTTAATTGCTATTCTTTTGGGCAAGGCGTAGAATCTGATCGTATACGTGATGATTTTAATGCAACCCGTATAGACAAGGGCCCTGTTGTTTCAACTGTTTTAGACGAAGCATATGGTGAAGAAATAAAAGCTACGGGTTTAATATTTTCACAAATATTTAATTCTACTTCTGGTGTAAATAGATTAAATCAATTTATAGCAGCAGAGCCAATTACTAAAGATTTAAATCCTTATTATACAAGTGTTCAAAAGTTACATTCAAGAGATACCGATTTAATTGCTTTTTGTGAGGACAAAGTTCTTAAGATATTAGCAAATAAAGATGCCCTCTTTAATGCAGACGGGAGCACAAACGTTGTTGGTAATACCGCCGTGCTAGGTCAATCAATACCTTTTCTTGGCGAATATGGTATATCTAAAAATCCAGAAAGCTTTGCTACTTATGGTTTTAGGGCATACTTTACCGATAAGAACAGAGGGGTCGTCTTAAGATTATCACGTAATGGGTTAGAAGAAATATCAGCCGCTAATATGCGTGACTTTTTCGCAGACAATCTACACTCTTCAAACGTGTTATTAGGCTCATACGACGACGATAAGGACGTTTATAACCTTACGCTTAATAATCTTACAGATGAGTGGAAAGACAAGCTTAAACTTAATTATTTTAATCCGTTATTAACTCAAAACGGGACTACAGTTTCTTTTAAAGAAGATGTTAAAGGCTGGACCTCTCGTAAAGACTTTATACCGGAAGGCGCTATATCTTTAAATAACAAATATTACAGTATTAAAGATGGTAAGATTTGGGAACACGGGGCATTGAGCGCTACAAGAAACAATTTTTATGGTGTTCAATATGATAGCGCGGTTAGATTCCTAATAAATGATCAACCAAACGTTGTTAAAAAATACAAAACATTAAATTATTCTGGAACAGAATCCAGAGAATACAGGTATCAAGTTGAAGGTAAGCCCGAGGTGCAAACGTTTAGTTTAGCTGAATTGCAAGCTAATCCAAATTACAATCCAACAAACGAGGTGTCTACACCCGGATGGTACACAAATTTAATACAAACAAACCTTCAAGAGGGCAGTGTTAAAGAGTTTTTAGACAAAGAGGGCAAATACTTTAATTACATAAAAGGCATTGGTACACAATTTAGCACTAACTTAGACAATAATTTAGATGCTGCAGAGTTTTCAATGCAAGGTATTGGGCGTGCAGAAATATCAGGGGATACTCAAAGTTCATTTATTTTGCATGTTGAAGTTGATCCGTCTTGCTTTGTAGCGAGGGTTGCGCCTTATGTTATGAACGGAAGTTTAACTTCCATAGAGGATTGCACAAGCTGCCCGACAATTGACCTTGCTAATTTAACTACAGACAATAATATACCAGCTGGAGTTATTACATATAACATTACAGCAGATAACACAAATGACGGCACATTAACTGTAAATGGCGGCGTTGTTACTTTCACTCCAAATGCAAACTTTAACGGTGATGCTGGAGCATTTAACTTTACAGCAACTGACACCTTTAATGGATCGCAGCTTATAAGTAATGTTGGTACAGTTACAATTACGGTTGATCCAGTAGCTGATATACCATATTTTACAACCACTCCCCCCACCACGACGTATGCCATAGGAGATACTTACACTTATAACGTTGCGTTTGCGGATGCAGATCACGCGGGGTCTGAGTTAACTATAACTTCAAGTAATATACCAAGCTGGCTAACACTAACTGACAACGGAGACGGAACCGCTGTTGTAACTGGTACAGTCCCAGATGCTCAACCATACTCTTTTGACTTAGTTGTAAGCGATCCAGATAATCCACCAAATACAGCTACACAAAATGTTACTGTAGAAGGTTTAGCAAATTTACTTACTGGTTTAGATATAATAGGTAGGTATGTTAGCACCAGCGAGCCGCAAGGAACCTGGGTAAATCCCAATACAGGAGTGTCGACAACAGTGTGTGGTTCGCCAACCGCTGGGGGACATACTTGCAGCAGAGGTACATTCAATATATTTGCAGCGGGAGACACGGGTAACGCTATAGAAATTGGTAGAGTTCACATTTCTAACACTGGCGGCGGTGGCACTACCCACGTAGATAGTGATGGTAATCCAACACCTGACTTAGGCGTTCCAACTGGTAATGAAAAATATTACACGCCACAAGGCCAAGTTAGAAGCGGAAGCGATCGGTATAGTGCTTTTCAAATAAGTGAAGCCGACGCTCAAACATTAGCGCAAAACTCAAGCAATGGACAAATTACATTCTTTATGGAATGCGGAAGTTTCTTATCAAACGGAACAGCAGATTGTCATAGCACTGCGCTTTGGTTTAATATATTTGATGGGGATGCAAATCAAATACTTTGCACATCGTTTAGCACCGGAACTTTAATAACAATTGACATATATACAGGTCAACCCGTAAATCCAATACCATAATGAGTAATATAGTAGCAATAGATAATTTTACGGTAACATCAGAAGAATTTGTAATACCAGGCGGAGGTTTAATAAGCAGTGTTGCTCCTCAAGCTGTATTGACAATAACACCGAACCAAGGCTATGAAATTGAAGCAAGCAATTTTACAGTTGTTTCATCAAACCCAGAGGTAGATGTACCTGGTTCTTATTTTACACAAGACGGTGAAAACGTTACACTAACAGTTGTTTTTGTATCGACGGCAACTATGCCTAATAATAATCTTGATATAAAGATATGTATGCGCGGAGCTGCTCAAGAGCTTGGTGTAACTATCGCGGGCACCGTATTTTATGATACGTTAAACGCGACCCCATTGCCAACGCCTAATGGTGTAGATTACACAAACTCAGGGCCGGCAGAAAGTACAGAAGAAATATTATCGCAGCTTGTACAAGCCGATGCGGGTTATTATTTTCAGTCTACGCCAACTATATCCCTTAGGACAGGCGATCCCACTGACTACAATTTATATACTACAGGATCTGTATTTGACAATAATAATAGGTTAACCGCAATAAGAGTCAACGCTGATTACACATATCCATTTGTAAATCACAGCGGGGATGAAATAGATGTTTACGCACACGCAATAGTGATACCTGTTATTTTAGAGTATGTAACTGGGTATTCAATAAACACAACGGTTCCGGCTGCACAAACGGTTAGGGATCTAGCTATAACAGGCGTTCAAGGAGCGGACTATTCTTTAACAATAGATAACGGCGCTACTTTTTCTAACGGTACAAATGCTATTACAGGTGTATTACCGGCTGGCCAAGAGCTTGTGCCTATAACATTTCCAGCGGTAACATCGACTCAAACACATAATTTAACATTTGTTGTCCCTGGAACAGATTTAAGCCCTGATTTTAATCAGCCTAATCCAATAGTTTTTACAAGAAGAGTCATTACTTCTATTCAATTAAGCGGAGCAATAACATCGGGCGACACCGATATTTCAGTTACTAATCCTACGCCATTGCCTTTGGATGCTAGTTATAACTTTACGCAAAGTGGTAGCTTAGAGCATGATATTACTATTTCACCTGTCGGTGGTTTCACTATATCATGGACAGATACTAATGCTTTAGTTGATTCTGATTTTACAAAAACAGAAGCCGATGGCAATTTTACAATAACCCAAGGAGCAAAGCTACTAAATGCGGGAAGTTCCGATTTAACGCTTAGGGTTGATATTACTTCGCCAACTACAGGCGTACAAAATATGAGCTATTTGCTTACAAATAATATCGATACTTACATAACTAAAACGTACACATGCGCTACATTTGATTTTGACAACACCCAAGGGACTGTAGATTCTGTGTATGAATATGCTGATTGCGACACTGGTGTAATTACACAAGATACAGTGTCTGCGGGAAATGGTATTATAGGGCAATGTGCTAGAATAGTGCCGGCGCCTTCATTAATATCAGGCGATGGAAATCCACCCGCTCTTAACCCAACAATACAATGCCCATAATATGGATCAAATAACATTAACATTTAGCAGCCCTATACAAGTATCTGTACAAATTGGAGATATACTATATTACACAAACGATCCAATGGGCACAACTGTTGTAAAAATAGGTGACGTTGTCTCAATTAACTATAGCAGTAATGTCATCGTATGCAATATAGCCCCACAAACAGTACGCCCGGCAGCAACATCGTTTATATTATTTACAAAAGACAATAAAGTAAACACAAGTGGTATACTAGGTTATTTTGCAGAGATTGAACTTAGAAACGATTCGTTAAACAAATCGGAGTTATTTTCTGTAGGCTCAGAGATATTTGAGAGCAGCAAATAACATGTGATAATAAATATATGCCAAAAACTAAAATTAAATTAAATAATAATAAATTAAGTAATTTTACTCAAGAGTTGGAAAACCTGCAAAACACAATGATTGAAAACAATCATTTAGAGCACGTTTACGGAGACGGTAAAACATTAGTTAATAACGACATATTTCGTATTGAGAATGAATTTGCTGACCAATTGTATATGCGTAAAATGTATATGCCAAAAGAATGCGTTGTAGTAAGCGCGATGCACCATACGGAGCATTTTTGGTTTTTACTAAAAGGTAGAATACTGGTTACAACAGATGGAGAACAGATTGAGCATATAGCTCCTTGTTACGAAAAATCTATAAAAGGCGCTAAAAGATTAATATTGTCCTTAGAGGATTCGTTGTTTATAAACGTGCACAAGAATCCAACTAACACAAAAGAAATGGCAGAGGTTGAAGAGTCTCTATACTCTATAACTATAGAAGAGTACAATAAAAAAGAAAAATTATGGCAGGAATAGCAACAGCAGCTGCAATAGGCGGGGCGGTAAAAGGCCTAACGGGAATTGCGGGTGGCATAATAGGTAGCGGAAAAAGAAAAAGAGAAGAGGCGGCTGCTCAAGAAGAGTATGACATGTTTAAAACACAGTATGCTGAACTTGACACGTCTAACCTATACGCTAACTTAGAAAATACCATGGAAGACCTTACGGTTGACCAAAGAGCAGCAGAGTTCCAATTGCAAGCACAGCAACAAGGGCAAGCTAACATTATGCAGAATCTTCAAGGGGCAGCTGGTGGTAGTGGTATTGCAGCGTTGGCGCAATCAATGGCTAATCAACAAACGCAAGGTGCAGCTCAAGCGGCAGCGAGCATAGGGCAACAAGAAAGAGCCAACCAAATGGCCAGAGCGCAAATGGCTGGATCATTACAAATGGCTGAAGCTGGTGGAGCTGAAACGGCTAGAGGATTAGAATATAAGAAAACAGGTACTCAACTAGGTATGGCTCAACAAAGATTAGGCGCTGCAAAACAAGCAAGAGCGCAAGCTACACAATCTATAATGGGCGGCATAGGCGATTTAGCGGGAGCGGCAGCACCAGGAATAGGGGCAGCGATTGACGGCGGAGAATTTATGAGTGCATATACAGGATAAAATATTATGGCAAAAAAACAAGGTATTAGTTATTCCGCAGACGCAGGTTTAATACGAGGCGAAGGAGCTATGCGGCAAGCAGGCGGCTTCGTTGACGCTGCTAAAGCTATAGGCGCTGGATTTGATAGAGCTTCTAACCAGATGGCTAAAGCAATGGCTAATCGCGAAAGAAAGCAAGCGGCGATAGACGCTAAAGTAGCTAACTCTATTAGAGCAATGAAAGGCAATGTTGACGTTACTGGGCTTTCCGCAACAGACCAAAAAGCTGTTAACACTTTTTTAATAGAGCAGAAAGACATATATGCGCAAGCAGCAAACCTTGCGGCAACATTAAAGCCAGGGACCCCGGAGTATACCGCGCAAGTTGATATTATGAACAATGTTAATAATAGCTTTGTAACCTTAAAAGAAAACCTAGACTCTTATGAGTTGGGCCAAACACAATATACAGATAGCTCTCAGGATTTTTCAAAAGGGAACAATATAGGTGACGCAGAATTTAAGTCAAATGTGTTTCTCGGTAAAACACCATTTAAAGTTGGTGGTGGCGGTAATTTACTTTTTTCAAGCCCCAAGGGGGAGGTTGACTTTAAAGATATTGACATGCCGTTTAAGAAAAACTACGAGGCAGCTTTAGAGTTAGACAACATGTATAAAGCCGTTTACTCGTCCGGAGGTTTTGATGAATCTCAAAGAAACTCCTTTGAAACTAAGTTAAAGGCAATGGCAGCGTCAAACCCTGATGCTTTTAAATCCGTTGTAGCAGATGGTTTAAATTCTTATGCGAATTACAGCAATATAAGCCCTGATATGATTGATGATCCTGCGCAACAAGATAAGTTTATAGAAACATTTATACAAGATACTTTAAATGGAGCTCAAAAGGCCGCTGCAGCTGGTAAAGCTAAAAAAAATGATGAAGAAGGAAATAACAAGGGTGCAAGAACTCCGACTCCATCAGCGATAGTAAGGGGAGAGGAAATATTTATTAATGGTAAAAGCATGGGGGTATACGACTATGGTTATGGTTATGACGCTAACGGTAACTCAGTAAAATATTACAGAAAGCCCCACGGCGACTCTAAGTGGAGCACAACCCTAGGACCCGTTCCTGACTCTACAACAACTCCACCTACTGAAGAGGCGCCTACTACTAAGGAATATCCAGAATGGGTTGAAGACAAAAATTTATATGATGATCTTAAAGCTAAATACCCAGTAGTAGACGAGGCCATGTACGCCTATAAGCTAGAAGAAAAGAATAAACAATAATATAATAAAATAATATGCCAGATTATAAATTACTTAATGGCGGAATAGTCAACACTGATGATTACTCGCAAGAGCAAATGGATAATTTTCTTAATGATTTTCCAGGGGCAACACTTGTAGAAGAGGATTTTCAAAACGGAGCTGCGGGGACGGATGCGCCTGCAACTCCAGTAATGCCAAGTCGAGCATCCATAATTGCGGGTGTTCAGCCCGAAGCTACGGAATTACCATCGGAAGATATTTCTTCGGAATTAACAAAATATGACCAAGGTTACTATAGACAAGAACGTAAAAAAGGTAGAAGCCATGAATCTATACGTAGGGAATATTACAGAGACGACTCGCCAGCCGCTATAGCTTATGATGCAAAGATGCAGAAGCAAGTTGCCGCCGCGCAAGGCTTGCTTATAGATATAGATCCTGAGCTAGAAGCTGAGGCTAAAAAAATAGCGGAAGATAATCAAGAGTTAGTACTCGGTATAACAGCTGAAACAGAAAAAAATAATATACTAGCAAAAGAGTTTAAGCTAGGTGAACTTAAGTCCAGAAACCATAGAGATGGTTATGCTAGCTATGGCGGCGTGGCTACATCTGTAGCTAGGTTTAAGTCAGATGAAGAATATGAAGATTATCTTAAAAAGCAGTTAGGTAATAAATACGATAGGTATAAAGAATTACAAAGCAGCGCCGAAGAGTTTGGTATGACTCTAAACAAAGATAATATAGCTAACTTTGCTACATTAGATGATGCCAGCGCCGATACCCAAGCACAGGTTATATATGAGGCACAAAAATCTGCTTCAGAAATACCATTAAGAAATGTTGACGATGATGCCAAAACCTTAGCGGAATTTTACACTGGATCAGAAGCTGTACAAAAAAAGAAAAAAGATGCCTATGCTAATGCTGTTGCGCAAGCAAAAAAAGACCAGGACGCATACTTTAAACTTACAGGTAAAAGTTTAGTTGAAAAACAAACTATTGACGGAGTTACGTATAATCCTATTCCGGATATAGAATCAACATTAGATGAAGTTGAAAAACAAAATCAAATAGAAATTGGCCGTAGGCTAGAGGCTTTTGAAAAAAATAAAGTTAATGTGCAAGGTGACATTGAGTCTCTTGAAAATATACAGCAACAGTTAAAAGAGTATTCTGTACCTGAGGCTGACTATAACACGCCTTCCCAAGTAGCAATAAGAAACGATTTGTTTAAAAAAGAAAATGATCTTTTAAACAAAGTTAATGCTCAAATAATTATACTGAATACCGAGTCCACAGCATTGACAAACGAAATTGAGCAAGCTGGAGCCGCGGGAATAAGCGATGCTGCTTTACTTAAGTCATATAAAACTATGGATAAGTTAGCTAATGTTTGGGATAGTGCATTTGTGGGCAGCGCTAAAATGCTAGGTGGAGGTATTGCAAGAGCGTTTGGAGATGAAGAAACTTATAACGCAGCGATAGACTACAACCAAAAGCTACAGGAATATAGCGAAAAGTATTTACCAGGCAATTTAACAATGGATGATGACAGCACCGCTTGGCAGTATGCTGGCGACATGCTTGTTAATAATTCCCCCTCCATAGCTGTTGCATTGGCCACAGCCGGATACGGAAGTGTAGCTGCCGCGGGGGGTGGTGCAGTTGCAAGGGCAGCGGCAACAAGAGTAGCCTCAAGGTATGCTACAGGCGCATTTTTTACAATGGAAGCGGGTGGACAATTGTCTAATCTTGAAATAGGGCAGCGTAATGCCCCTAAAGTAATTGCTGGGTTAAAAGAGGAGCTTAAAGCAATGGAAGAATCAGGCGCTGCGGTAGCTGATATAAATAAAATTAAAAGCCAAATACAAGACCAAGAAGATCTGTTAAGCTTAGGTATGTTCCAAAAAGGCCTTAATAGTGTAGTATATGGTGGTATTGCGGCTGGAGCAGAAAGAATAGGTACATTGGGCTTTATAAGTAATTTTCAAAAGTATTCAAGGTCTGTTGGCGGAAATCAATTTAGAAAACTATTCGGGGATGCCGTAGGCTCAAGAGTTGCTAAAAATGTAGGTTTGCTTAATGCAACAGGTATTGGAGCAGGTATTGAGTTTTTAGAAGAGGGCATGACGCTTATAGGTCAAAACGCGTCTGACAATATTATATTCCAGCCTACTAATGCTAAGAGCCTTATAGAAGGATTAGATGGTGAATTCTTTAGGAACACTATGGTAACGTCTTTAGCTATATCAGGGCCTAGCGTTAGTCAAAACATATATAGTCAAGTAGCAGATGCTGTTAAGACTAGGAAGCAAAGCCGCAGGGAAGGAGAAATAAGAGACGAATTATTTGGTATTCAAGCGGAGTTAGAAAAATTAGATGGACGAACTGCTGAAGCTAGAGCATTAAGAGTTGAAAGAGATCGTCTTATTACTGAAGCGGGCATAGAGAATACTGATGTCATGCTTAACCTTAAAGATCTTACCGGCAGTGAAATTGAAACTGTATTTGAAAACCACGCTGAAATACGTAGGTTAAAACTTGAGGCACGGGATTTAGATGTTACAGATTTAAATAAAAAAGAATTTGATAGATTAAACGCTAAAGCACAAGAGTTATTTAATGCTAATCAAAAAATGCTTAGCAGGGGCGAAACTAATATAGAAAAGTTCGCTAAAAACACAGCAAACCCAGTTGAGGCTGAAGTTAACGCTAGAACTTATAATACTTATAAATATATAGCTGAAAACAATCCAGGTATAAATAGTATAATAATAAAAGACAAGGCAGAAGCTTTGGCTTATGCAGACCAGGCTTTTAAAGACGATGAAGCTGGTAAAAAACAATTTTTAGACAACTACGGTAAATCAAACGCTTCGTTTGAACAAAACGGCGATCAAATTATTTATGAAGAAGTTGTTTTAAATCAAATGTCACAGGGCGGTATAAACGCTCGAATAGCTGCGGTATCGCCTTTGCATGAGATAGGACATCAACAGACTGTTGCGGCTGGTTTAATAAAGAATGATAAGTTGGCGGTTGATTCTGCTAATGAGCTTGTACAAAACATATTACAAGACGTACAGTCTAGGTTTGAGCAAGGTAAAATTACGCAAGAAGAGATGGATGTTTTTAACCAGCGCATGTCTTTTTACAAAGAGTTAGGAAAAGGAAAGTATACTGAAACTAACGGTGTTGATGCCGATGAGCTTATACAGCTTGTAGGAGACTTTACAGCAATAGGTATTTTGCCTAAAAGTAGTTACGGTAATTTGTTTGGAGCAAAAACATTTATTAATAATTTGTTGCAAAAATTTAATGGTGATATGGCGCCGTTATTTAAAATTAATAGCCCCAACGATGTTTACGCTTTTGTTGCTAATTTTCAAAACAAAGCTGCTGGTTTTCAAATAAAGAAAGGTATAGCTGGTAGCGGAATAACCAAACAGCAAATAAGCTCTGCTGCGGCAAAAAGTAACGCAAGAGTTAATCTTATAACAAAAGAACAACTAGCTGGGCCTAGAGCGCAAGCATTGTTATTTGAAGAAATTACCAACATGGTTGCCGCTCAAATAGCTGGCAGATATACATTGCCGCCTCAAGCGTTACAAGATTTTACAGCTGAAGTTGTTGGAAGAATATACTTAGCTAAAGAAAATACAAAGTGGGATGGTAGAGGCCAATTAAGTGGTTTTCTCGGCGGAAGAATTAGTTTGCGTATAGCCGACGTTGTTAGGGCTGAATATAAACTACAGCCAACCGAAAGACAATTTTTAGGTACGGTAGACAATTTACAACCTGAAGATCAAAAAGATTTGGCTGTACCAGAGCAAGCTCCGGTTGCACAAGAAAAACCTAAATACAGAAATCTTACACAAACAAAAATACTGCCAGCGGAGCAGGCTAAAGCCGTAGAGCAAAAAATAGTATCTATAGCTAGAGTATTAAAAAGTAGATTAGATGCACCATTGGGGCCTAACGCATCTGTAACGCCTATTATCAATGAACTAAAGCGTGAGCTTGGCAAAGCAATCGATATTGAGTTTAAAAAGATGTTAGGTAAAAAGAAAGGCGATGAGCTTAAGAAAAATGTACTTAGGTATAAGAAAGCTATACTTGAAAACATGACTACCACATGGTTGATGCAGGCTATGCCATTTGCAATACAGAAATCTGTTGGTGGCACTTATAAAGTTGACGGGGAAGGTAAAAGAGTTAAGGATTCTAATGGCGATTTTATATTTATACCTAAATACACTAGCGAATGGCAAGGCAAAACAATAGATAGAGCAAAGACATCTACTAAGCAGCAAGGTAAAACATCAGGCCCTGAAATAGTAAGGCGTTTGCCAAATGCAGCAAACAAAATTACCGACGAACAATTCCTTAGTTATATGTTTAAAGACGGTGACGTTATACGTGGTCGTAAAGAATCTTTATCCAAGGCGTTAGCAGAAGAGTATGGTTTTGATGTTATAAACGATGCCTTAAAGAATCCCGATAGCCCTATAAGCCAAGCTTTTGAAAACAATCAAGAGATGCTTGGTATGGCTATAGCAGATAACTTTGTTGAAGAAGTAGCAAAGCAAAGTGAACGTGGTCTTGTTAAAAGAAGTGCTATTGTAAATACCCAAACAATATTTAGAGATGCGCTAGCATTAGAAATAGAAGGGGACTTGAATGGTTCATTAGCACTATTAGAAACATTGTCAGCTGAAGATAGAGCAGCATATGAGGATATTACTGCTAATATAAAAGTTGATACCGCTAGATATAAGCAATCTATTAAGAAGTGGAAAGATGCACCAGAAAATGTGCAGCCATTTATTGATCAGTATTTTGAAAATAATTCAGCTCGCGACAACAAGCAAGCAATGAAGGAATACTATCAATTTAGTACAGCCATGATAGACGCTCTACCAAATGCGCTAGTAAAAGCTTTGGGAGCAGATTTCTTTGGTGCTCATTATAGATATTTAAATCCTAAAGAAGCAAAGTCTTTGGGAGCTAAGATAAGAGCGAAAATAGATGCTTTACCTAATACAAGCGAAGACATAGGATTTAATCCTGAGGACATGCGCTTAATCCAAGCTGGCTCAGGCTTAGTTGGTCAAATAACAACAAATATACTAAACAAAAAGTTTGAATCCGCGCAGGCTAAGGTTGATGCGTTTTTGGAAAAGTACGGGGAAGAGGTTGATGCTTTAAATATTGCAAACAAAAAAGCTATTGAAATTGTTGTATCTACAGCGTTTGATATTGCTATAGCTAAACCACAGCAAGCTGTTGGATTCTTAAGAATGCTAGAATCTACCACAAACATAGGTAAGTCCCTTAGATCATTGACAGGTATTAGTGATATTCAAATGACCGCTGAATCACAAGCTGTTTACATAAATACCAAAACTGGGCAAGGTTACAGTAACACTTTAAATGCTTCGCAAAAAGCAAAAGTAGAGACTGGAGAAATTGCACTTAATGAAAACCACCCTAACTATAAGGAGGCTAAAAAGTTTATAGAAGATGGTTCAAAGCAAACCCTTCCGCAATTATTGCGAATTAAAGGTGAGCATGCCACCCCTTCATCTAACTTTAATGTTTCTGTTGCTAAAGAGTATTTAACTATGCTTGGGATTGCTTTGCAAAATCCAGGTGGTGTGCAACAAGCTAAAGATGCTTTAATTGCAAAGATTAATGAATTAACCGTAGAATTTAATCAACAATTAAATACTAAAGTATTATCTGATTTGCAAGACGCTAAGCTAGGGTCAACCAGCGATATTGGCGATTTAAGATTATTAGCTATACCTTTGGAAAGTCAAAATGCTTTTTACGATATAAAAGGATTACAAACAATTGGTAGAGTACAAACTTTGTTAAACACAATGTTCAGCGCTAAAAATGTCGCAGAGCGTGCTAAAATAGCTACAGAACAAAAGGCTATAAACAACGCTAGAAAGCAATCATACGCTGCTAACCCTAAGGGAATTAGCGTATATGACTTTGACGATACACTTGCATTTAGTAAAAGTGAGGTTATAGTTAAAATGCCTCCAAATAAAGAAATACTTGATATTGCTGCAAGAAGATTGTTTGCAAATCAGTTTAAAGATCTACCAGGTTATTTAAGAAAATTTGAAACTCTTACAAAAGAAGAGCAAGCGAGAGTATTAAAAGATGTACCACGTACAACTAAAAAAATAACACCCGCTGAGTTTGCAAAACAGGGAGACCAACTTGCTAAGTCCGGTGCTGAGTTTGATTTTAGCGAATTTAATAAAGTTGTTAAAGGTACACCAGGGCCATTAGCACCAAGGCTTAAAAAGGCAATAGAAAAGTTTGGTAATAAAAACATATTTGTATTAACAGCTAGACCACAAGAATCGGCGGTTGCTATACACGCATTTTTAAAAGGTCTAGGTTTAGAGATACCACTTGAGAATATAACTGGACTAGCTAATGGTGCTCCAGCTGCGAAAGCCGCGTGGATGGTAGGTAAAGTTTCAGAAGGTTATAATGACTTCTATTTTGTAGATGATCATATGGGCAATGTTAAAGCTGTTAAGGATATTCTTAACACATTTGATGTTAAAGGCAAAGTGCAGCAGGCAAGAGTTAAAAGAAGCGCTGCGCTAGGTAAGGACCTTAACGATATGATAGAGCGTAATAAAGGCATTGCCTCGGAAGCTGTTTACTCTAAAATTAGAGCTAGAAAAGAAGGGGCTAAAAAAGGTAGGTTTAAAGTTTTCTTACCGTATGGCGCAGAAGACTTTAGAGGGCTAACGTCATATACATTAGCTGGCAAAGGCAAGCAGGGAGAAGCTGACCAAAAATTCTTTGAGGATAATTTAGTTGTGCCGTACATGAGAGGCATATCCGCTATGGAAAAAGCTAGACGTGCGCTTAAGAATGATTTTGCAACATTGTTAAAAGCGTTGCCTGGAATGAAAAAACGTTTAGGTAAACAAATTGGCGACACAGATTATACTGTTGACCAAGCTGTACGTGTTTATTTATGGACGCAGCAAGGGCAGGAAGTTCCAGGTATATCTAAAAGAGATCAAAAGAAATTAAATAGTCTAGTAGCCAAAGATCCAATGTTAACATCATTTGCCCAAGGCTTGCAAGCTATATCAAAACAAGATCAATGGCCCGCTCCAAGTGATCATTGGGTAGCAGGTTCTGTTTTAAAAGATATTAATGAAATTAACGAAGTGCTTACAAGAGGGGAGTACTTGCAGGAGTTTAACGATAACGTTGATATTATATTTGACGAAAACAATTTAACCAAACTAGAAGCCGCATACGGTACGCGTTATGTAAACGCTTTAAAGAACTCAATAGCTCGAATGAAGTCTGGTCGTAACAGACCGGCGCAGCCAGGGGCTTATGAACAACAATGGTTAAACTGGGTTAACAACTCTGTAGGTACTATAATGTTCTTTAACCGTAGATCAGCAGCAATGCAGATGTTATCATTTGCTAACTTTGTAAACTGGAGTGATAACAATCCGCTAAAAGCTGGGATTGCATTTGCTAATCAACCAGCTTACTGGAGCGCGTGGTCAAAAATATTTAATTCCGACAAACTTAAAGAACGTCGCGGTGGTTTAAAATCTGATGTACAAGAACAAGAGATCGCTAACCAAGCTAAAAATAGTAAAGACAAAGCGAGCGCTGTAATTGCATACTTATTAAAAATAGGATTTACACCTACACAAATTGCGGATAGCTTTGCTATTGCAACAGGGGGAGCTACGTTCTTAATTAACAGAACAAAAACTTATAAGAAAGAAGGTTTATCACAAGCGGAAGCGGAAGCAAAAGCATTTGAAGACTTTAGCGCTATATCCGATGAGACGCAGCAATCAGGTGATCCTATGTTGGTATCTGCACAACAGTCGAGCCATTTAGGACGTCTTATATTGGCTTTCCAAAACACGCCGATGCAATACACTAGATTGATGAAAAAAGCTGGCCAGGATCTTATAAACGGCCGTGGGGATGCTAAGACTAATATTAGCAAGATAGCTTATTACGGGTTTATACAAAACCTTATATTCAGCGCGCTGCAAAATTCATTATTTGCATTAATACCAGGATTTGATGATGAAGAAGAAGACGATGAGCAATACGAAAAAATCATTAATACAAAGACTGAAAGAATTGTTAATTCTATGGTGGACACTATTCTTAGAGGATCTGGATTAACTGGTGCGGTAATATCTACATTAAAGAATACTATTAATAGATATTATAAAGAAGAGAAGAAAGGTTATAATGCTGATCACGCTTATACGCTATTAGAACTAGCGAACGTATCACCGCCTATAGGTTCTAAGATGAGGAAAGTATACGGTGCAATTCAAACTAAGAAGTTTGACAAAGATGTAATGGCTGCGCAGGGTTGGGATGTTACATTAGACGGTAGATTTAATATTTCTCCTAATTACGAAATATTAGCATCACTTTCATCCGCTGGATTAAACTTGCCGTTAGACAGAGCGTTAGCCGAAATAGACGGTATATCTGAAGCTCTTGATGCTAGGAATACATCTTATCAAAGATTAGCTTTGGGATTAGGTTGGAGAACATGGGATGTTAAAGCTAGAAAAGAGGAAGAAGAATGGGCTAAGCTTGTTGGTAAAGCAAATCGTAAAGCAGAAGGCAAAAAGAAAGCTGCTGAAACAAGAAGGCTGAACAAACTGAAAAAAATAGAAGAGCTTGCAGCAATGACTCCTGATGAAAAATCACGATACCTATTAGCAGAAAAAGCAAAGCGAAAAGCAGCAGCTAAAAAAGCGGCAGCCACAAGAAGACAAAACAAAAGAGTAAAAGATTCAATACTAAGTTTAAAAAATTAATATGGAACCATTCAACATTAAAATACAAAACACAACGCAAGGCGCAAAAAAACCTAATAACCAAGAGGTAACGCAGAATGCTGATGGTTCAGGTGGGCCTATTAGTATTGCTAAGCAAACTAATTATAAATTTCAATCAAAGCCCAAAAATAAAAAACAATACAAACAAAGATCAAAACAGTACAAAGAAAATCCTTACCAAAAAGCCGTTGATAAGTTTCCGCAGTTTAATCAGAAAACGGACACTATTATAAGCACTACAAGCGGTGGGTATAATATTAATAAACGAATTAATCTCGTTAAAGCGCAAAATGCGGCAACTAATTTATACGATAACAACACATCTAATAATTATGTGATAAATAACATGAAAGGACCCCAAGACTCCAAGTCCTATTATGAATCAGACGGCAGGACAACCACCTACGATTTGCATAATAAAGAAAATTTAAAAGGTAGTGTTAAAGCTGTAGCAAAGAAAAAAGATGCTTGTTATACAAAAGTAAAAAGCAGATATAAAAAATGGCCGTCTGCATACGCGAGTGGCGCATTAGTTAAATGTAGAAAAGTTGGCGCCGCTAACTGGGGAAATAAAAGTAAGAAGTAATGGCTTTTAAAATGAAACCCTCTCCGTTTAAAAATCTCAAACGTTGGTTTGAAGAAGAGTGGGAAACACCTAGTGGCGAAAAAGATTACAGCGGCGGCGAAAACACCTTTAGACCAACCAAAAAAATAAGTAAAGATACACCAAAAACCTGGAGTGAAGTTACACCAGAATCTAAAAGAAAAGCCCAACAAGAAAAAAATACCAAAGGTAGAGTTACTAAATATTAAAAAATGAGTTTACAAGAACTAAAATTATACGCTATAAACGGCAGTACATTAGGTGTAACAACTTTTGCTCAAATAGAAGATGGGTTAAAAATTTTGCTATTGTTGGTTACCATAGGATATACTATAGCTAAATGGAAGGGTATAAAAAATGAGAAAAATAAATAAAATTATACTGCATTGCACCGCAACGCCAGAATGTAGACCGACAAGTGTTGAAGAGATTAGATCTTGGCATAAAGCTCGTGGGTGGTCAGATATTGGTTATCACTATATCGTACACATTGACGGTAAAATTTCCGAGGGTAGACCAATAAAAAGACAGGGGGCTCATGTAAAGGGTCACAATAAAGATTCTATAGGGATAGCTTATGTTGGTGGCATTGACAAAGACACTTTTCAACCGCTTGACACAAGAACAGAGGAGCAAATAAGCTCATTGTACGAAATTATAATGAATTTAATGAAGGATTACCCAGACGCTACATTGCATGGGCATAATGAATTTTCAAACAAAGCTTGCCCTAGTTTTGATGTGTCTAAAGAATATGAAAATATAATATGCTTTTTTGGTAGGCAATAAAAACAAAGGGGACTCAATTAAGAATCCCCTTTTTTATTACTATACCCTATTGGGTATAAAACTAGTAGTCCTGGTATATATTATACCCTCATGGGTATAAACACTAGCGTGTGTATAACATACTAACCATCACAGGCAGTACATTCAGGATCCATAGCTTGTTGTGCTATATCCCCACGTAGAACGCTTTCTGTTCTAGTATAATACAAAGTCTTTATTCCGTTCTTCCATGCTTGCATGTGCACCTGGTTAATCCATTTTGGTGTAGCAACACTTGGAAAAGCGAGATTCAAACTAACCGACTGATCTATGTACTGCTGGCGTATGCCTGCTTGATTCACTAGTTCCAGTTGGTTTATTTCTTTAAATGTTTTAAACACTTCTTTAGCCGGTATGTCGTGAGCCATTGTTATATCGTCTAGCTCTTTAATGTCTTGTACACTACCACCGTCAGCAAGTATCTTATCCCATATTTCGTTTGTATTTAACTTATGCTTTCTCAAAAGTTTTAAGAGCGTGGGGTTCTTCCTAATGAACGTACCCTTCGCACTTTGTTCCGTGAAAACATTAGCGGCCCAAGGCTCAATGCCAGGACTAACGTTACCGCTAAGCTTACTATTAGACACAGTAGGAGCAACAGCCCTAAGATGGGTGTTACGATAACCAGTCCCAGCACACCACAAAGGTTCACCATAAACTTCTGCAAGATCCATAGATGCTCTTTCACTTTCAATCTTAATTTGCGAAAATATTTTCCTAGTTTCAAACTGAGCAAGCAAACCTTCAAAAG
>UEXN01001392.1_pt1 | contig 19305 bp, 16 predicted proteins | sample 1796711 | NCBI WGS metagenome assembly UEXN01 (sample SAMEA4772470, study PRJEB27181) | metagenome | reverse complement strand
ATGGTGATACATACATTGTTCATGCTGCTGAAGGTGAAACAATGGTTCCAATGGAAGTATTGGATGAAAACCCTCGGCTAAAACAAATGTTATTTACCCAAATGGAAGATATGGGTATTGAGCCTGAACGTTATATTGTAGGTAGTGAATTAAATAGTATTAACCCTATTACTGGTCAACCTGAGTTTTTTCTTAAAAAGATATTTAAGAAAATAAGTCGGGGTGTCAAAAAAATTGTAAAGAAAATTGCTCCTGTAGTATTGCCGATAGCTTTATCTTTTGCTCTTGGTCCGATATATGGTGGTGCGCTTGGTTCCGGAATCACTACTTTGTTACAGGGTGGCAGTTTAAAAGATGCTGCTAAATCAGCTCTTATATCAGGTGCGATTGGTGGTGTAACTGCTGGCTTTAGTGGTCCGGCTAGTGGTTCTGGTTCATTTATGAAAAATGTAAAGTTTGCCGCAGGAAATCCATTACAAGCTGGAGCATTTCAAACAGATGCATTGTTTGGCACTCAAGGCGGGATAGGTGGTTTGAGTTATGATAACCCTTATGGTTTTGGTATGAGTGGTAGTAATGTAGGTCAAGCAGCTCAAGCTGGTAAAGAAACTTTCGGAACGCCTGATAATGCGTTTATGACAGAAGGTCCAAACCCTGTTAGAGCAAAACAGGTTGTAGCGGCTGACAAAGGTGGCTTTACAGGTCCACCTAAACCTGAAAAATCATTTATTGAAAAATACATATATGATTCTTCCCCAAGTGGTGAAGGCACATTAGAATCGATATTCAGCCCAAGTCGTGCTTCTATAACCCCAGAAGCACAAATAGCTAAAATCAATGCAGGAGCTGCAGATAAATTAGCTTTAGCTACAGACCCTGCTCAAAAAGCAGCTATAAAAGCAGGGATAGATAAACAAATAGCAGAAATAGCTACAGCAGGGGATCCTAGTTTCTTAACAAAAGCTGCGCCTAGTTTATATGCTGCAGGAGCAGCTGGAACAGGAATAGCTTTAGCAGGGGCTTTTAAAGATAGTGATGAAGATGGTATGGATGATAGTACAGGGTTAACTTTAGATGAGTATAAAACGCAGTACCCAGATAGGTTCTTTGGTCCAGGATTTTATGGTGATAACCCTTATTATCAAGACCCTACATTCTTAACTTCTCCAGCATACGCAGCAGGGGGTGGGGCAATCAATGGTCCTGGAACATCAACCAGTGATTCTATACCAGCTATGTTAAGTGATGGTGAATTTGTAATGAATGCTAAAGCTGTTCGTGGAGCGGGTGGTGGTGACCGTAAAGCTGGTGCAAAAAGGATGTATGATATGATGCGTTCCTTAGAGAGGAGAGCATAAAATGGCTGTAGAAGAGGTAATTACCAGAGAAGCCCCTGATATTGAAGCCTACAAACTTGGTCTTATGGAGCAAGCAAAAGCTCTGACTTCTGCGCCACCCATAGGTGGTCAGCCAGCTATTACCTCACAGGGTATGACGCAAGCACAAATAGATGCGTTAAATGCTGCTTCCACAGGTTTAGGTGGTTATCAACCATATTTAGATGCTGGTTCGGCTTCGCAAGCAGCAGCACTTGCTGGTTTTGGTACAGGTCAAGCTCAGATAGGCCAAGGACAAGGTATTTTAGGGCAAGCTGCAAGCACTTTTGGTCAGGGTATGGGTGCTCCTACCCAAGCACAAATGGATGCTTATATGAACCCTTATCAACAAGCAGTTGGGGATGAAATTAGCCGTGCTTTTGATATGCAACGTTCACAAGCTGGTCAGCAAGCAGCACAAGCTGGAGCTTTTGGTGGTAGCCGTGCAGCCGTTCAACAATCAGAAATAGGTCGTAACCAAGCTGCGGCATTAGCAAAAGCACAAGCAGATAATTTTTTACAAGCACAAGCAGCATCACAAAATGAAATGAATAGAGCATTACAAGCTGCACAGGGTTTAGGTCAAGTAGGTTCAGCTATGACTGCGGCGGGAGCTCAACAAGGTCAATTAGCACAAGGTATTGGTAATATTGGAATGCAACAAGCTGGTCTTGGTGAATTAGGTACTAAATTAGGTATAGCTGATCAATCAAATCTATTTGCACTTGGCGAACAACAAAGAGGTATATTGCAAGCAGGGGATGAAGCTAATCGCCAAACTCAAATGCAGCAAATCTTCGAGCCTTATCAACGGCTTGGTTTCTATAGTGATATATTGCGGGGTGCGCCCTCTACTCAATCTACAATTACACAGTCCGCTACACCTGATCCATCAGTATTAAATCAATTGCTTGGTGCAGGAATAGGTGGTTTAAGTCTTTATGGTGCGGGACAGAAAGCGTTTAGTTAATGGATCCAGTATTACAAAGAGGAATGTTCAGTGGTCGACCTCCCCAAGCTGCTGGGACAGGTATTACTTCTGGGTTAGAAACTACTCCTGAGCAAGAAACTCAAATGGAAGGTGCTCTAGCTGAGATAGCTGGTGGCCTCCAGAGTATGAATGATGATATTGATAATGCTGAAGATTATGTAGGTATTATGAATGCTATCCGTGGTGATGATCAAAGTATTGACCAACGACGTAGTGAGTTAGCTGGTTATATTGGTAAAGAAGATGCTGGTAAAACACCAGAATCTGCGCTTACTCTTATACAGCCCTCCCTTACTTTACTAGACTCCGCTGAACAAGGCTCTCAGGGAGAGGGTGGGGCTATTGCTGATGATGGTATTATGTCTATGCTTGGTGAGTTAGGCGGTCAGGGTGCAATGCAAGGTGCTGTTGATGCAATGCAGGGTGGTCAACAACCTGTAATGAGAGCAGATGGGTCACCACCTACAGGTGAAGTAAAATTCCCATCGGGTATGAATTTAGCTACTCTAAAAACATTACAAGGTCTTGTTCCCCAAGCTACTACATATGACCAAAATCTTAAATATTATCAAGATGTATTAGGTAGTGATAAAACTGGGTATGAGTTAAACCCTTATATAGCTGGATTAAATTTAGCCGCTGCTGTAGCTAATGCTCCAAAAGGTCAACTTTTAAGTTCTGTTCTTGCCCCTGAAACAATTAAAGCTGTAAGTGATCCTATTTTGCAAATGGCTCAAGCTAAAAGCAAAACGGAACAAGCTGTAAAATTAAAAGCAGCAGAAGCTACGACAGCAAGTAAGACAGCTAAAGCTAAAGCTGAGTCTGATTTGCTGTTAAAAGTAGCACCTGATTTACTTAAAATCCCTGATCTTAAAACTTTTGGTGATGCAACATTCGGTTACTATGCTGTTGATCCTAAAAACCCTACCGTACCTATTACATTAAGAGAAGGGTTAGGTCGTAAGAAAACACCATTTGGTGATTCTAAAATGGGTTATCATATTTTAAATGAGGATGGCAAAACGACCACACAAGTCGCAGAAGGTACAGGTGCTCCACCACCTAAAATATTTGGTGACTCTCAAATTGGATATTTTTACTTAGACGATAAAAATGCTGTGCAGACTGCAAAAGAAGGAACAGGTCCTAAAAAAGATATATTTGGTAATAAAACTTCAGGGTACGGTTACTTAGATGAAAATGATAAATATGTTTCAGTTGTAACTGGACAGGGCGAATCTCCTAAAATATTTGGTGATTCTGAGTTTGGGTATTTTTACTTAGATGATAAAAATGCTGTGCAAACTGCAAAAGCAGGGTCAGGTAAGGCAAATCAAATATTTGGTAATGCTACTACAGGATACTTTGCCTATGACTCTGAAGCAAAATCAGCTACTAAAATCGAAGGAGCTGAAGGTACAGGAGTACAACCACCTGAGTTTATAGCACTTATGGATAGATATAATACCGCTTCTGCTATTGCTAATAATGATGCTTCTTCTGATGCAGATGTAGCAAAAGCTAAAAATGAAATGATGTTCTTATCTGATAAACTCACAACTAAAGATCCTGAGTTTACTAATCTTATGAATACTCAAGCTCAAATGATTTTTGATAAAACATCAGGTACAAATGCTGAAAAAGCAGCAGCTAGAGATTTGTTTGTAACTAAATCTATCGATGCTTTTATTAAAGGTAAAACTGCTGTTACTTCACAGTTTAATCCTAATGAGGCACTGGATAAAGAGTTTGCTGGTTTGCTTGGTAAACAAATTACCGATATAAATAAAGGCGCAGATAATGCTGCTAAACTTTCAAACATGGCAGATATGGCACAAGTAGCTTCACAAAACTTTACAACAGGAGCATTTGCAGAAACACGATTGAATATAACTAAAATGGTAGATGCAGTGGGCGGCCGAGATATGATGAAATCAATGCTCGGTGAAGAACGCTTTAATAATTTCTTTGGTGCAACAGGTAATGATGTACCTTCTGGTGAAGTATTACGTTCTGTTAGCGCACAATTTGCTGTTATGATGGCAGAAAGTTTTCCTGGAAACTTGAATCAATCAGAAGTTGATTTGATTAAAGCTGCTGGTCCTAGTCTTTTAGTCTCACAAAAAGGTCTTAATGTTCTTAATAAAGTATTTGCTACAGCTAATACTCGCGCTCAAGCTGAATCAGAATATGCTACAGAGTTTAATTTAGATGATGCTAATAGAAATCTAGGTGCAAGAGAACTTCATGCTAAATTCAATCAAGGTTTGAGAGATATTAGAGCAGCTAATCCTGTTATTACAGATGAACTCCGTAATGAAATAACTGGTGCAGTTACCGAGGCAACTAATATACCTGATGGTGCGTTAGCTGTTGTAAATGCTAGTGGAGAGCGTGGGTTCGTGCCAGTTGATCAAGTAGCAGGATACAATGCTGTTAAAGCTGCTCCGGATAAAGATACTTTTATTGCCAACTTCCGAAGTTTACAAGCTACTAATCCTGGATTAGCAAACCTTGATGCTGGTACATTTTACGACAGCATGATTAATTTGTCTGGGTCAAACTAATGAAAAACTTTGGCGTCACAGCAACTAGCGGTACAACTCCAGCAGCCACTCAAGCAGTTAGTAATTTTGGTGTTACAGCTGGACCAGTGGATACAACTCCGGATATTGAGTACACTCCTGGAGGAGCTAGGTTCACACCTTTTACTGGTGCAGATTTTATTGCTACCGATCCAGATGAAGATCTTGATGCGGCAGCTTTTGAATCACAAATACAAAATGATTTACGCATTATAGGGTTAGGTGACCCCGACCCTAATGAGTTTCAGCCTTTAGAAATAGATATTACTAAAGCTCGTGATGCAAGAACTGTAGAACAATACAATGAGTTTTTAGAAACAGAAATCATGCGTATTGATCAAGTTGTTGGTGAAACAGTTGGTGATAATTGGCAGGGTAGTAAAACTGTTGGACCAATGAGTTTTAATGTATCTGATGGGTTAGCTCGTAGACGTACGACAGGCACTTTTGCTGACCGCCAAGCATATTTTAAAAAACATCATCCCGATGGTAAATACTCAAGGATCCCCACAGGCGGTAATAAGTTTGCTGAAGTGTATAGTATCACAGATGGTGGTGATGTATTTGCTGTAGACCCCACTGGTTTGAGTGATATAAGTAATGAGATAGCTAGTTTTACTGGTAATGTTTTAAATTTTACGACAGCGGGTAGTGTTGCAGGAACATTTTTAAGTCCTCTAGTTGGCACGGCTGCAGGAGCTACTGTAGGTAATTTAATTGACCAAGCTATTCTTGATGAAACTTCTATGACTCAAGAAGAATTGATTGAAAAACTTAGTGTAAAAGATGCTGCTACAATCGGTTTGATTGATGGACTAATAACCAAGTTTCTCCCTGTTGCTGGAGGTAAATTCAGGCAAGCCTTTACTGGCGAAGAAGGGGGCTCTTTCCTTGCAAAAAAAGCAGCGGGGGAACAAGCATTAGCTGCACAGGAAGCGGCAGAACGGCTTAATTTGCCATTGTTTGGAGCAGCACAATTAGCGACAGAAAACAAATTACTTCAAGCAGCATTTACACAAACGGCGGGTACATCCAGTATTCCTGGAAGATTATTAAATAATCAACAGCGTAAATTGTATGAAGCATTGAAAACAAAAGCAGCAAGTAATTTTGATTCATTTACCGCAAATGAATTAAGTACCTATACCAAATTACAACAAGATGATTTAGCTGAGCAAGTTTATCAAGTAGTTGCTAATAGATTTGGTGGCAAACTACCCGAAGGTATGACACTGGAAGCTATTGAGCAAAACATACGCACATCTGCTGGAAAACTGCAAGTTTCACACAATGAGCTTATTGATCAGGCATACAAAAAAGCCTTTAATACGGCTGGTGCGGATAGTGTAGTATTTGATCTTAGCCCACTAAAAAATATTGCTAGATCAATACAATTAGGAACACAAATAAGAACAGTTCCAAGGCGCACAGATAAATCTGGTAGAGCTATTGATGCAAAAGGTAAATTAATTCCAACACCTACCACTCGTGCTCAAGGTGAGTTAAGTGGTGAACTAAAAGAAATTACAGATGCTTTATTAAATGTAATTAATCCAAATGTTGAAAAACTTGTAGTTAAAGACCAAGGTAAAAAAATTAGTTTTGATTCGCTTAGTCAGTTAAAAGCATTACGGGATAGAGCAAGTAAATTAATGAACGATCAAGCTGATTCTAAATCAGCTAAACAAATTATTGATGCTATAGATGATATACTTGAAAACCCCACAGGCGGCGGCACAGACTTTTTAAAGTTTTATGATGAAGCTAAAACACTAGCTAGGTTAAAGTCTGATACACTCAATGCTTCTAATATAGCCAGTATGTTTTCGCGTAAGTCAGAAGTAATGCCAAATGAGTTAGCAGAAAAGTTTTGGACAGGTCAGTTTACCTCACGCGACTGGGATTATTTTACCAAAATGTCAAAAGCTGCGGCTGGTAACAGACCTGATGGTAAACTTGCAGCTAGTCAATTAGTAGCAGATGTACAAGATGGTTTTATCACTTGGCTGTACCAAAATCCAGCATTGACACAACAACGTATTCGTCAAATAACGGAAGCGGATAATGATTTATTTGCAAAAATGGTTCCTGATGCTGGTGATCGTAAAGCTCTAGAAAATATAGCTAGGCAATCATCATGGCTGCAATCTGATGGCATCAATGCCGCAATGTCCCGCAGGATGACAGTTGGTGAAAGAGCTTTAACTTCTGTTAATGAAATGACAGAAGCCGAAATAATCAACTTTGTAAATAAAAATGGTGGCTTGAATGGTAAGACAGCTACCGATATGCGAGCAGCAATATTCAAACAAATATTAGACTCTAATTCTACTTTTGATAAACAGGGTTTAAATATTATTCAGCCAGCTCCTTTAGCTCAAGCCTTTACTGATTTGACTAATTTTTCACAAGATTATGCTAAATTTAAACCATTATTTCAATCAGCGACTCTAAAAGGTGATGTGCCTACTTATGATAAAAAAGCATCTCCTTACATAAAAGATTTACAAGATAATCAGATATACTCATCGTTTTTAGCTGGTTTTCAAATAGATGCTGGTGGTCAAATTCAAGCTGCATCAGCTGTTTCAGGAGTTGCTAGGTTAGAACTTCAGGCTTTTAGAACTATCCTTACCAATAATATTATGGCAAGTGTTTTTGCTACACCTCCCTCTGTTTCCCAACTGAAAAAACTCTATGGTAGTAAGCCTGGATTAGGAAGATTTTGGAATAAACGAAGAGGTAATGTATTTGCCAATATACTTGGTCAATTAGGCGATAGTTTTAGTAAAGATGTAGAAACACCAAAAGAGGAAGTAGAGCGCACAGGAAAACCACCTGAGATGGGTGATCAGTTTTCCGCTGTTGCTGCTCCTCCTGCACCCACACAAGTAGTGAGCGCACCACCTATTGCTCCTACTACTCCTGCGCCTACACAATTAGCGAGCGCACCACAGATACAACCACCACCTAGAGCTAGTCAAGGCACAGGGATTACAAATTTTTCCTCTCTGTTTCCTCGCGATGAGTTAGGTGGTGCAATAGCAAATCGTCGTAACCAAGGTATCATGGGATTAGCATAATGGATCTTGAAGTATTACGGAAACAAATAGAAGCAGATGAGGGGTGTAAGTATGAAATATACTTGGATCATTTGGGTCTGCCTACTTTTGGGATTGGTCACTTGGTCACTGAATCTGACGAAGAGTATAACCGTCCAGTCGGAACAGCTATCACAACAGATAGAGTCGCAGAGTGCTTTAATAAAGATGTTGGAACAGTCCTCGAAGACTGTGAACGATTGTACCCCGACTTTGATTCCTTACCAGAAGAAGTGCAACTGATAATAGCAAATATGATGTTCAATATGGGATACCCTCGGTTAAGCAAATTCAAAGGTATGAAAGCTGGTGTCGATGCACGTGATTGGCAGCAAGCAGCCGATGAAATGGTTGACTCAAAATGGTATCACCAAGTAACAAATCGTGCAGAACGGTTAGTCTCCCGTATGCGGGAGGTATGATATGGAACCCATATCCACTGCTCTCGCAGGGATAGCCTTATTCAAAAGTGCTGTTGATGGTATTAAAGGTGCTATTGGTACTGCTAATGATGTTGGTGAGATTGCGGGTTTTATAGACAAGCTCTTTGAGGGAGAAAAACAAGTCCAACAACGTCGTAACCAACAGTCTGGCGTTGGTGTAGGTGATCAATTTGGTGTTACTAATGTTGCTAGAGAAATAATAGATGCAAAGTTAGCCCAAGAACAAATGCAAGAAATAGCCAGTATGGTTGATATGCGGTTTGGTCATGGAACATGGCGTAGTATTATAGATGAAAGAGCTAAACGTATACGCGAAGCTAAAGAAGCTCAGTCAGAGGCTCGTCGTTTAAAACGTCAACAAGAAATGGAAACTGCTGAAAATATAAAACAATTTTTTATGATAAGTTTTGCAATACTTGCAGCAGCAGTATTTTTCATTGGTATGATTTTTATAATATCAAAACCTTAAACAATCCAATCCCTAAAATCTTCAGCAAGAACTTGGCTGGCTATATTGATTTTGTTCCGTAATGCTAACAATATTTTATCATCTACTGTTTTATCAGCTACAATATCTATATAAGTAACTTTACTTGTTTGTCCAATACGGTGTGCTCTATCTTCACTTTGTAACCTTATCTCAAGGTCAAAGTTATTACTGTAGTATATAACTGTTTTAGCTTCTGTCAGAGTCAGCCCATACCCACCTGTGCGTGGTTGGCCTATAAAGTATTTAAGAGGGCTGTCTGGATCCTGAAAGCGGTTTACAATAGCTTGCCGTTCATCACTCTCTGTTTCCCCATAATATGTAGCTACTGTTTCAGCACCATACATTTTAGATATTTCTTGTTCTATTGTTTTTATATCATGTGTGAAGTTAGCCCATATAATCACTTTACCATCTACTTCTTCTAATACAGACATAAGCTCTGGTAATTTAGCTGAGTTGAAAGTTTTCATTTCACCATCATCCATTTTTACATGGCCGGAGCATACTTGTTGCAGCCTGAGTAATTGCGTAAGGATAGTATCAGTAGTTACTGAACCATCTTCTAATAAAGCTAGAGCAAATGTTTTCAAACTATTATATACAGACTTTTGTTCTTCAGTGAGTTCTACACTACGCTTGATATATACTTTATCAGGTAAATCCAAACAGTCCTCTTTCTTTACACGATAACTAAAATTTTCAAGTATACCATTGAGTTTATCTAAATTACGATACCCTACTACTTGATTAAAACTATGCGCTCCCATACTACGCCTTTGTACGATGGCATATTCATATTGGAAACTGAAAAAACTACTATGCCCCAATAACCATTCATCAAGAAACTCTGCTTGTGTATACAGATCCATAGGGCTTTTTGTTACTGGTGAGCCTGTAAGTATACGTCTGTACTGTGCAACTTTACCTATCTTTACAATACTCTTAGTACGTTTAGCATCTTTGTTTTTTATAGTAGTGCTTTCATCAATAACCATAAGTGAAGGATGTGCATTTAAAAAACGTTCGGCAGCTTCACAACCTTTCTTAGTACTGAAAGCTTCTACATTCATAACAAAAATCTTTAGGTTATCATCTACAACATAAAGTTTATTTTGTTTTTCTAATTGTGTTTTAGTCTGGCTAGGATTCCATAGCACTGTGTCATACATGACATGCTCAGGAATATGCGTGGGCAATTCACCTTGCTCCCAGTTTCGGTATACACCTTTAGGGGCAACTATCAATGCACCAGTAATCTCTCCACGGTCGTAGAGTACACACATATTATCAATAAGAACTTTTGATTTACCTGTCCCCATATCCATGAAGTAGGCAAATTCTTTCTTATTCCACGATCTTTTTAGTGCCTCGAGCTGATGCTCGTAGGGCTGGTATTTAAATTTGTAACGCATAACACCGCTTTCTATTGGGTACTTTTTATAATAGCACAAAAACCAAAATCTTACCTATGTTTTTATGTTCGTGTTTTATCTCGCGTAGGGGCTCAAAGTAACCGTTTGTAAATGAACAATTCCCAGATATCAGATATCAGATATTAAAATATCGGATGGATAACAATGATAAGTTTTTTGTTTTACCCCTATATATAAAAGTGTAATGTAATTTTGCTTAGTAATACCACTAAGCATAGAAAGCAGCGGAGTAGAAAGCCGTGACAGTCTACATTACACAAGAAGTGCGTGGTAGAGATATCACAGATGCAGTTGCTTTTGGCGATTTGCAGATACTTGTTCCGGCTAAAGAACAGGTTTCATTCAGCACTCAACCAACGGTGCGTAGGATTAGCCGAGGCCTTCGTAACTTTAATGATAATGATTACTTATTATTATCTGGTGACCCTTTATGTATAGGCATTGCCTGTGCTGAAGCAGCCAGAATTAACAATGGTAGGTTTAAAGCATTAAAGTGGGATAGGTTAGAGGAACGTTATTATCCGTTGGAAGTAGATCTATATCATAGGAAGGAGTCTAGTTAATGGACTTTGAAAGTGTAGCTGGAGACCTAACCAGCATAAATCAATCGGGTATCAGCACTGTGAGTAACCTATGCAAACAACAAATTGCGTTAGAAAAACGCATTGCTGATCTAGAGTTAGAGTTAAAGGATTCCAAACGCGAGCATCGCAAGGTAGCAGAAGATTTGTTACCAGCCGCTTTGCAAGAGTATGGGGTTACTGAACTTAAGATGGAGGATGGCAGTGAGATTAGTGTTGCGCCTTATTATAATGCCAGCATTGCCAAAGACCGTATGGATGAAGCCTTTCAATGGCTTATAGAAGCAGGGCATGGTTCGTTAATTAAGAACCACGTTACAGCGGCCTTTGGTCGTGGTGAGGATAACTCTGCTAAAGATTTGCTTGCCGAGCTTGAACAGCGCGGTATGCAAACACAAACTAAGACTTGGGTGGAACCCATGACACTAAAGTCGTTTGTGAAGGAACAGGTAGAAAAAGGCGAGAATTTGCCATATGACCTGTTGGGTATTTATGTGGGGCAGAGAGCCAAAATACGGAGGTAGACATGGCAACAGAAGTAGCAAAGAAAGAATCAACTGCGATAGCAATGGCATCCCAGTTTGAGGATATGGGTGGTTTGGGTTTTGAGGAAACCACCTCACAAGATATGGCAGTACCGTTTTTACGCATACTTGCACAACTCAGTCCACAAGTGAATAAGCGCGATGGTGCTTATGTTGAGGGTGCTGAAGCTGGTATGATGTTTAATACGGTAGCTAATAAAGCATACGATGGTGAAAAAGGTGTGACTGTTGTCCCATGCTATTACAATCGTAGGTTTGTAGAATGGGCTCCTAGGGAAAAAGGTGGTGGCTATTTTGGTTCTTACCACCCCGATGATCCTATTACCAATACTACAACAAAGAATGAGCGTGGTGAGGAGATCCTGCCTAATGGTAATATACTCACTAATACAGCACAGTTCTTTGTAATCCTGCTTGATGAGGATGGTCCGCAGCGGTGCTTAATAACTATGTCTAGTACACAGTTAAAGAAAGCTCGTAAGTGGGTTACACAAATGCAAGCTCTGTCGGGTACAAAATCAAATGGTGAATCATACACTTTACCTATGATGTCCCATACTTACCAACTATCTACTGTTGCTGAAAGCAATGATAAAGGTAATTGGTTTGGTTGGGATATTGCAAAAGTAGGTATGATGGATTTATCCCTTGATAAAGATGGTAAGCCACATAACCCTGCAGACCATGCTAATTTCTCAATGGCAGTAGAGTTTGCTAAATCAGTAAAAGCTGGTGAAGTAGAGGTAAAAGAAACAGCTCCTGCTACACCTGTGGATAAAGGTACACCACCTGATGATGATGTGCCTTTTTAAGTACAACCAAGGGGGTTGATCGCCTCTAGGTTGCTCGGGAGGGTAGGGTTTAGGTATCAACTAACCTTACTCTCCCACCCTTCTCATTGGAGAAAGCAATGACATTAGCAGAACAGTTTTTAAAACTCTTTGATGGTAATAAACGCGCTCATGGGGTGTTTAACCCTGAAGAACAGCGCGGTGATGGTAAACGTCTAGGCGTATACAAAATTATAAAAGAGCCACCCACAGAAGAACTCTGGCAACAGCACCTTGATGGTAAACAGGGTTTAGGAATAATTCCTATTCGGGATGATAGTCTGTGTAAATGGGGTGCGATTGATATTGATAATTACAGTGTTGACCATCAATCATTAGTCAATAAATTAAAAGAAGCAAAAATTATAGGATGGGTAGGGCGTAGTAAAAGTGGTGGTGCTCATGTTTATTTTTTCTTTAAAGATGCGCTGAAAGCTGAGTTTGTACAATCTAAACTTACTGAGTTAGCTGCATCATTAGGCCATGCTGAAGGTGAGATATTCCCTAAACAAACAACCATTTTGGTAGACCGTGGTGATACTGGTAATGGTTTGAATATGCCGTACTTTAAAGGTGATTTAAGTACACGGTCTGTTTATGATTTTAAAGGCGAGTTAATGCCGCCTAAAGATTTTGTAACAAAAGCAGCCCGATACCTAATAACACCTGAGGATTTTGCAAAGTACCGTATTTCAGAACCTGAACCAAAGTTAAAGGATGGTCCACCTTGTTTGAATGAACTTTGTCAGCAAGGGTTTGGTGAAGGCTCACGCAATAATGCTCTCTTTAATCTGGGTGTGTATGCACGAATGTTTGATGCTGATAATTGGGAAGCATTAGTGCAAAGATATAATGTTGATTATTTACAGCCCCCTCTTAGTCATACAGAGGTAGGTGCTGTTATCAAACAATTACAACGTAAAGATTATTATTATAAATGTGATGACCAACCCATCAAACCTTTTTGTAATAAAGATATATGCGTTACTCGTAAATTTGGTGTTGGTCCGGCTGGTGTACAGAACCAGATGTCTAGCCTTACAAAAATTGATGGTGACCCACCGATATGGTTATTAGATGTAGATGGTAATAGGCTAGAGTTAAGTACAGATGGTTTGATTAGCCAGACTCGTTTCCAAAGGGATTGTGTAGCCCAAATCAATAAATTACCTATTGCTGTTAGCCAAAGAGCATGGCAGACACGTATACAGTTATTATTAGATAACTTAACTATTGTGGAAGTGCCGCCTGACGCTACAATAAAAGGTGAGTTTGAAGACTTACTCTCACAATTTTGTACTGATAGAGCTAAAGGTACAGAGCGTGAAGATGTGCTACAGGGTGTAGCGGTATGGTTAGAAGATAAGGTATTCTTTCAAGTTAAGGATATTAAAAAGCACCTGACTGTTAATGATTTTAACCACTATACCTCCAATAAAATAACTCTTAGGTTACAGGGGCTTGAAGCTGAAAAAATGTTTTGGCGTGTTAAAAACAAAGGTGTCCATGTATGGTCACTGCCACAAGATTATTTTGCAGATAGCCAAGAGCCGTTAGAGTTACCACACTTACCGGATCAAGAAGAAATACTCTAATGAATATAATACTCGGACCTCCAGGAACAGGGAAAACAACTTATCTGTTAAACAAGGTCGAAGAGTATATGTTAAAGGGTGTCCCACCTGATCGTATTGGTTACTTCGGCTTTACTCGTCGTGCAGCGGCAGAAGCAATAGATCGTGCTTGTGGTAAATTTAAATTAAGTAGGCGTGATCTACCTTTCTTTCGTACCCTTCATAGCCTTGCCTTTATGCAGATGGGTATCAACCATAATCAGATAATGACTGCGGATAAGTTTCCCGAGGTTGGTGAATGGTTAAAGATTGGTGGCTTTTTCAACTCAGGTCTGACTGACCAAGGTCCGTACAAAGATTTTGGTTATGGTGATAAATTTTTAGAAATAATAAACATCGCCCGAATACTACAACAACCATTACGACAAGCATACAATGAGTCTACTGTCCCTTTAAAAACAGATTGGGCTAGGGTAGATTATGTTGATAGAGGTTTAAAAGCATGGAAAGATAGATACCAGCTTTTTGATTATACTGATATGCTTGAGCAGTTTTGTTATAGAGAATTAGCACCTAAACTTGAAGTAGTCTTTATTGATGAAGCCCAAGACCTTTCACCTTTACAATGGAAAATGGTGCATCTATTACAAGCTAATGCCAAGGAGGTATTTGTAGCTGGCGATGATGACCAAGCTATCTTCCGCTATGCGGGTGCAGATGTAGATTACTTCATAGGGTTGCAAGGAAGTGTTACTGTGCTGGATCAAAGTTACCGGATTCCCGCCACTCATCATGCACTTAGTCAAAAAGTTATTCAGCGAGTTATTGATAGAAGACCCAAAGAGTTCAACCCACGGGATGAGGATGGTTGCATTAATTGGCATAGGCACTCCGAAGAAGTGAATATGGCTAACGGTGATTGGCTTTTGTTAAGCCGTACAACAAGAGGGGCAAAACAAATAGAAGAAGAGGTACGTCGCCGAGGCCATTTATATATCTATAATGGCAGTAAATCTATTGATGGTAAAGTTTTGGAAGCTGTACGTTTATGGGAAAATATGAGGAATGGTTCTACCCTGAATGCAGAACAAGTGCGTATAGTCTATGGTCAAATGCTGTTGGGTAGCCAAGTAGCATATGGTCATAAGACATTTAATAAAGGACAATCCGACCAGCGATATGCAATGCAAGACCTTTTAGATTTCCATGGTCTGTTACATACCTTACCTTGGGATGAAGGATTAGGTAAGATATCAGAAAATGATAGACGTTATATTAAGGCTTGCCTTCGTAAAGGTGAATCTTTGACAGATGAACCACGTATCCGAATCTCTACGATTCATTCAGCTAAAGGAGCACAAGCAGATAATGTTATGCTTCTCACTGATACTATGCGTCGTTCCTATTCTATGTGGCGTAAGTTTGAGAACGAACATCTGGATGAGGCTCGCGTGTTTTATGTGGGTCTTACTCGCGCTTTACAACATCTTCATCTAATACACCCGATGTATAGCCGTGGTTATCAAATCCCAGCATAATTATCATAGCGACCTGTTTGTAGTTGCGCTCCAAAAGCTACACCTATTAAATATACCTATACACAAACCACCCACAGAAAGGGGCTAGTATGTCCGACGTAAAATACTTAACTAAAGAGCAGTTCGCTAAACTTAATGAACGTGCGATACAGCGTAAAGCTAACCGTACCGTTGAGCCTAAGTTTATAAAGCGTTTGTCTGATGGGTTTAAGTTCCCCATTATCGAGACACTGCTGCATAATGATGTAGAAATGAGTTGCCACATTGCTATTAGTTCTGAAGGCAACACTTGTTGGTTGGACATTGCTTTGTCTGACTTTGATGTTCTACCTAGTGTAGACACTGGTGCTTAACTCTTTATAGAAAGGAAGATAAAATGGCACATATGGTTGAAACAATGGCTTATGCAGGACAGGTTCCTTGGCATGGGCTTGGCGAAAAAGTTGAGGGCAACCTCACACCTGAGCAAATGCTCAAAGCTGCAAAACTAGACTGGACAGTTAGTAAACGTCCGATGTACTTTGCTGATAAACCAAATACATGGGATCTCAATGACCCACGAGGTGAGGCACAAATGCTCCGCGCTAATGAGCATTATGCAGTGGTTCGTGATTCTGATAACCGTGTATTATCTCATTGTGGTGAAGGGTTTGTTCCTTTCCAGAACCATGAAACAATGTCCTTCTTTAAAAAGTTTACTGAAGCAGGGCATATGGAAATGGATACGGCTGGTAGCCTAAGTGATGGTGAGCGTGTCTGGGGCTTGGCTAAAATCAAGAAAGGTTTCAAGCTGGCTGGCGGTGATGATATAGAGGGTTACTTACTTATGGCTAACAGTCATAAAGTAGGTACTGCTATGACAGTTATGTTCACACCTATCCGTGTTGTATGTAATAATACGATTACCCTAGCTCTCAACCAAGAGGGTATGACTGGTAAGTTCCGCGTATTGCATTTGCAAATGTTTGACGAGGAAATTATGCAAGCTGCCGAAACAGCACTTGGTATTAGTGGTGAGCAAATGACTAAGTTCCAAGAACAGTCAGAGTTCCTTGCTGGTAAGAAGGCTACTAAAGAGCAGATAGACCAGTATATTGCTGAGTTATTCCAACCTAAACTACTTATTGAGCGTGGTAAATCTAAGGAAAAAGACCTACCACCTTTGCATGAGGAGTTTACCAAAACCTCCCAGTCTATACTGGAAGCTATTGAAACATCTCCTGGACATGATATGCAGTCTGCCAAGGGTACTTGGTGGGGAGCACTCAATGGTGTGACGTATGTTATGGATCACCAGAAACGTGCTAAGACTCGTGACCATGCACTTAACTCAGCTTGGTTTGGCTCAGCTGCACAGACTAAGCGTAAAGCTATGGCAAAAGCATTAGAGTTTGCCGCTTAATGTGAAGGCTCGGATAACCCTGCCTTTCGCCAAACACCTTCCTAGGAGAGAACTTTTAGGGAGGTGTTTGAGTATTTAGCACTTGCTTGATTCCCTACATATAGCTAGAGTTTATGTATTAGCCCCATAGAAAGGAGGCACTCATGGTAGCCATAAAGACATATGCTGTATTAGAAAACAGTATAGAAAGTAACCGTAATGATCCGTATTCTTACTTTGTTTTTAAATCCTTACGAGAGTTAAGGGAATGCAAAGAATTGAATGAGCATAGTATCGTGTTTTCTGAACTACATCAATTACAGGATACATACAGTGAAGAAGAGTTACGCAGTGTCGTTACCGCTACTCAGGGTGAATGTACCCTGCCCAATTACCCTAGCTTTCATAAGAATTTTGCTGAGTATGTTCATGAGAAAGCTAAGAAATATAAACCTGTTTCAAAGGAGAAGTACATGACTGCTGAAGTAGTAGATATCACGCCCGAGCCACAAGGCATTGAGGCTATTGTAACGGATAAACCTAAACGTGTCGCTAAATCTAAGTATGATTCTAATGCTAAAATACTGTTGCCAATGGGATCAACAGGCATGTTTATCAACCCTTACCGCGATGGCAGCAATAGGTGGCACAACTTTGAGGCTTTAGTTTCGTCAAAGACAGTAGGTGAAGCCCTTACTGCTATGAAAGCATTGAGTCCAGGAGGTAATAGTGTTGATATTCGCCTTGCTATTGAAAAAGGCTGTATCCAGTTAGGAGAATAGATTATGGAGAACATAGAAAGGTTCTGCTACTGGATAAACGAGCGTCATGCTATTTACCAAAAACGAGCCAAGGGGCAACCAGCCCCTTGGACTGATGACCCTATACTGCGTGATTATAAATTTACTAATCCTTTCCGTGAGAATGATAGGGTTACTGTATGGATGCGACAAAAGTTCACTAAACCAAATAGTAACCGTCCGCATGGTGATATTATATTTAATTGTTGTATGTTCCGTATGATAGGTACTAGTGAGTTTGCTGAGGAACATGGCTGGGTAGAAGAATTTAACCCTGAGTATACCAAATCTTTAGTGCAAACTAGAATTGACAATGGTTTACGGACATTTACTGGTGCATATATAATCACTAACCAAGGACTCAAAGCACCAAAGTCAGAGGTAGTAGTTGACCATTTCCTTACGCCAATATGGGAGAACAAAGAAGCGTTGGCGCAGATTGCCACCGACACGCAGTCGCTCCAAGCGGTACATGAAGCGATGGGTAAGTATAGAGGGTGGGGAGGAGGAGGTTTTATGTCATACGAGGTGGTTACCGACCTCAACTACACACCTGTACTGGATAAGGCAAAAGACCGTTTTAGTTGGGCAAATGCAGGTCCAGGAGCAAAGCGAGGCCTTAACAGAATCCACGGCAGACCGCTTACCAAAGCGTTAAGTGCTTATCAAAGTAATAGGGAGATGCAAGATTTACACAAAGATTCGCACCGTTATCTTGGTGATCACATCCCGAATTTGGCAGTGGATATGCGTTGCATTGAACATAGCTTATGCGAGTGGGATAAATATGAGCGTGTACGCCTTGGTCAAGGTACACCTCGCAGTAAGTATAATGGGTTACAAGGTTCTATGCTGGAGGCTGTACATGGGGAGGTGGCGTAGATATGTTGTGTCCAAAATGCAGTGGCAAGTCTTCCGTCGTAGAGACTCGAACTCGAAACAAAACCACTTGGAGGAAGAGGCATTGTCCGAAATGCAAATACAATTATCGGACATTGGAAGTATTAGAGAAGCCCAAAGTATTCACCCCTCCAAAAATAATTCGAACAAAAATAATTCGAAAACCACATATTCATGCGGTACAAACAGTGGTGAAGAGGAAGCCAAAGCCAAAGCCAAAACCCACGATGTTTGAATTAGAACATTTAACCGATGAAGAGTTAGAGGCCGCAGTATTAGAAGGCCGAGTAAGATTTGATGAGGATGAGTTATGATACCAATATATATACCAACAAGGGGTAGGATGAATAACCAAGTTACTTGGGATAGTATTGGTCCGGAAGCCCGAGAGTATGCCGCTCTTGTTTGCCCACAGGCAGAAATAAACTGGCACACAAAACAAGGACGTGATTGTATAAATCGCGGTGAAATTAAAGGAATCAATAATGTAAGGCAGTTCATATTAGAACATGCTATGGAGGCAGGGCATGATAAAATTATTGTTTTGGATGATGATCTTATATTTGGTCGCCGCATACATGGGATGGCTCCCAACTTAAGAAAAACAAATCAAGAGGAAATGCATGAGTTATGGGAGCGTATGGAATGGTTATTAATGAACCATACCCATGTTGGCCTCAGCCCACGGCAAATGAATGATAAGCACTTCCCTGATACAGTTAAATATGGTATGCGAC
>UEXN01001195.1_pt1 | contig 19339 bp, 32 predicted proteins | sample 1796711 | NCBI WGS metagenome assembly UEXN01 (sample SAMEA4772470, study PRJEB27181) | metagenome | reverse complement strand
AGCCTAGACCATAGCCTAGACCATAGCCTAGACCATAGCCTAGACCATAGCCTAGACCATAGCCTAGACCATAGCCTAGACCATAGCCTAGACCATATCATAGAAAAAATCCAGGATCTAAGCTTAGACCTAAGCCAGGCCCCACGATGGGAAATAAGCCAGGCCCCAGGGTAGGAAATTAGCTAAGGCCCAGGGTAGGAATTAAGCCTGGCTCCAGGCCTGGCTCCAGGGCTAGACCCTGGGTAGAAAATAAGCCAGGCTCCAGGGTTAGACCTAAGCCAGGACCCTGGATAATAAATAAATCAAGGACTTAGCCAGGCTCCAGGGTTAGATCCAGGGTAACCCCCAGGATGGGAAATGACCTAAAGTTTTAGCCTCGGACCTGGCCAGGGCAGCACCTATGTGATCACAAAAGAACCCCCGATGGGAAACCTAAGACAAACCTAAGCCAATCATCCACACCATAACCATAAGAAAACACTAGACTTTTATTGCAGCTAATCATTTGTGATCACAAACTAGAGCATCCCTATAGAAAAAACTATGGGTTTGACTTAGACTATTCTAAATGTTACTATCTTAGTACGGGATAGGTGCGCCTAGTGATTCGTGCCCTAGCCTGTATCTTAGCCGCAGCTTACGCTGCAAACTGTAACCGTTACTTAGGAGGTAACTATGAGAGATTACGGTAAAGCTCTCGAAGGTCTGGAGATAGAAACTTTCTATGACTCCAATGGACTTTCACAACGGTGTAAGACTTTCTTATACGAATACCTAGCTAGAAAGATAAAGCAAGAAGTAGACGACTGCGATAGTCTTGATACTAGCTATTACTACGAACAGACAGCTAACGTCAGTAAGGTCTTAGACATCTATTGGCCTAACATAGACAAAGACGAACCTGCTGCTATGTTTATCTACCCTGACTTGGCAGCTAGGGATAAAGGTCGCAGCGGACGCAGAGGTGTTCGTATAGGTCGTGCCCTTAGAAGAATGTTTCCGGAGCTACTCGATCATGAGATTGATAGCTTAGTGGACACGGTAAAGTCTAAGCTAATGCCCAGAGAGTACACTGTACACACTGGCTTTAGTGCTAAGGACTTTGCCAAAGCCTATTCACATACACAGGTAGCCCCTGAGAATTTGGATACGGGTTGGCATAAGAAACATTCAGTCAATAGCTGTATGCGGTACAAGTTTGACCATATGCCTAATCATCCAGCAGAGGCTTACGCTTCAGGTGACTTCGAAGTTATCTGGTTAGAAGATAGCGGTGGACGTATAGGTGGCCGTGTTGTTGTAGCCAAATCTAAGGCAGGTGTAGAGATAAAGCCTAAAGCTGGGCCTATCTATGCAGTGTCAGAAATGGCCTACAAGAAGCTCCGCGAGTTTATTTCTTTCGCTGAGATAGAGCTTGGAGACAACCAGTCTTGGGTAGGGTGTCAGCTTAAAGCCATACCATATCAAGATGGCTACATTGCTCCCTATCTTGACTACGAACCTAGGGTACTACAGGAAAAGTATGCCGGTGGCAGCGAAGTTACCAAGCTAGAAATTTCTAAGCACGGGGACATAGACGCCAGCCAATACAATGGCTTACTTATGACCGGCGGTTGTCACTGTTGTTTAGAGTGTGGGGACGCAGTAGACGAAAGCTACGTATATACCCGCGATGGTGACAGCTATTGTGAAAACTGTTACCACTCTCTATTCTTCTGCTGCGACTATTGCGAGGAAGATTTACCTAGAGATGAAGCTACGGATGTACACACCCATAATCGCTGGGGTAATCAGCATATGGTCTGGTGCGAGCATTGCTCTAGTCATCACGCTGTAGAAACCGAGTCAGGTGAACTCTGGGATGAAGACCATGTCTATACCACAGGTGATGGCATAGTTATCAGCCAAGATGAGTATGACAACGACTACTTCATGTGTGATCTTGTAGAAGAAATCTATCATAACGATCAGAGCAATGATCTAAGTTGTGGAGGCAGGGCGTCTGCTTATGGTATCTCTTGGTATAACATGAATGATTTTACCACTAAGTATGTCTATGACGACACTAATGAACATTGGGTATTAGAACCCCGAGAACAGGAGACTAAAGAAAGTGCATAGTTTAACTTCAATGCTTAAGTTTAAGCGCAAGCATGGCACAGATTCCATAAAGGATTTCTGTAGCCGTTTTCTACACCCGACCTTCGGGCATCCAGACAAGCATGGTAACTATGAGCTTGTCATAGGTAACAACCCTAAGCTCTGCTTTGCAGCTCACTACGATAGTGTGCATAACTCTGGAGGTATGCAAAAGATCCAGATCAAGAACGATATCGTTAGCCTAGCTAATGACAGCGACTCTAATTGTCTGGGTGCAGACTGTGCCACTGGTATATGGTTGATCTTAGAAATGATCGACGCAGGTATCGAAGGTGTCTATGTAGTCCATGCCGAAGAAGAAAGCGGATGCATCGGCTCTAGCAATCTTGTTAAGGACAATCCGCCATGGATGGATAGCCTCAAGGCTGTGATATCGTTCGACAGGAAAGGCAAGGAAGATATCATCACCCACCAATCGGGGATCAGGACATGCTCTGATGCCTTTGCAGTATCCTTAGACAGTATCCTTGGCTTAGGTATGCGGCCTGACCCTACGGGTTCCTATACCGACTCTAACGAGTACTCGCAGCTAATCTCAGAGTGTACAAACCTCTCTGTAGGTTACAACGCACAGCATACTAAGGGAGAAACGCAAGACCTGTTCTTCGCCTCAGCCCTTAGAGATTCCCTCATAGCAGCCGACTGGTCAAAGCTAGTATTCGAGCGCGATCCTACTGTGTTAGATTACTACTACGACCGTCACTGGGGGTATCCCCAACGAGGAAGCTATAGAAGCTCCTTCGACTACTGGGACGACGAAGGACTCTACATACCGTCTAAGGTGGTGGCAGAAGATACTGAAGAAGACGACTTCCTAGAGCTTGTCTGTAGCCATCCTACGGCAGTAGCTCTATTGCTCAAGGACTTCTACGGGAACCCCTACGATCTCGTAGACGAACTCTATGAGTACGGTGCCAACGTAACCGTTACCAGTCGCCTAGCCTAACAGCAGGGGGTTTCGGCCCCCTCTAACTCTAACAAAGGAAGAACCATGAAAAACTTAGATCACCTCTTAGAAACCTTTAATAACTTAAACGATAGGCTAAAGATGTCAGCCATGCTTATGAGCGTAAATAGGACTGAGACAGCTCTTGATATCTTATGTGAATGCATAGACAATATCGAAGAAGCAAAAAATATTATTAGCTTAGAATTACACAAACAGTCTAACACTATAAACTAAACTAGACCCTAGCTTAGAGATAGGCTAGGGTTTTTCTTTTGCTCTAATCCAGGTTCCAGGCCAGGGTCTAAGCCAGGGACCAGGGTAAGCCCCAGGGCTAGACATAGGCTAACCCCCTACGATAGAAAGCCCCCTGGGATAGAAATAGGGCTACGTGGGAAATGGGGCTACAGTGGAAATTGTTTACAAAAGGCCCCCGATAGAAATAGGGCTGCGATAGAAATCCCTAACTTAAGTGTTACTTTATTTATAAATACTAAAAGTTATTATTGTCTTTCGTAACACTATAGTGTATTATAGTTTTACTTCTCGCAGCTGAGAAGAGTGATATGACTAAAAAGAGGAAAAAAGTTATGCCAGAGATAGGTAGACTACCTTGTCCTAATGTAGAGGGTTGTGGCAGCTCTGATGCCTACAGCTACAATACAGATGAAGGTATAGGTCATTGTAAGTCTTGCGATGATTGGTCTTTCGCAATAGATAAAGTGGTGAAACGTAAAAGCAATAGGAGTGATGAAGAAATGGCTTTTGATGTAGATATCCCAGAGATTAAAGACTATGAGTATGTTGCAGCTAGAGGTATCTCTAGTAGTGTAATGGAGATGTATGATGTACGCAGCTACAAGAATGCCGCAGGAGACGTAGTAAAGCAAGAGTATGTATACCCCTCCGGTGGAAAGAAGATCAGGGTACTGCCCAAGACCTTCTCGGCTAAGAACCTTAGTCAAGATGAGCTATTCGGTATGAATATATTCCCTGCAGGTTGCGCACGTATGGTAACCATCACTGAGGGTGAAATAGACGCTCTCTCAGTGCAGGAGATCATGGGTGGCAAGTCCATCACACCTGTAGTGTCTTTACCCTCTGCTACACCTTCTAAGAGGCTCTGGGAGAAGTGTACACCTTGGCTTGATAGCTTTGAGAAGATCGTCCTTAGCGTTGATAATGATGCAGCTGGTAATGCAGTAGCTGCTAAGATCTTCAATATGTTCCCGAATAAAACCTATCGGGTTATCCATGACGTCTACAAAGACGCTAATGACTTCCTTACCAATAACGCTCGTAAGGAATTTAGTAACGCTTGGTGGAATGCTAATAAGTATACCCCTGAGAATATCCTAAATACTGCAGACCAGTTCGTTAAGCTATTCAAGGAAAGCCCTGAGTATAACTATGTACCTACAGGTATCGAAGCTCTTGATGATAAGATCATGGGTTTGATGCAGGGTCACTTCACTGTGATCAAAGCACCTACTGGTATTGGTAAGACTGAGGTTATGCGTTACCTTGAGTACAACATGATTAAACGTGGTGTACCCTTCGCCTCTTGGCACCTTGAGGAAACCAAGCTACGCTCCCTGTTAGGTCTTGTGTCTTACCACTTGAACCAGAACCTGACACGTAGGGATATCATTGATGCCCTTGGGGTACACGACTTAGTAGAAGATGCCATCAGAGATCTAACCAAGAATGAGTTGATCTATCAGTTCTACATGCCTGACGGTGGGGATACTGATGACTTCATCGAGCAGATACGTTATCTGAGTCAAGGTTGTGAGTGTAAGTATATCTTCTTTGAGCCTATCCAAGATGTAGTCGTAGGGTCTTCTGAGGAAAGCAAAGAGCAACAGCTTGCAGATCTATCTGTAAGGCTCTCTAAGCTTGCTGCAGAGCTTAACGTAGGTATTGTGACCATTGCACATACAAACGAGAACGGTGACCCTAAGTATTGTAAGATGATAGGTCAGAGGGCCTCTGTGATCATTGACCTGTACCGTGACAAATTGTCAGAGGATGACCATGAGCGTAATACTACGCAGCTACGGGTAGAGAAGAACCGCCCTTGTTCTGAAGAAGGTATGGCGGGTACTTTACTGTTTGACTCGCACTCGTTTACATTAGAGGAGACACACTCATGAGGGGTAACATAAACGGGGCAATCAAGGCATCTGCTATAGTTGCATTTATAATAGCAGGTTTACCTATATTGATTGCTATGACGTATGACGAGTTCCCACGTTACTGTAAGCAAACTATCTTATTACCATGTATAGGAGCAAGCAATGAGTGAAATAAAAATAACAGACATAGAAGAGCATGAAAATGGCAGTGCTACACTACAAGTAGAGTGTGATCCAGAAACGTTTATGGCTATCTTTGATGTAGGCTTTGTAACATTAATCAAGGCTGGCTTAGAGAAGGAGAAAGAAGATGGGTAGGTGCGTAAGATGCAATGCGACAGAAGGCCAACGTCGCCCGAATGGGTGGCATCTGTGCGGTGATTGTTACGAAGAACACAAGCGTGAAGAAGAGAAGGAGAAAAAAGAAGATGAGTAGATATGCAGTTCAAATAGAGGTTGAGAAAGGTGAATACACCTTCGTGAGAAAAGAGAATCCTTGGACCTACGACACCAAAGTGTGGGTCTTTACTGACCGTGAGGAAGCTGAGAAAGAAGCTAAGAGGTGGAACACTGGTGTAGTAGTGGAGTATTTGTAATGTTGTTCTATACTGTCCTTGTGTTGAGCTACACGCTTAATGGGGATCACTTACAGTCTAAAGTGATCTTCCCCAGTGCTAGGGCCTGTGGAAACGCTCTACCAGCTTATTACGAACCTGTGTATGCTTTAGACAGGAATGCCATAGGTCAATGTTTGAAGACTGATACGTTATCAGGGTCTATTAAACCTAAGAGGAAACCAAATGTCAGTGGTTAAATATGCAGTGCAAGTTTGCTTTGGTGGTACAGAGTGGGTCAATGAGGTTGCTGATGATATCCTTCATCCCAACAACAAACCAAAGCTTTACGATACCCAAGAAGAAGCTGTAAAACGTGCTAAATCTTATGTAGTTGCAAGGGTGGTGCAATATGTCGACACATGAAATACATGAACACGCTTTAGGTGAAGCTCTCTTCGACTTTGAGGTAAATCAAATAGAGTTAGGTTTGAGAGGTCCATTGCCAAACACCCCTTCTATCAGCCAAGGTTGTGAAGGGGATTACATAGACAATGCTTTGTTTGAAATTGAGGGGTTGTACGGAAGAGTAACAGGGGGTATACTCCTACACGCCACATCATTAACGCCTAAGAGTATAAATAGAACTATGGAGCGTTGGTATAGGATAAAGGATAGAAACAAATGTACGTTAAGCAAAACATTCTCGTAGCCTGTGAGTTCTCTGGTACTGTCAGAGAGGCTTTCAGGGCTAAAGGTCATAACGCTGTATCTTGTGATCTACTGGATGCAGATGATGACAGCCCTTATCACTACAAAGGAGACGTAAGAGATGTCCTTTACGACACTTCTTGGGATATGGTTATAGCTCATCCACCTTGTACTTACCTGACCAATGCAGGTGTGTCTTGGCTGCACAGAGATCCATCTAGGTGGGACAAACTGAGAGAAGGTGCAGAGTTCTTTAGCTTGTTCCTTGATTTAGATATACCTAAGATCTGTGTGGAAAACCCTATCATGCACAAGTATGCAAAAGAGTTGATTGGGTTTAGACACCAAAGCCAGACTGTCCAACCTTGGATGTTTGGACACAAGGAGCAGAAAGCTACCTGTCTGTGGCTAAGAGGGTTGCCTTTGTTACAGGAAACGGATAATGTAAAAGAGGATATGCTAAAGCTTACCAAAGCAGAGCGTAACAGAATACACTATCTTTCTCCTTCTAAAGATCGTTGGAAGAAGCGTAGTATGACTTATCAAGGCATAGCATCTGCTATGGCAGAACAGTGGGGTTAAGATGATATTCGATATTGAAACAGATGGCTTCGATGCTACAAAAATACACTGCCTTAGTTTTACTGAGGGGGATCTTGTGGTGTCTACCACAGACTACGCAGAGATGAAGGCAGCTTTATGTGCAGCCGGTAAGATTATAGGTCACAACATCATACGTTACGACTTACCTGTACTTGAAAGACTCATTGGCTTTAAGCCTAGAAGAGATCAACAGGTAATAGATACCCTCGCTTTGTCTTGGTATGTTAACTACGACCGCCCTCGTCACGGTCTTGAGGGCTACGGAGTAGAGTACGGTGTGCCTAAGCCTCAGATAGACGATTGGGCCAGCCTCAGTGTAGAGGAGTATATACACAGATGTGAAGAGGACGTTAAGATTAACACTCGGTTGTACAGAGAGCTTATGTACAAAATGAAGAAGCTCTACAAAGAAGAGGAAGATCTTAACAAGTGCATTAACTACTTAGGTTTCAAACTGGACTGTGCTGCAGATCAGGAGAAGCTACAGTGGAAATTGGATGTAGACAAAGCTGAGACCCACTTGGCTCAATTAGAGGCTATGAAGGCGGATAAAGTCGACCAGCTTACAAAAGCTATGCCTAATCAAAAGGTATACAGCACTCGTAAGAGACCTGCCAAGTGGTTTAACTCTGCTGGCGGGTTGACCAAGCTTGCTAGTGACTGGGTAGCTCTTATGGACGATATGATGCTGCCTCATACCACAGAGACTGTTAAGGTAGTCTTGAGAGAAGTAGACGCCAATCCTAATTCTATTACACAGGTGAAGGACTGGTTGTTTAGCTTGGGTTGGGAACCTGCTGTTTACATTGACAACTACAAAGGTAAGGAAGGTCACTCTAACTTTAACAAAGAGGCGCAAAACATATTAGGCTCACGTAAGTTAAAGCAAGACAGTGGTAGGATGGAGTCTCAGGGTGTACCTCAGATACGTGTCAACAATGAGCTATGTCAATCTGTCAAAGACTTGATAGAGAGAGATAAGTCCGTAGAGCTGTTAGAAGGTCTTACGATAATCAACCATCGTCTGGCTATCTTCAAAGCTTTTGTAAACTCTGTAGAGGATGGCTATGTCAAAGCTAGTATTGCAGGTTTCACTAACACCATGCGTTTCCGTCATGCTCGTCCTTTGGTAAATCTACCCTCAGTGGAAAAGCCTTGGGGTAAAGAGATCCGTGGATGTCTGATTGCATCCGAAGGCCATGTCTTGTGTGGTGCTGATATGGTGTCACTGGAAGACACAACTAAGCGACATTACATGTATGATCATGACCCAGACTATGTTGACGAGATGTCAGTAGAAGGCTTTGATCCCCACTTGGACTTAGCCAAACACTCAGGTAAGATCTCTCAGGCTGACATAGATGCCTACAACAAAGGGGAGCTTGATCTTAAGTCCCTGCGTAAGAAATTCAAGGTTGTTAATTATGCAGCCACTTACGGTGTAGGTCCAAAGAGTTTGGCTGTACAGATGGCAGGTACTTACTCAGAGGCTGACTTTATGCTTTCTGCCTTCTGGGAAAGAAACTGGTCTATAGGTGCTGTAGCCGACAGTGTTAAGGTTCGTGAGGTAAACGGTAGTTCTTGGCTACAAAACCCTATCAGCGGTATGTACCACTCGTTACGGTACGAGAAGGATAAGTTTAGTACGCTCAATCAAAGCACTGGTGTTTACTGCTTTGACCTTTGGGTGGGTAAGTGTAGGCAAGCGGGTTTAGACATCATAGGACAGTTCCACGATGAAGTTATTGTCCTGTGTAACAAAGGAGAAGAAGAGAATGTAGCAAAGATAATGAAGGACAGCATTGAGAGTGTAAACAACTTAGTTAAACTCAATGTACCACTTGGCATAGATTATAGCTTTGGAAATAATTATGCAGAAATACACTAGACTAGGGTTGACACCACTATCCTGGATACTATATACTAAATCTATCTCAAACAGAGGATGAGAAAATGGCTAAACGTAAAGCAATGACAATCGTAATGGATGGCTACATTAAGTGGGCTAGACTTCGTACATCAGAAATGGACACTAAGTTTGTACCTGATGGACAGTACAACGCTGAGTTCTATCCAGAAGATCAGGAGAACTTAGACAAGATCATGTCTGAGGCTAAAGCCCGTGGTAAACAGATTGCCCTTAAAGACCCTTATGACGGTGAAGGTTTTGGTATTGGTAAATACTTTAAGATCTACCGTAACCACGTAAATCGGTCTGTAGAGGAGTTTGGTGGACCACCTGTTGTGGTTAAGATGGACGGAGATACTGTCAATGATCGTTGGGACTTTGAGATGGATGGTCTCATTGGTAACGGTTCCAAAGTTCGTATCAAGGTGGTTATGTATGGTGATGGTAACATGGCAGGTCACCGTCTAGAGAAGCTAGGTGTACTTGACTTAGTTTCTTATGTTCCAGACGCAGATATGGCATCTGGTTTTTAACTGAAGCCCCTTCGGGGGCTTCTCCTTACGGAGAATAGTATGGGTTGTAAGGTAGAGATAACTGTCACTGAGACTGACGAGTTCGACCAAGTACGCAGCATGACTTATACGCAAAATAATGTGTATACGACAGAAGACTTTGAGTACATCTGTATTAAAGCTGCTAACTCTTGGGGTTTCGATGACTTCTTTTTTGGGTATCCACCGGATGTACTCAAGGTTAGGTTAAGTGAAAAAGATGAGTAAAGTAATTATAGACGGAGACATCGTAGCTTATAGGATGGCTTTTGCAAATAAAGATAAGCCTCTTAAGATTGCTCTTATAGAGGTTGATACCTTTATGTCTTACATACTTTCTGAGACTTCCTTTTATACTAACTCAGGGGAGTATCAAGTTTATCTGACAGGCAAGGGTAACTTCCGAGAGGAGATAGCTAAGACCGCAGTGTACAAGGGAAATAGGAAAGGTGTAGAGAAGCCAGTTTGGTTGTCAGCTATACGAGACCACTTAGTGGAAGCTTGGGATGCTGAGATTTCTTGTGGTCAGGAAGCTGATGACTTGATTGCCATAGAAGCTACCAAGTTTGGTAACAGATCTGTTGTAGCTTCAGCTGACAAAGATATGCTTCAGATACCTGCCTTCCACTTTAACTTTAATACTAACGTCTGGAAAAACGTAGACGAAGAGAGTGGTCTTAAGTTCTTCTACACGCAGATCCTTACAGGTGATGCAGCTGATAACATCAAAGGTCTATACAGAGTTGGCCCTAAGAAAGCTGAGAAAATACTTGAGGGTTTGGTTAAAGAAGAAGACCTTTGGGATGCCGTTTTAAAAGCTTATGATGGTGATCGAGATAGGGTCATTGAGAACGCTAGGCTTCTTTGGCTACGAAGAGAAGAGGGAGAGCTATGGCAACCGCTAGATCAGCGAAAGCAAAAGGCCGCGTAGGTCAACAAGAAGTCAGGGATAGGTTACTAAAGGCTTTCCCTGAGCTTCACCCTGATGATGTTAAGTCACAGATCATGGGGGTAAACGGAGAGGACATTGTTCTTTCCCCAAGGGCCAGAGAAGTTCTTCCGTTGTCTATTGAAGTAAAGAGACGTAGGGACTTTAAAACTATGTATCAGTACTTAAGTCAAGCTGTACAAGATGGTAAATATGAACCTGTAGTTTTTCTTAGAGGTGACCGGCAAGAATGGTTGGCGCTATGTAAGGCAGACTACTTTATGGAGTTACTAAAATGTCAAAAATGAAAATCTATTGGGCAGAAGGTGAAGTGTTAGACTTTGGAGACTACTTTGGTCTTGAGGGAAATTATGATGACGATGGAGAGTATGTCAGGGGTTATATATGTCACCCCGAAGAAGAAGCTCTCCACGTAGTACAGAAGCACTTCAAGACTTCTATAGAGACACTGGAGATCTAAATGTCCTACATCTATTCCCGACACAAGACTGTAGTAGTTTTCTCCTGTGCTCACGCAGACCCTTCTGTAAGTAATGAAAGGTTTCTTTGGTTAGGCAACCTCATCCATGACATCAACCCGACTTATGTTGTAGATCTTGGGGATGGCGCTGATATGAAATCTCTTAATAGCTTCGACACTCGTAGCCCCCAAGCTGTTGTCTCTCAGAACTATGAGAAAGACATTGAGTGCTACAACGATGCTATGGAGAAGTTGCGCCATATGCCTAACCAAAGGAAGTACAAAAGGTCAAGCTGGATAGGGTTTGAAGGTAATCATGAGAATAGGATTAAGAGGTCTATACAGACTGATCCACGGCTCGAAGGAGATAAATACGGAGTCTCCTTCAAGCACTTGCAGACAGACCACTGGTTCAATGAGTACCATGAATATTCTAACTCAGCCCCCACCCTCGCTCACTATGATGGTATACTCTACGGTCATTATGTTTCTTCTGGTAACTATGGTTCTGCTATGTCAACTAAGCATCATGGCTATTCTCTTACTGAAAAGCTGGCCTGTTCTGCTACTGTCGGTCATAGTCATAAATTCTCTTATTACCATAAAGCTGACGCTAGTCCTTATCCGATCAACGGCCTTGTGGCTGGCTGCTTCAAAGGTAAAGAGGAGAGCTGGGCAGGTCAAGCTAACAGAGAATGGAGATCTGGTGCGGTGGTCAAAAGATATGTAGATAACGGTAACTACGATCTTCAGTGGATCTCTTTGTCTGCACTTAGAAGAGAGTATGCAGATGAATGATAAAGATAGATCTTATGATGAAGTCTTAGATTTACTAGAGACTTACGGCATTGAGAGAATACTAGAGGATAGTAATACAGATATGCCAAGTATTCTTATAGTTTTAGATGAAATAGGTTTTGTAGAATTGGAGATGTATGACGATGATAACTCAGGATGATATTGATGCTGTAGCTACCGATCTTACGGGTACAGATATGGACTTGTACCAAGAGAAAGCTAAAAGCTTTGCCATCTATGATAAAAGCTTCAAGTTAGTTTACCCTGCACTAGGTTTAGCTAGTGAGGCTGGAGAGGTAGCTGACAAGGTTAAGAAGTGGATCAGGGATGGTCGCATGGATAAGCTTGAGATCGCTAAAGAGATTGGAGACGTACTTTGGTACGCAGCCTTATCTGCTGATGATTTAGGCTATACTCTGTCAGACATAGCTTTGTTAAACTTAGAGAAGTTAGACAAGCGTAAGAAATCAGGTAAGATAAAAGGATCAGGTGACAACAGATGAATAACTATTTACCAACAGACTATCAGACTTTTATTGCTAAGTCTCGGTATGCAAAGTACTTCGATGGAAAAGGTCGAGAAGACTGGAGTGAAACCGTCTCTCGTTATATGACTAATGTAGTGCGTCCTAAAATGACCAATGTTCCTGAGATTCATTTAGATGCTTTAGAGCATTCTATTTTAAGCTTAGAGATTATGCCCTCTATGAGAGCTATGATGACTGCAGGTCCAGCTTTGACTAGGGATAATACTGCTGGGTATAACTGTAGCTACTTGCCTGTGGATGACCCTAAAGCGTTTGACGAGGCTATGTTTATTTTGCTTTGTGGTACAGGTGTAGGTTTCTCAGTAGAGCGGCAGTTTGTCCAGAGGTTACCAGAGGTTCCTGAGCTGTTTGATAGCGATACAGTAGTTGTTGTTAAGGACAGCAAAGAGGGATGGGCTAAAGCTTTCCGTCAGGTACTTGCCCTTCTGTGGGCTGGGGAAATACCCCAGTGGGATGTCTCCCGTGTAAGACCTGCCGGTGCTAGGCTTAAGACCTTTGGGGGTAGGGCTAGTGGTCCTGCACCTCTGGTAGAGCTATTTAACTTTGCAGTGTCTACCTTTAAGAACGCCCAAGGTCGTAAGTTGTCATCTATCGAGTGCCATGACCTTATGTGTTTCATTGGTCAGATTGTTGTAGTAGGTGGTGTTCGTCGTAGTGCTATGATATCTCTGAGCAACTTAAGTGATGACCGTATGCGTCACGCTAAGTCAGGACAGTGGTGGGAGACAGCAGCCCATCGTGCATTGTCTAACAATAGTGTGAGCTACACAGAGAAGCCCGATATGGAAACCTTCATGCGGGAATGGCAAGCCCTAGTAGAAAGTAAGTCAGGGGAACGTGGTGTATTCAATCGTCAAGCAAGTAAAGTACAAGCTGCAAAAAATGGCAGACGTGATCCTAACTATGAGTTCGGAACTAATCCGTGCAGCGAGATCATCCTTCGTCCAAATCAGTTCTGCAATCTTACGGAGTGTGTTGTACGTGACACGGACACTTTGGAAGATCTTGAGCGTAAAGTCCGTCTGGCAACTATACTGGGAACTATCCAATCAACCTACACCAAGTTTCCGTATCTGCGAAAGGTGTGGACTACCAACACCGAAGAAGAGCGACTGCTCGGTGTGTCACTCACAGGCATAATGGATAACGCTTTAATGACCTGTAGGAACGAAGGCTTGGAGAAGACCCTTGAGCACTTACGCACCGTGGCTGTTGATACTAATGCTGAATGGGCTGACCGTCTTGGTATACCTCGTTCTACTGCGATTACATGCGTTAAGCCTTCGGGGACGGTATCACAACTGGTGGATAGTGCCTCTGGCATACATGCTCGCCACAGTCCCTATTATATCCGCACTGTGCGTGGTGACAATAAAGATCCACTGACACAGTTTATGAAGGACAAAGGGATACCTAATGAACCTTGTGTAATGAAAGGAGACACTACTACAGTCTTTAGCTTCCCAGTTAAGTCACCGCCTTTCTCTGTTACTAGGAACGATATGAGCGCCCTAGAGCAGCTAGAAACATGGTTGATATATCAGAGATCATGGTGTGAACATAAACCTAGCGTGACGATCTCTGTACGTGATCATGAGTGGATGGAAGTGGGTGCATTTGTGTACAAATACTTTGATGAGATGTCAGGTGTGTCATTTTTACCACACTCAGATCATACTTACCAACAGGCACCTTATCAAGATTGCTCAATGGAAGAGTACTTTGATCTTTCACAAAAGATGCCAAAGGCTATTGACTGGTCTCAGTTATCGGAGTATGAACAAGAGGACAACACCGCTGGTATGCAAACAATGGCTTGTAGTGGTGATGTTTGTGAAATAGTAGATTTAACTTAGGAGACTACGATGGAAAACCAGTTACCACTTCAACTATCCCTGCACTTAAGTGACATGGGTGTAATACAAAAAGACTTCACAGATACACCTGTAGAAGATGAGATCTATGAAGTCGATATGTCCTACAAAGGTGTAGAGCTTGACGAGTATGGGGAGCCACCGTTTTAATGGCTAAATGGGATTTATCAAAGTTGGGTACTTCTCAAGAGGTGGACTACGTTAACAGTCCGCCTCACTACAATAGTACCATAGAATGTATAGACGCTATGGAAGCTATGACTGAGGGGGCAGCTGTAAATACTCATGCTGCCTATTGTTGGCAATCTGCTTTTAAATACCTATGGAGATGGCCTTATAAGAAGAAGCCTGTAGAAGACTTGAGGAAGTGTATCTGGTATCTCGAAAGGCTTATAGATATATTGGAGAATCCAGATGTGGACAGCAATAATATTGACGTGCCATTTAGACACCACAACTTGTAAGAGTGTATCACCATCCGTTCTATATACTTCAGAGGATGTTTGTCTAAAGTCTCTAGCTCTAGGTATACAGACCCTAGAGGGAAATAGGTGGGTAGTTAAAGACTACCTCTGTCATCAATGGGGTAAGTCCTCATAAAAGAAGGCCCCAAGGAGAGATCCAAGGGGCCTTTAGTTTGTCTGCAGCTTTTATTTATGGTTAGGGCAAGAGCGGTCCCAGCAGAAGCAAGAGAAGAAACCTCTGGGGGGTAGGTCTAATATTGACTTAGTCTTCTTAGACTTCTTCTGTCGTCGTCTTAGATGACGTTTAAGAGTGTACTTACTAGGAGATGCTCTAGCTATTGTTTTATACAAACTACCTCTCTTATTTACCGAAGAATTTAGATACTGATCTGATACCTATGGATGCTGATACGATCCCACCAAGGGAATACTGATACCATATTGGCATAGTCTCAAGCGCAGCAAAACCAGCTTGCACTATAGCATTGCCCCAATCACCACAAAAGGCTAGTATCAGGGGAATACTGAACAGTAGAGTTATCCACTCGTCTTTCCAGCTATTTTGTGTAGCCTGGATTGCAGCTAGATCCCAGTCTATCTCACCTGTAAGCTGTTTCTTCTTTATCTCAGCCTCAGTAAGTTTGATCTGGGTCTTACTGTCGATTACACTTGTAGCTAGACCAACTACACTACCTATTATTTGTCCTATCATTATTTCTTCTCACTCCCTAGCCATACAGCTATCGTACCAGTCATAGCACCACTAACAACACTAATCATGGCACTCTGTTGAGTACTTAAGTCATCCAAGCTAATACCCCATTCTATTACACGTATGTACATAAGTGTCATCACTACCATCATAAGTCTGGGTAGTATTCTCCACTCTAGGAATCTCTCCATAGTTACAGTCATATTATACCTCTACGTCTAGTATCTTGCCTACTTCTATAGGTGCTACAATCCTACCATTGGGGCTGTAGGCTAACTCAGCCATGCTTCTCTGTCTGTTTAAGAGTTCTTCAGCCTTCTCTTGCCAATACTTATCTAGCCTTATGGTAATCTCACTACGAGTAGCTGGCTCTACAACCTTTGGCTTATCAGCACTAACTTTAGCTGGGGGAGTAGGTGCTGTAGTCACAGTCGTAGCTGTAAACTCAGGGATCTGGTACATCTGAAATGGAAAAGTGCCTTTAGCATCTAGGCTCATAGCATCCCCTTTGAAGACATTATAGCAAGAGTAACTATACCTGTTATAATAGACAGTACTATTAGAGTACCTCCGATAACAACCACCTTCTCTACTATCTCTTGCTTACGGAGTCTCTCAGCAGCTTCTTTCTCTTTACGTTCTCTACGTGTTCTAGCTCTTATTTCTTGTAACTCACCCCAAGCGGAGTAACCTCTAGTAGCTATCACAATGGCTCTGAGTTCTTCTTCAGCATCCTTAGCCTTCTGTAGTTTCACAAAAGTCTCCATGCTGTTCTCATCATCACCTGAGAAGAGACTGTTCTTTTTCTTGTTGTGGTTGTTCCTTAGTTCATCGACACCATCAAAGAACTCACCAATTTGTTTAGTAACTGAGACAAGCTCTTTACCTGCACTGACAGCAGTCTTGACCGCAGCCAAAGCTGTAAACGGATCTATCATCCTGCACCCCTACAGTGGAAATTAAGACTACCCCCTACAGTGGAAATTAGTCTTCATTAGCCATTTTCTCTACTGATTGTCGGATTGCTTTAATGTTTTCATCTATACGGGCCATAGATATTGCTTGTCTTTGTGTAGCATCTTCCACACTAGCTAATCTGGATTGCATACGCATGATTTCTTCAGTATTACGTTCAATGTCTGACATCATCATAGATACAGTCCACACAATAGCTGCTGCTTGAGCTATAAGACCGAAGATAAGGGTTATAGGTACACTCCTAGAGAGGTGCCAATTATCTTCTTCTCTACTCATGCTGGGTAGACTTTACGATCAAGTTCAAAGTGAGGGGCATCATAGAAGCTCTTCCAGTCACCACCCCATACGATGGAAATGTCAAGCTCTTCTGCTGCATCCTTCATGGCTTCAGCCATAGTTTCAAACCTATCTAAGTCTTCCCAATCTACAGGCCAAGGAACCATGTCTACAGCATGGCCTGTGATGTGTCTTGAGTTAAGGGTAGTTGACTTACCCTCTTTGAGTAACTGTCTCTGACGATCAATATGACGTATACCTTCGATGACTGTGAAGTCTACTTCAGTGATCTCTATTGCTTTCTTAACTACAGCTTGCATATCAGGGTGTACTCCTGACAAGTTCTGTAAGCTACGTGTTCCTAGTTTGTATGCCACTTTATTTTCCTTTATTCTGGTTTATCAGGCCACACAATGGTAAGAGGGTCTGTATAAGTTTTGGTTATATCTCTGAGGTCTTGTCTATAAGCAGCCCAATCCTGACGTTGTGCATCTGTAAGTGGATTGTCTGGCACTTGCGTCCAGTCGCTTTCAGATAAAAGGCTATTTCGCTTTGACCTAATCAACTCTAAATTATCAGCATCTTTCTGAGTGGAAATCTCAGACGAACTTTTCAGTTGTATTAAACCATTAACAACTTTTAATTCAGCTATCTCGTACCCTTCAAAACTATCAATAGTATAGTTGTTACCATTACGATTTTGCTCAATGTCGTGCTCAGAACAAGATATGCGGCCAACAATTTCGCTTGCATTGTACAGAATGTAATTCACTGCAAGACCTCCACTAAAATAATACCATAGTTTAGCGTGTAGTTAGGGTTATCAGTAATAGAAGAACGCTCAAAAGTTGCTGATGCTGTCACGGTTGAGCTAGAGTTACTTGGTACAGCAACAACCGCTGACGTCGACCCCCATGCAGCAGTACTCATGGAGTTAGTAAATGATACCATTGATGTTCCACCTGTTACGGCTAGAGTTAGCTTTCCAAGACTACTATTTAACCCACTTCGCATAGAACCTGATGCTATGGCGTAAATGATAGAACCTGATGTGCAGCCAGTTAGAGTTGCGGTGAATGTAGCGCCTGTCCCAATAGTCAACGAGCTACCACCTGATCTAGCTACTTGAGAAATACCTGCCCCAATAAATCTAGCAGCGCTAATTGTTCCAGCAGTAATCTTATTTGCATTAAGATTAGCTATTTTGGCATCATCAATAGCTGCGTCTGCTATTTTTGCACGGATGATTTCTCCGTCTTGTACTTTAAGCCTAGATATTGCACCGTTTGCAATTTTGGCGTTCTCAATTAAGCCATCACCAATTTGCGCTGTTGATGTAATAATCCCAGAGGTGCTTAAAAGCCCGCCAGTAATCGTATTAGCTGAAATCTCGTTGCCAGTTATCGTTCCTGCTAAAATTTTGGGCGCAGTAATAGCGTCATCAGAAATCTGGGTTCCAGTTATTTGACCAGTTAAATCACCAGCATCAGATGCAGCAATCGTTAATACCCACGCACTACCTGTCCAACGATACAGCTTGCCATTACTGGTTAAGAATACTTGCTGCCCTGCGAAGTCACCAGCGGCCGGTAAAGACGAAACAGGCTCAATTATGTCTAACCCTTGATCTAAGAATAGTTGCCTTATACCATTTTCAAAAGCGATATTATCAATGAAGGCAGTTGTTGCAGATACACCAGAAGTAAAACCAGATTTGTTGTTACTAAAGTCTACAGCCTTTAAGAAATAGTATTTTGTAACATCTATTCCTAAGTTTGTCCTGACAAAATAGTTGCCAGAAGATGTACCAACAAGGTTTGCACCAGTTGTTGTGTTGCTTGAGTTTTCGTATATCTCAACAAAATTTAAATCACGATTGGCAGGGTTTGTCCAAGAGATGGTAATAAGTTCATAGCCACCTGTCGCAGTAATTGTAGTCGGGAGACTAGGTGCCGTAACATCCCCACCATTACTTGCAGTAGCTGATGTGTAAGCACCTCTAAAACCAGTTATTGATACGCTTCTTACTCTAACTGTATAGCTAACATTATCAACAATAGGGTTTAAAAGAATTGATGTCTCTGACGTTGTGAATGTAGTGGTATTTGCACTGCTTGTCTGCCTTAACTCCACCTCATAGTAACTTACAAAAGAACTGTCAGCAGCGGTCCAACTAGCTAATAAGCTATTTATAACAGTCCCATCACCTTGAACCTCAGAACCGCCTCCCGACAGAGTTAAACTAGTAATTGCAGTACCAGCGGAAATGTTTGGAAGGTTTGAATCATTACTTATTATGGCAGTCTCTTCAGCGTTCCAATCAAATGCAGCTTGTGATGTTTCTCTCAGGGTTAAGTTTATTCGTAGGTCACCAGCATCTTCACTAGCAGATAACTTCCAACCAACTACCTCAAATTCTTTTGCGCTAAAGCCATACCTAGCATTAGTAAACGCTATAATATCACCTACTTCAACTTCCATAGCCTCTAAGCCAAAATCGGCTGATAGGGTCATCTGTTCACGACCACGGAATAATGTAAGTTTGGCTAACCTTTGAGCCGATGCAGCACTTGTAGTAAAGGGTAACTCAAGGTCTAATGCAACCTCTTCTCCATCATCTTGGTTTATAAACGCTGTACTCTTTATCTCTGGATAGTCAGCAGTAATATAGTCTTGGGCTGCATCGTTAAATGTACCACGAACAGTAT
>UEXN01001386.1_pt1 | contig 19437 bp, 18 predicted proteins | sample 1796711 | NCBI WGS metagenome assembly UEXN01 (sample SAMEA4772470, study PRJEB27181) | metagenome | reverse complement strand
AAATGTATCACCCAACAGGTTGGATGTTCTATTCACGGTTATTAATGGATAAACCTATGTCAGCATCAACCTTCAGGAAGCCATTGAGAAAACATGCACAAGCGTGTGGCTTAAAGCACTGTAATCCACATACTTTACGCCATGCTTATGCAACACACCAACTTGAATCAGGTATGCCACTTCATCAACTGCAACATCAGCTTGGCCACAGTGATATTAAAACCACACAAAGTTACTTACATTGGTTACCAGAGTTAGGTCATGGCGGCATTGATTTGCTTGCGAGCTGGAGTAAACAATGAACGCCTTACACCTCGCTGATATTTTAAACTCAAGCCTTGAGAGTTATCGCCAACATCATACGGTGAGTTATCAACAACTGCGCGTGTGTCAGCACCTTCAATCATGCAGAACGGGTCAGCTCGGTTATCAAGCATGGCAATGTGATAGCTGTGGGGAGTCGCAAAAGATTGGATGTAGCTGTCGAGACCGTCATTGCCCGCGTTGCCAAGGCATGGCTACGGCTAAATGGGTGCAAAAACAGCAGGAGGATTTATTACCATGTAGGTATTTCCACCTTGTTTTTACACTCCCGCATGAGTTGAATATCATTGCGCACTACAACCCAAACGCGTTGTATCAGTGTTTATTCAAAGCCACATGGCAAACGCTGAGTAAATTTGCGAAACGAAAGAGGCATGGTCAGTTAGGCATGACAAGTGTACTGCATACGTGGGGGCAAAACTTAGGTCAGCATATCCATTTACACTGTTTGATACCCGCAGGCGCGCTTGATAAAGCGCACTGGCATGAAATAGAAAAAGGCTATTTATACCCCGTTAAAGCATTATCAACAGTGTTCAGAGGGAAAATGCTGGCGGCGCTCAATGAATGCGATAGTTCATTCGCGAAGGTAAGCACGCCAACCAAATGGTGCGTGTATAGCAAAGCCTGTTTAACGTACAGTGAAAAGCTAGTTAGTTACCTTGCTCGTTATACCCGAAAAGGCGTGATGTCAGAATCGCGATTAGTGTCAGCGACTGAAGAAACAGTGAGCTTTAAATACCGCGATTATGCAGATAACAACCGCGATAAAGTCATGACTCTGAGTTGTGATGAATTTTTACGGCGCTACTTACAACATGTATTGCCCAAAGGGTTTATGCGCATTCGCCACTATGGCTTTTTAGCTAATGCGTGTCGCAAGCGAAAGTTAGCATTAATAAGGTCACAAGAATCACACAGAGGTAAAGTGGAGAAGCTAAAGACAGAAAACGTAACACTGATACCGCATTGGCCTTGCCAGTCATGCAAGGTGGGTATTTTACGATTTATTGGTGTGATGAATTCAGATACGCCGACAAATGAAATAGTGCGAACGAGTTAGCAGCCTTGCTTGCTGCTTAAAATCAATGAGTTAACCTGCTTAATTGCTCAGGCTAACGACCTCTGCGTGCGTAAAAATATAATTGCTTCTTAAGGCAAATTTAGGTGTAATGGAAGCATAATAAACGCTGAGTAAAGCAGGGATAGCTTAGATGCGATAGGCTCGCCAGTAACGTTGGCTTGATATCGCTTAGGCCAGAAAAAGCAAATTCCCATAGCATAAACAACACCAACTCTGACACACCGAGCAGGTAGCGACTCAGTCCAACAAGCGATTATGCAACACAAACAGCGTGCCGCATAAATACTAAAATGTTAGCCTTACAAGGAGTTTAGTGTTGGAATCAATGTATATTTATATAATTATCGCTTTTATAATTATTTGGTTTATTGAAAATAGAGTCAACTTATCTACTTCCCATAAAGCTTTAATAGAAGACGGAGATAACGTTATAGTTAACCCGACAATGCTGTCTCGATGCTATGGCTTTTCATCTAAAGTCGTTATTAAATCTAATATCACAAAAATTCAACTAGCGGATAATTGTATTAGTTTATTCACTCAAAGTGGAAACGCCATAGATATTTGGTTGCCTAAAAAATCATGTGACAATGTGGTTAATCAGGCTAAGAAGTATTTCGGAAATGCTAGATTGGTAAAAGTGTAAGGCTAACAAGCAATTCAACGTGACACGCAACAGTTGGCCGTGCTCGTGCCTCGCTATTTTAGCCAACTATTACTTAGCCCGTTAATGTGGGCGTTGGTATGACTCCCACTGTCAAGTTAAACGCACTGATCCTTGCTTAACTTTTTAAGCCATAATTACTTCAGCTCGAATTAGAGCGAGTTAATACATAGGATGAAGCAAGTAAGTTCGTCGGTTATCTTGCTGATATTCGTTGGTTATTACTATTTCTAGTAACAGAGCAGACCTTACTTATTCCGTCGTGGCACCTGTCTTCAGTCTATGTTCGTGGTTCAACGCAGCGTTAGCTGCATTGCCATCCTAACGCCGTCGGTGGTTGTGCCACACCCGATGCTTGATCCCATGCATTAACTCTAATTCGTTTATCATGCGGGTACTCTTGCCAATCTAAGTTTTGTATTCACTGGCGTAAGCACCACTTCTTTAGCAATGGCCCATATGTACGCAATCATTTCTCGGGCAATTGCGGTGACAACCAGGTTGTAGTGTTTCCCTTTGGCTATCATTTTTTTATAGCGCTTGCAGAGCCTAAGTTGTGCTTTCCACGCAATATCAATAATGTCCTTTGGTAAACCTTCTTGTCGTTTTTGCATATCTGTCGATATATTTGCTGCATATCGATAAGTGTGCGCGCCTTCAACAAGGAGGCGTCTTGCTCGGCCATTTCCGCATTTTGTGATAGCGCCAATATGGCGTTTGCCACCACTCGAGTGTTCACTGGGTACAAGACCGAGATAACTCATTAATTTACGGGGATGATCGAAGCGCGTTAAATCGCCAAGCTCAGCAACAACACCGGTGGCGACCAACAAACGAACACCTCGCATTGCTTGTATTGCTTTAACAACGGGATAATAACGCCATTGATGGACGTGATGTGTAAGTTCATTATCTAATCGTTCAAGTCGGCTTATTCGCTCGGTAATTGTTTGTAAAAACTCTTGTAAAACGATGTGCTGTGCTGGGTGTGGAAGCACAAGCTCAGTGAGCCAACGTAAATGTTTTTGTGACCAATTTGCAGTGCCTTTGTAATTAATATTATTACGAAGCAGCAGTGCTTTTAATTGATATTTAGCATCTTTTAAATCTTTCATGGCTACTTCGCGTGCGCGAGATAAATCGCGTACGGCTTCATCTTCAGGCTCGGGAACATAGATAGGTGTTAAATCTTCAGATTTAAGTAATTTAGCGAGCTTAAGGGCATCACGTTTATCGGTTTTAATTTTTTCACCAGGTTTTTTAGGAATAAGAGACGGGGCAACCACATAACAGCAATGGCCAAGGCTTGTGATTAATCTGTAAATCCAATAACCACAAGGGCCTGCTTCATAAACAAAGTGTAGCGTTGCGCCAGGGTATTTAGATTCAAACTGACGGACAAGCTTTTGAACGGCCATTTTGGAAGAAGAAAATCGACCTAGGTGAACAGGTTGAGCGCCTCTATGTTCGTCAATATAGGCGACTTCATTGAATTCTTTATGTGTATCAAGACCGATAAAAAGTATGCTATGTTTATTCATGTTAGCCTCTGCTGTTTAGTTATTTGACAAACTAATTATGGCTCTGGCTTTGAATTAAGCTAACCCACGAAAAGCGGAGGCTAACACCGTGTGGGAGTCATTATGTCTATGTTTTCTAAAAATCCAGGCGACACTATGATATTCAATGAAAAAAGTTGTCAGTTGTTGAAATCCATGAGAATTGCCCCTAAAGAATACTCAAATCTGCTACAAGGTCAGCATGGCGAAGATGCTGAGATTTTCAACAGTCTTGTTGAGCAATTTTTTGGGCTTAGCCTTGAAGAGCTGTCAACTATACGTTTTAATAATTTTGTTAAGGAATATAATAATGTTCTTGATGACTCATTGATATTTAATCAGTTGTATGATCTTTTTAATTATCTGAGACTATTTCGTGAAGGCGGCGTGTTCAAACTATTCAAGGGTCGGCAAGCTGAATGGAAAGGACCCCAAATAAGAATTAATGAATCAGATGTTCCCGCATGGAATTTTAGAAAGCTCAAAGAACCAATAATTATATATAGAGGAATGTCAAATGCCGAATACGCATCAGGGAATTTTGGCCAATCTTGGTCAGTGAACCAACAAGTTGCTCAACGATTTGCCAAGGAAACATACTCTGACGACAATCCTGGAATTGTAGTTAAAGCTTGCATAAATATTGAATCAGTACTCTATTACGATTCGCAGGATTATGAAGAAGAAGTTATCGTTAAAGATGCTTCCGAATTTAAAGCTGAGATCATTGAATAAAGAAGGGAATAAAGAATCATGGGGGGCATATATAAAGTTACTGATGCATCTGTTGGAAGAACTAAAAATGGCTATAAGATATATAAGTTACAGTTAAATGGTGCAATATTGGCGACAAAGCTATTCCCTCTTCGAAAGCTCGACCAAAAATATAATACACTGTTCAATAAATACAAAGAAAATAACGATAGTTTGGATTTTTTAGTTGGAAAATATATTTCTATTTGGCTTGAAAAAACACAATACGGGTTCGAGTTTAGCTCAATTGACTCTTTTGATGCATTAACGGAATTCAAAGATCTTTTAGATAGTTCTAATGGCAAGGCATTCTCAACAAGAATTAATATGTATGAGTTTCTAGAGGGAAGAAACTATACCGCCAATGCGGACGGCTCATTAATATTAAAGCCTCCATACGATAAATTTTGTTTATCAAAAAATAATGTTTGTTATCCAAATGACTTGAAAGATAACTGCCTTACGCCAGCTAATATTGGATTTATTTTTGAAAAATTTTATAAAGGCAAAGTAATAGATAATGGAAATCCTGACAGGGATGAATCTTATGTTTTGACTTCTGCTGCGATAGTTAGAAATAGAAAAATTTACCATAAGACTAAATCTAAAACTCTCTCGAATAGTAATTTTGATGTTTTGCGAATAGGTGACCCACTCACTGATGAGCAGTATGAATACATTTTGAATTGCAAAATTGAGAACTAACAAACATAACAAGGCGCTGCTGCCGGACAAATTTTACGCTGCGCTCCAAATTTGCCGCAGAGCGCGGCGTTACCGAATAAATATTCCAACTCATTTTTGTCCAAATCCTAATCAGTAATACATCCACTATCCTCATAGTGACTTTTAAATAGGAGGTCACTATGAAACCAGAACTAAACCACAATGCTACTGGTGTGAAACGTCCTTTCAAGCTTGAAGAGATTTGGCGTATTCGCACTCGAATTGAAATTCAAAACAACTTGATGCAATTAGCTTTACTTAATTTGGCTATAGATAGCAAGCTAAGATCATGTGACTTACTCTCTTTAAAAGTTCGAGACGTCACTACTCTCGATCAAGTATTTGAAAGGGTTCAATTAACGCAGAAGAAAACTGGGATCGAAGTTCAATTTGAGATAACTCCGAGAACACAACAAAGTATTATCCATTGGATTCAAGAAGTTAAATTGCAACCCAGTGATTATTTGTTTCGGAGTATACGTCGCTCTAATCAACCAATAAGCTATTCATATTACAGGTCTATCATCAGGAGCTGGGCTGAGCAATTAGGACTTGATTCTGACCTTAATGGAACTCACTCAATGCGAAGAACCAAAGCGACTTTGGTTTATGCTCGAACCAAAAATATACGTGCCGTTCAGTTACTACTTGGTCATACAAAAATTGATAACACCATCAGATATTTGGGAATAGAGATTGAAGACGCCATTAAAATATCGAGAGAAACCGATTGTTGATTTAGCGCAGGCAGTGTTCTTATGCTGCCTTTGCCCCATTATCATTTAACGTAAATACTTTATAGGTCGATTTTGAGCGAACTACGGAAATTACCTAAAGCAGAACAAGTGATCTGCTAGGTAGTTGCTTGAAATCAATTATTAATTGCTAATCTAGCCAAATTTAGGTGTAATGAATACATAAAAAGCGCTGAGCAATGCAGGGAAAGCTTAAATTACACTAGCTAAGCTGATTAAATTAGCTAGGAAAGTGAGAGCCACCAAAAAGCAAATTCCCATAGCATAAACAACACCAACTCTGACACACCGAGCAGGTAGCGGCTCAGTCCAACAAGCGATTATGCAATACAAAATGCGTGTCGCATAAATACTAAAATGTTAGGCTGTAAATGGAATACATCGTGCCACCAGATAATTATGCAAGCTTCATCGGTACTGTTGCACTTATAGTGTCGATTCTGTGCTTATTTATCACTTTTTTGCTGAAGCAAAGAAGCCATGCGACTAAGTTGTTTTCTATTATGCTTGTAGCATCGCTAGCTTTCTTTTCTTCTCATTGGGCTACATATTTTGCCGCTATCTTTATAGTTGCAACTGCTGTTACTGAGCTGGAATTTTTACAGAACTTGGCGGCCATAATCAGAAAAGATGAGAATTATTTCAAATACAAGAAAGAAGCTCTAAGTAAGGCTGAGAATATTCGCCGGAAAGCTGAGGAAGCAATAGAAGAAGAATACACCTCGGAGCAGCCGTCAGAAACGGAAGAATCTACAATCACAAAAATTGACCTTTCAAAATTACAAGAGCTTTCTAATACATCAAGGATGAAGTTGTCATTTGAAGTTGAGGAAAAAGCCCTCAGTTACCTGTCAAAGGAATATGGGCGCATTGAAAGAGGCGTGCGCTTTAGAAAGGGCAATCAATCAGTTGAATTCGATGGGGTTGTTACAAATGGATGAGATAAAGCTGACACTATTTTTGAGGTCAAGTGGACCCGAAATCCTGATCATGCTTTTATGTTTATTAATCAATCCATCCGACGGTCTAACGATCAAGTGAATTCTTACTCCTCAATTACTGGTAAAAAGCCCACCTTTAATTTGGTTGTTGTTACAAATACTAAAACCAGTATTGGCACAGATCGTTGGGAGAAATTAAGGGAAAGGGCAGAAGAAGTTGGTGTAAACCTAATCAATTTGAGCCTAAAAGAGATAGGGTTCGAGATTACACATGAAATCGCCTAACAAAGCCATTAAACTCGCTCTCTACGGTCGCCGGACGCGATGAGGAAATAAAGAGGTATCATGGCAAAAATTAAAGATAGATTAGCTAAAATAATTCGTGATAAACCTAGAGTGTTGACCCGAGCAATATTTTGGAAAATCCCTCATAACACCTCAGAAGACGAAGTGTTCTTGAAGCTTGGTCGGTATAATAAGCCAAAGGGTTGGCTTGATAGTGAAACACTAGAATTAGATAGTCCCAAAAGTGAACTTACGCTGGGTAGTGAAGAGTTCAGTAATCTCATAGATTTCATTTCAACAAATTACGAACCTTTCAAGCAGGGGACGAAAGCTTTTTTGCCTTTAGATAACCCGTACGACACATCAAATGCAGAGCAGTGTTAGACGACTTGGGGACAAGAAAACCTTCGATGATAAAAACGCCATATCGATTGCACAACCTCTCTGCGAAGCAATAATGTCGATGACCGCTCGTACCCGTTTATCCTCAGGGCGCGATGAAAGCGCAGGACTATAGACTAGCCCTACCGCTTTATTTACTGTTTTCCACACTTTGTCGATATCGACGTCAGTAAATAGATGCTGAGAAATGGATCCCAATTCTTTGCTAGTAAGCGGCAGAGTATTAATTCCATCACTCCTGGCTTGACGTAAGGCTTTGAGAAATTGTTGGTTTTGCCTATCTTCAGGCTCTAAATAGATGACTACAATCTGATTGTCCTGTGCCAAAACCTTGTGAGGGACATCTTCGAAAATCACAATACATTGTCCGGTGTGAATACTTTGTGCCTTGTAATCTTGAACCGAGATGTCTTTGTCTAAACCAATGCAAATTTGGACAGCATGATGTGCATGAACATCATTATCAGGACTGATTCCGATGTAAATCGCTTTGTAGGGCCACAAATGAATATGCATGGCTGACTCAGTATCAAAAGTTCAGGCTATTGATTTTTGCCTTATAAATCTACACAAATGACGAATGTTAGCCGATAGATACACGTTGAGGCGAGTGCGCACAGTGAAACTGTGTGCTTCTTACACTTTTAAGTGTGTAAATAATTTAAAATGCCACAGTCCCTAATGGTTTTGTTTTGATCACACTTTGACGCCATATTTTCGAGTGATGACTTTAATGCGTTTAGCTCTTCAATGCGAATAATGACGTCTGATAAATGCTTAGCTATTAACGTATTGATATTTGAACAGCTCTGATCTGGCTTCGAACGACTGTCCATGAGCGTTTTTACTTCCATGATAGACATATCCAATGAACGACACTGTTTAATAAATAGGAGTTGTTCAATAGTCCCCTTGTCGTAGACACGATAATTTCCACTTGAGCGCTTAAGCTCAGGCAAGAGCCCCTTCTTTTCATAAAAACGAATGGTCTGAATACTACAACCCGTCGTCTTTGCGACATCACCAATTTTCATTTTTTTCTCCTAACCGTTGACTCTATACCAAGTATAGACTTTATACTCATACTATTCATCAGTAAAGAGTGTGTTTCTAATGAGCGGATGTGGGTGCGAAGTTGAAATAAAAGACCAGTCTCAACGACAGGTTTTGTATTGGCTTTTGGGAATAAACGCGACAATGTTTGTTATAGAAATGGGGATCGGGTTGCTTGCTGATTCAACCGCATTAATAGCCGATTCACTTGATATGCTCGCCGACGCAGTTGTCTATGGTGTTGCCCTTTATGCTATTGGTAAATCGCTATTGCACAAAGCCAATGCGGCTAGAATTAGCGGCTTTTTTCAGATGGCACTGGGTGTGTTGATTATCATTGATATTGTAAGACGGTCAATTTACGGTAGCGAACCTGTATCGGGACTAATGATGGCTATGGGGGCAGTTGCACTGGTTGCTAATGTCATTTGTCTTGTGATCATACGCAAACAAAGAAATGAAGAAGTGCATATGCGGGCAAGCTGGATATTTTCAGCCAACGATGTGATTGCCAACTTAGGTGTTATCTCTGCTGGCGTTTTGGTGTTTTGGCTCGATTCTCGATGGCCTGATCTGGTTATCGGTGTGATAGTTTCGTGCGTTGTGTTGCGCGGGGCAAAAATGATCCTCGAAGATGCTGGAAATGAAAGACAGCGAGCGCTTAATGCGCAAAGTTGATAAGAAAATGCCAATTTTTAATTGCACATCAAAACTGCGTAGGTTGGCATGGCTACTTATTACTTTGCTCATGTGTCAATCGGGCTTTTCGTTCGCCGCTCAATGCGATGACTACCCTGCGGAGGTATCGTCAGTCCCTGAACAATCAAAGTCGATAGGCACTTATGATGTTCCCGAAAAAAATGTAAATGCTGGTGATAATACGTCGAGTGAAGAGCCTAAGTGTTTCCATTGTGTGCTGTGTCAATGTGGACAGATTAAGTTTCTGGCACAACACCCAATAAATGACGTATCTAAACCGTTATATACCAATCAATACAGTTATTCCCGCAACGTCACTGACGGCCTAGTCGAAGGCCTTTTGCGCCCACCTCAACATTAATCCATTCCCTCCTATATGTTTGCATGGGTGCTTTCCATGTATGTCGTTATCTTATGAACAAAAGGTTCTTTTATGAGTTCTTCACGCCCATTGGGCATAAAAAAAGCTAGCTCAGCGTATCTGAAATTGATATCTGCTGCACTGGTAACCATGAGCATATCTGTTCAATCTGCCAATGCGCAAAAGTCTTCAATCACGCTTGAAAATGCGCTCAAACGCACATTATCAAACAACCCAGATTTAGTTGTGTTCGAATTTAAATCTTCGGCTTTGGATGGTGAATCAAAAATGGCCAGCTTACGACCTGAAATGTCTGTTGGGGTTGAAGTTGAAAATGTGTTGGGAACAGGCGAAGTGTCTGGTATCAAAGATGCCGAATTGACACTGACCTTATCGTCGGTCATCGAGCTTGGAGATAAAGTCAGCGGCCGAATGAATGTGGTGAGTTCAAAAAAAGCACAACTGCTTACACAACGGCGCATTCGTACGCTGGACATCTTGGGTGAAACAACTCGACGATATATCAATGTCATTGTCCAACAAGCGTTGCACAAGACTGAGCAACGAGCTGAAATGCTGGCTCGCACAATGCTTCAGACAGTCTCTACACGGGTTGAAGCGGGGGCTTCTTCACCACTTGAGAAAAAACGTGCAGAGTCAGCGTTGTCGCAGGCGCGTTTGTCGTTATTGATAAGTGAACAAAAACTCAATGAGTATAAACGCGACCTGGCCATCATGTGGGGTGACACTAACGCTGCGTTTGCGGAAGTTGAAGGGACACTGTTATCGTTTCCAAATTCACTATCACTTGAACAAATGCTTTCACAGCTTCAAAGCAATCCACACGTTCTGCTTTATGCTGATAACTATCGGGTACAAGAGGCCAGATTGAGAGTGGTTCAGGCCAGTCAGCAGTTCGACATTGCGTGGGAAGCCGGTATCCGAAGAATGCAGGGAATTGATGACACAGCGTTAGTCGCCAGTATTTCGGTGCCGTTAAATACCAAGCAGCGGAATCTAGGTGAATACGAACAACAGCGCGCATTGCTTGACAGTATAGACTATCAAAAACAAGCGAAAATTCGTGAACTCACTCGCCAATTAAATCAAGTCATTAGCGCAAATGACCAAGCCTTGCTCACTGTTACGACCCTTCAAGACAATGTCGTCCCAACATTGGAATCTGCATTGAAATTGGCGCGGGATGGCTATGAAAGTGGTCGCTACAACTACATAGAGTGGGTGACAACGCAACAGCAACTCATAGATATGCAACGAACTATGATAAAAGCCGCAGGCTTAGTTCACCTTCGAAGCGCAGATCTAGAGGCACTTACGGGAATTCCCGTGTTTTCTGACTCTCCCTCGACGTCTGCTCAATCATCACAATGAATAGAGAAAAAATAATGAATAAATCACAATTTACATTAGTTACTAGCGCACGTGACTTGCTTGGCATGTTAGTCATGCTAGTTACTTTACTGTTTGCTTCTGTCGCCCTGGCTGATGATGACGATGAGGAAGCCGAAGAAAGACCCGAGTACGTAGTGTTATCTCAAGAACGGATGCTTGAACACGATATCGTGACTGCATCGGCCGCATCAGGAACATTATCGCTCACAACCAGAACCTTTGGGCGGATAGTTCATGATCCTGCGTCACTGAGTCATATTCGTGCCCGCTTCGACGGTGTTGTAAAACGTATCATGGTGAATATTGGAGATAAAGTAGAAAAAGGTGACACACTGGCAATCATTGAGTCAAACGAGAGTTTAAATCAATACTCAATCACCTCACCGATGTCTGGAAAAATCATAGCTAGACACGCCAATGATGGCGAGCTCACCAACGGTCAAGTACTGCTTTCTGTTGCTAATTACTCTCGCGCAATTGCTCAATTGGCTATTTTCCCCAAACAACGTACTCGTATTGCCGCTGATATGGAAGTCACTTTAAGGCTTGAGGAATTGCAGCAACAATCAAGTATAAGCCACATTACGTCCTCACCTGATGACAAACCTTATTCTATCGCGTTTGTGAACGTTGATAATGGCAGTGGTTATTGGCCTTTAGGCGCTATGGTAGAGGGTTATATTCAGATTGGGTTCCAAGAAGTCAATCTGGCTCTCCCCAAAAGTTCAATACAAGAGTTAGATGGGCAAACCATTGTTTTTGTCAAAGAAGGGGAGCGATTTTACCCCCGCCAAGTAAAGCTTGGGAACACGGACAACCGTTTAGTAGAGATTGTGAAGGGCGTTCAAATAGGCCAGCAAGTCGTTGTAGAAAATAGCTATCTACTAAAAGCTGATTTATTAAAAATGGAGGCGGGCGATGATGACTAATTACCTGCGCATTTATTGTCAAAAGCAAAGCCAAGTCCATAAAAACGGTGAGGTGAGAACATGATAGCACCAATACTCCGTCTATCCATTGAGCGACGTGGTGTCATGATGTTGTTCGCCTTGTTTGTCGCCTTTTTTGGTATGTACAGTTACAAACAATTGCCGATTGATGCTGTGCCTGATATCACCAACGTGCAAGTGCAGATAAATACCGCAACCCCAGGTTACTCGCCTTTGGAGACTGAACAACGCATAACGTTTATAGTTGAAACCTCGCTGGCCGGTTTGCCTAATTTATCGTATACCCGCTCGATATCACGCTATGGTTTGTCGCAAGTCACAGTCGTGTTTAAAGAGGGCACTGATTTATATTTCGCACGAAATCTCGTCAACGAGCGTCTCACCGCCATCGCGGCGCAATTGCCAACAGGGTTAACCCCTGAAATGGGCCCTATCTCCACAGGCTTGGGTGAAATTTACATGTACTCGTTAAGTGCTGAGCCTCAGGCGCGACAGGACAACGGTCAACCCTATGATGCTATGGCATTAAGGGAGATCCATGATTGGGTAATTAAGCCCCAATTGTCGCTTGTTGAGGGGGTGACCGAGGTTTATGCGATAGGCGGATTTGAAAAGCAATATCATGTGAATCCTAATCCAGTCGCAATGATAAACTTTGGGATAAGTACAGGTGACCTTCTCAGTGCGCTAGAACGCAACAATGCGAATCAAGGCGCTGGTTTTGTAGAACAAAATGGGCAACAAGTACTGATCAGATCGGAAGCCCAACTTAAGGGCATCGACGATATCGGCCAAGTGGTTGTTAAGATCATTGATGGCGTACCGGTAAAAATTCAAGACATCGCCCAAATCAACCTCGGTAAAGAGCTGCGCTTTGGAGCCGGCACGTTAAATGGCCAAGAAACAGTGATTGGCACGACAATGATGTTAGTGGGAGAAAACTCTCGTACGGTCGCCAAAGCTGTGGACAGTAAGCTCGAAACCATTAAAACAAGCTTACCCGAGGGCGTAATCCTTGAAGCGGTTTACGATAGGACAAGCCTCGTTGACAAAACCATCGACACAGTGCAGAAAAACCTCGTCGAGGGCGCTTTACTTGTCATCGTTGTGCTATTCGTTTTGCTTGGGAATGTGCGAGCTGCACTTATTACCGCCGCTGTAATACCCTTGGCAATGCTTGCCACGATATCGGGCATGGTCAAAACAGATGTGTCTGCTAACTTGATGAGTTTAGGCGCACTGGATTTTGGCTTGATTGTCGATGGCGCAGTTATCATTGTTGAAAACTGTATCAGACGATTATCCGAATCCCAGAAACAAAACGGCGCTACTCTACCGCTCAAAGAAAGGCTGAATGTTGTATATGAAGCCACTAATGAAGTCATACGCCCCAGTTTGTTTGGTGTATTGATCATTACCATTGTTTATATCCCCTTGTTCACGCTCACTGGCGTCGAAGGTAAAATGTTCCACCCCATGGCAGCGACCGTGATAATGGCTTTGCTTGCCGCAATGGTATTTTGTTTTACCGTAGTGCCTGCGGCGATAGCAATTTTCATGAGAGGTAAAATTAGCGAAAAAGAAAGCCCAATTATTAAAGGTGCAAAGGCAGTCTATCGTCCTGTTTTAACCGGAGCGCTGCGTTTTAGATGGCTAGTGGTAGTAGCAGCGAGTGCTTTGGTTGTCGGCAGTTTATGGATGGGCAGTAAATTAGGCTCCGAGTTTATTCCCCAGCTCAATGAAGGTGATATCTTAGTACAAGCGATACGCATCCCTGGGACTGGGGTAGAACAAGCAGTTGAAATGCAAAAAACTCTTGAAGCGAAACTTATGCAGTATGAGCAAGTACAGACGGTATTCGGTCGCACGGGTACGGGTGAGGTCGCCACCGACCCTATGCCACCAAACATTACTGATACGTTTGTTATTTTAAAGCCTCGGGAGCAATGGCCCGATCCATCAATGACAAAAGCTGAGTTAGTGAAAACGTTTGAAGAGGACTTGTTTACTTTGCCCGGCAATAATTATGAATTTACGCAACCTATACAAATGCGTTTTAACGAATTGATTAGTGGCGTAAGGGCAGATTTGGGGATAAGGCTATTTGGGGATGACTTAGATACGCTCTTTGCATCTGCTTCTGACATTTTGACCGTTATTTCAACGATTGAAGGAGCTGATGACGCGAGGCTTGAGCAGGTAGAAGGCATTCCAATCTTCACCGTCACACCAAAGCCTGATCAATTGGCACGCTTTGGTTTGGATATAGCCGACTTGCAGTTATGGCTCAATGCTGCGACAGGTGGAGAAACCGCTGGAATGATTTTTGAGGGCGACAGACGCTTTGAAATTGTCGTGCGATATGCCGACGACATTCGAAATGAACTCACTCAGCTTGAGAGCGTTCCCATAGTCACGCCCTCTGGTGAGCATGTACCGATAAGCGAATTAGCCACACTGGCATTTAAAGAAGTACCTAGCCAAATAAGCCGGGAAAATGGCAAACGTAGTATTGTTGTCACAGCAAATGTGCGTGACAGAGATATTGGCACTTTTGTTGAAGAAGCTCAGGCGAGAATCAATGATGAAGTAGATTTACCTGCTGGTTATTGGCTCGACTATGGTGGAACCTTTGAGCAGCTCGAGAGTGCGAGTCAACGATTGACGATTGTGGTACCCGTTACGTTGTTTGTGATATTGACTATGCTGGTGATTGCGTTTGGCTCTATACGCGATGCGTTAATTATCTTCACAGGTATCCCTTTGGCATTAACAGGCGGTGTAATGTCTCTTTGGTTAAGGGATATGCCTTTATCCATATCCGCATCGGTAGGGTTTATCGCATTATCGGGAATTGCCGTGCTAAACGGATTGGTAATGCTGTCCTTTATAAAGCAACGTTTGCTAGAAACCGGAGAATTAGTGAATAGCATTGTTGAAGGAGCACTGATTCGATTACGTCCAGTGCTAATGACGGCATTAGTGGCAAGCCTTGGATTTGTGCCCATGGCGCTCAATACGGGCATAGGTGCAGAGGTGCAACGGCCTTTGGCCACGGTGGTCATCGGCGGGATAATATCGTCAACCTTGCTAACACTGGTAGTGCTGCCTGTACTCTATCGACTCGTGCATAGTAAAGGGGATCAGTAGTGTTCTTGGGCATTTATTCGTAAATGCCCAAGTTTTACCTGAACGATTTTTAGGTAACTATTGACTCTTTATCGAAATTTTCCGAGAAAACCCATTGATCGACGCGAAGCGGTGTCGATGGGATGAATCGGAATAGTTAGCCCTGCTCTTGAATGTATTTTTGAATTGTATCAGCAGCCGCATTCCCAACAGAGCAAACAAAATATCCGTCAGACCAAAATGTTTTTTTAACCCAGAATTGCTTTTTAAACCATTTAAATCTCGACCATAGACTTTGCGTTGTAGATTGTTTAATTCTCCTAACGTAACTCGCAACACTGATATTGGGAGAGATCGTTAGCAATATGTGTATATGATCTTTGTCCACCTCGATCTCTTCGATATTAAATTCTGAGCGCTCTGCAATTTCAGTGATTTTTTGTTTTACAAAATCACCTACATCACCTTTTAACAATTGTTTTCTATATTTAACCACAAGTATTAAATGTAGCGCTATTAAATATTTACAGTGAGATTTAGTTTCATATTCCATCTTGATAACTCATTTCCATACAGTGGTCTATACAGTGTATGAAAAAGACGCTTAGATACAACTACAGGCTAAATCCTACGCCAGAACAAGAAGCTAAACTCGTTGAGTTTGGCGCGACAGCGCGTGGCATTTGGAACTTATTGTTGTCTGAGAACATGCGTCGATATGAGTTCGATAAAACATTCTTGTTCTACAATGATATGGCCTCGCTTCTTAAGGAAATAAAGCCTTTTGAAGAGTTTACGTGGATTAAGCCTTTTGACTCGGCAGCAGCTCAGCAAGTTGCTCGCGACTTAGAAACAGCGATAAAGAACGCAATCTCGAAAGGCCGTTTGCAACGCTTTCCAAAGCACAAGATCTCATATAAAAAGAAAAAACGGCACAACGATTCATTTCGAGCGGTAAACAATTCTAATTGCATCCGTATTGAAGATGGCACTATCAGTATCCCAAAGGTAGGCAAGATACCCATTATCTTGCATCGCAAACTAGCAAGTAAAATCAAGACTGTAACTATCCAGTATCACCACGGAAAATGGGGATGCAGCATCACTCAGGAAGTTGAGTGCAAAACAGCTAAACAAGTTTTAAAAACAATCACAGGTTTTGACATTAACTCAAAGCAAACTGTTGTTGGCTCAGATGGTTTTGTGGTCGATAACCCCACGTTTTTAAAGCAGTCAAAAACAAAGTTAAATCAATTGCAACGCCAGCTTGCACGCCGAACTAAAGGTTCAAATCGCTGGCAAAAAACCAAACAACGCATCAACAAATTACACGGCAAAATCTCACGGCAAAGGCTCGACTTTGCACACAAAATTTCACGCCAGATAACCAATGAAAATGACATTTTAGTGTTCGAAGATTTAAACGTAAAAGGGATGCAAAAGTTCAATGGCAGCATGGTTGCCGACAATGTGATGGGCTTAATTACTCAGCTTTCAAAATACAAAACTGAGCTTGAAGGTAAACTCTATCATGAAATTGGTCGATTTGAAAAATCGACTGGGATTTGCGCAGAATGCGGCCAACATCATGTTTTAACATTGAACGACAGAAATTTCACATGTACGGCTTGTGAAACTAACCAAAACCGAGACTTGTCAGCGGCTAAAAGCATAGCAAAAACAGGTGAATTAGATTTGATTGCGGCTGGGATCGTCGCAAGGGTTACCCCCACATCTCAGCAGAAATCAGCCATTAAAACGAAAGTCTTCGAGCTATCGAAGTTTGCTGTTGGAACTGAGAAAAAAGAAGCAGCCTAGTCTCTAAGTCAAGGCTGTAGAAGCCCATTGATCGACACGGAGTGGCGTCGATGGGTAGTTCACAGACATTATCGGAATTAATTAAAAACGCCATAGAATCCTCATGGAAAAGCGCTGACTATACACAATATAGTCAGCATTAATATTTTTTCCAGAGTTTACTATGTGTGTAAGATGCTTTTCCTACACTAACCTGTCATGGTATCTTGATACTCTGTACATCCAAATCTGGAAATACTCTGGAAACCTACACTTTACCTAGTCTAGAAGGCTTTTCCAGAAAAAGTGAAAAATAGCAAAGAAATTTGGACTTTTTTGAGGTCTGGAAAATAGTTTTCCAGATCTATTCATATTTAATATATCCTAATTTTGACAGTAGCTTTGTCTATCTTTTGATGATTAATTTTTATTATTTAAAGAGTATTTCTTTAGGGGAGCTAGTAAGTATTTCAGCACCCCAAATTAATTGTCATCAGGGAGTTTCATGTTGCGCATATGGTAAATTTGGTTTGCCATTAAGCGTGCCATTTCATTTACACTCAAAAAATCAATTCGTCCATTTGGTAGCTTTCTCATATTTTTTAATCCATCCATCGTTATATTCCCATTGAAATGACATTTACCGTGTTTCATTTGAACACTGAGATAGTGAAATCTCAACTCAAACTCTTCTCTAGTATGGGGAGTATCATATGTCTCAAGCTTCATAACTTCTCCAGTGTTAATTGTAGGTTATATGTGCAACAGTTTTGAAATCAATTTCTAACCGCCAAATAATGTTAGTGTTAATAGCGCGATAGAAAGACTTTTCATTTATAGCAAGGAAGCACCCTTCATTCATCGGTGCTCCTTTATAGTCATCCAATACACGACCTGACTTCCAGTAACCTCTTGTGATGTCAGAGCTATTAATATTGGTAATTTGCATAAAATGATATGCGGGGTTTGCAGGTGTAAACCCTCCAAAATATGCAGGATTGGCTACCACATTAGCGCAGGTGTCAAGGTCACTTACACTGGATTGATTGATTTGTTCGGTAGATAAAAATCTGCCAGAAATCAGTGGGATGCTTTGTTGTGACTCTGCAATATATGCTGTTAGTCTAACAAACTTTAGCTCACCTTCTAACAATAGTCTCTCACAGTAGTCTAAATAAACTTTTCCTTCATGAACTGGAGTAATTTTATTAGATTTAAACCATTTATCAACAGGAGAGTTAAAGTTGATGATGCGTTCTTTGGTTAGTGAATTAGGATTATATTGTCTAAATAGACTCCCTATGTATTCATAGTTCTTTTCAGACGCATTATCAGTAAGCGCTACTTGGAATACATAAAATACTTTATCCTTCCAACGTTGGGGAGGAGTAGTGCTACTAGAGTAACCTTCAGCCAATAACTCTTCCAACTCTAAAGCCTTTTCAATTGGTAATGGTGAGCAGATCTCCCTCATCATCTTTTCGGCTTTAGCTACGACTTCATTATTTATAGCACCATATTGAACAAGTTTATCCCACTCATACTTGATAGTCTCAGCCCATTCTGGTAACTCTATTTCATCATGATTTAAAGAATTATATTTATTAAAACGATGCCTAAGTATGTTTAATGCATCTTGTGCTGATTGAGATTCCTGTATTACAGCTTTATTAGCTAGTTTAGTTAAAACAGAATACCTCCCTGTGTGTCTACAGTTGTTTAATATAGATTCAAAATCTAGCGTGTCCGCAAGTTGATCCCATAACTTTAGATTAAAAGGTATTAGCTCAATTGCACCACAAATAATATCTGAGTGTGATCCTGAGTCCATAGAGAATGCTTTTGGGCTGAAAAATTTAATAAAAGAAGGATAAGATTTTGATAGCCAAGATGTTAACTCAGCTGCTTTTTCTCTTCTTAGCCAAGCAGGGTGGTTAAGAGTATGGCATAAAAGTTGTGTTAGACTTTCCTCAAGACTACTCCCCACTTTATTATTTGATTTTTCCTTTGTGTAGCTAGTAATGTATTCTGAAGTATCTCCGACTATTATATTGATATGCTCAATAGTATACTTTAGTAGTTTATTTTGTATGTCATGTGATGACCGCTTCCCCAGCCAATCAACTAGCCCTTCAGCTATTTGCCAGCGCTGAGTGTTTGTTTCATTTAAAATAAGTGAAGAAAATAGTTTTACTATTTCTGGGACTGAGTCGGTGGTTTGTGCCAATAGAAAACGACTTCTGCTAGTTGTTGATAGGCTTTCTCCCCAAATAGTCCAACCACCACCTTGCATTGCCTCCATCCCTGCTAAAATTTTACTTGTTGCACTCGAGAAATTATTTCGGCGAAGTAAACTCTCAGCGTTATCTAATAACTTCTCTGCAATTTGGGTTACTGACTGTTTACCAAATATACCAGGAATAACCATATCATCAGAGTTACGGCCTAAGTTTTCATCTTTATGCACATCAGCATTTGGAGCTAACGACTCATCATTATCTGTAATTTCCTCTTTTTCAATCTCATTGATCAGAGTTAATTC
>UEXN01001383.1_pt1 | contig 19458 bp, 6 predicted proteins | sample 1796711 | NCBI WGS metagenome assembly UEXN01 (sample SAMEA4772470, study PRJEB27181) | metagenome | reverse complement strand
GTTGAAACTGTGTTAAGTAAAATACATCATAAGATATCCTACAACCCTCAGATATTTGATAATAATAGTGTTAATACATTACCTGATGGTTACACATATGAACCGCACCATACAGTACCTATAAGGGTTTATTCTGATTTTATAGAGACAGGGGATAAAGATAAGGTGGACTTAGTACCTGACTACGCATTCTTTTCAAAGTATAATAATCAATGGAGATGGAGAGACCTCTATAGTTATGGTTATATAGACTCAAACGGAAACGGTTTAAATACTCCTTTTTTAAATGGATGTCATTACCCATTTAAAGAAATATTATTTTTATTAACACCGATGAAGAGAAATATAAACTTGTTTAATGACATAATATTTGCACCAATAACTGACGATTGTGAATAAGTACAGACTTAATTTTAATAGTAACGATAAGTACATCAATATACCAATACAAATTAAAACGGATTTGGTTGGTAGGGATGACTTAATAGATGTTTATGAAGAGGATGTTATAGAACAAGTAATTAATCCTATTGAGGATTTTGAGGTTACTAGATATGCGCACAAGAATTGGACTTATCAGGGTAATTTTAAAACAAGTATAGAATATAAATTTAATTTTTTTGATAGGAGTGTTAGTATAGATGACGCAACCACAAGTAGATGGATTAGTGATTATGTCTTCACAGAGAACCCAAATTTTACTGGTACATGTTTTAACGAGGCTGAAATATATTACACTGCAAATTCATTCAAGAGGAGTTTCTTCAAATTAGATTTTTATGACACAATAGATTCAGAAACACAACAAATCTATTTAACGGTTATAATACCAACACAACAAGGTAAAGAGAGACTTTCAAGTACGACACCCTTTAGCGGTAGTACGGGACCTATATCAGGACCTACTATCCCTGTGGTATTACCCGATACCTCTCCTGCTGGTGGTAGGGCAGGTTCGTCCGTAGTATCTAAATCTGCTAAAGTTTATAATGATAAGTTAAATGAGATATTGGTAAAAAATGAGGGTTTAAAAAATAATCAAAAAAAGATGAACCCTGGTAATATCGCTTATAAATCTCAGTTACAATTTGAATTAGATGAAGTTAAAAGAAAGGCGGAAGAAACGAATAAAGAAACTTATGGTGGGTTAATTATTGATAGAATAACACCTGGACCGGGTGATTTTGGAGATAGCGGGGGAGGTGGAGGACCACTATTCCCAACAGGGGATGATGGTGTAACACCAATAGACCCAGACCCACCTGGTGAGGGAGGAGACGTAAACCCTAATCCACAAGGTATAGGAACAGGAACGACGCCGGTCTTAACTATCGCACCACCTAACGTAGATATAAAGTTACCTGATTTTGTATTGGATTATATAGGTGATAAAGAAGGTTATTTCATATACTGGTTGAAAAACCCAACCTATATTAATATAGATACTTTATATATGGGTGCTAAGTTTTTTAACGCAAAAACGGGACAGTTCATAAGGATGACTAATACACCACAATCTGAGATATCTCAGAAATTTAATTTTGATAAAAGTAAGATGTTTTATCGTAAAGTTTATTTAGATATAAATAATTATGAATATGAGATAAAAAATGTTGAAAATGATGTTAGAGTAGGAATTGGAACCCCCATAAATTGGTATGAATATGTAAACCCATCGTGAACCAAGAAAAATATTATATAAAAATCTCACCTGAGACCATCAAAGGGGATATAGCTCAAAAAACTTTAAGTGGTATTACTTTCGGGGTCTATTCTGCGATGACGGCAGTTTTGAATGGTGAGATACTGACAGACATGTCTGTACCTATATTATTTAATCAGACTTTTGATGATATGGGGTTTTATTCTCCGTTTGATGGATTTATCTTACAAAAAGATGTGGTCACCAACTTTGTTGTTAGTGGTGACCCTACAAACCAATATAAGGTTTATTTATACAACACATCGGATGAGTTTAAGAAGTTTTTAAAACTTTCTAACTACACTATTGATTGGGGTGACGGAACGGTCGAACCGTTCACCGAGAAATTCCCTAATTACAAAGAACATACTTACCCACCAACCAATGATAGGTATATAATAAAATTGACTCAAAAAAATCCATGGGGTATTACTGACATTGAAAAACCTATTGATATACCTAATACACCTATTACAATCAATAACCAATTAGGTAATATAACATTTACCGCTCAAGGGGGTAATTGGGCAAACATTCCGATAAACTATAATTTTATTTTTACGGGAGACTCAGAAAACACTGTTTCCGCTCAGGTATCAAACCAATCAGTAACGATTAGTGGATATACATCCTCAAAACTTACCAACCTAAAATTATATGGTCCCACTAAATATGACACGTCTATTGTTGTTAAGAAAAAAAATGAAAACTACGGTAGGGTTACCGAAATAACAAACGCTTACACAGCCTATACTATACAGAACGTAGACTACTACGATTACCCTAATGGGAAGACAATTTTCTTCATGGATAGTGAAGGATTAACTGAAGAAATGTTGGTCGCAGAACCTATTACAAAAGAAGAAGTATTATTTGGTGTTGTATCCTCACCGGAAATACAATCGCAAATATTTATAGATAGAGGTAAAACATCTGCGTTTGAAGGAATTCAGAGACTCGGCGAAGTTGATAACATTGGAGACTTAGTATCTTATGGATACGGTTTCTTTAAAATAAAAGAACAGGAATAAAATGGCTTTAGGAACATACGGAACAACAAGACCAGCAGACATGTCCCCTGAGGACGTGGAAATCATATTAAACTACACCCCATCGAGGGATGTGACAAATGATTTCGTACTAAAAACTTTGGATGCTACTGAGGTATTGACTCCGTATTTTCATAACGCAGATACGGGAGGTAATACAAATGTAGAGATACTCGGAGGATTATACAATTTAAAATTACCCTCGGAGGAGTTCAACGAATTGGGTATATATACACTTTTTATTAGACCTGTAGAGATTAGAACTACAATAACGGATTGTGGTGTATTATCTGCATTACCTAACGTTAAGGGTATTATTATTGACTTAAACAGCGTCCCCTCACAGTACAGAAATAGATTTATAAACCAAGGATTAGTGGGTCATAGAGTAGAGTATCTAAATGATGATGGTACAAAGATAACTAATTTTTATAGAATTATAACATCATCATTTTACTGTGAGCCAGTAGTCACTAATTTAACAAACTCCTCACAAAAATCTATTAGATATAGATATGTTGATAGTGGTAGTGACTTATTATTCTGTACGGTGTCCCCTTCAAGTGCTCCGTCAAACAAACCAAACGCAACACCGTTTATAGGTCAACCAAATCAGAATATTATAATAACAAATACCTTCTTTAATCCAATTACGGTTGAAATAGAGATGGCGGAACACGATATTGAGACACTTGCAATTGCGTTGTATGGTAATCAAACTAAATCTATTGAAGATGGTGTCTACACATTATATGATAATGACCTTAATATCTACAAGCAGTATAACTTATATGAAATTCGTGATGAATTTAATAATCTATTATATGAAGTACGACAAAACAGAGGTACTAATATAGACTTTAGTAAAAACTTCACAAATATCACTCAGTAATGGCCGATAATAAGTACAGATATCCACCGGCCCCGCCAAACGCGAGGGGTACATTTTCTGATGAATTAGTTGGGTTCCAATTAGTTGACGGAGGAGGTCTTACGCAAGGAAATTTTGAGTTTTCAAGAAATGTGGTAGAAAAGGTTAATAGAAATTTTAGTACTGGAGTATTCTCTAACCCTATTTCTCTAAAAGATTTAGATTTTAATAGTTTAGAGGAGTCAAAAATGGTTATGGCAAAAAACTTTAAGGTTTACCCTAACTATGATATAAGTCAAGTAACTAATTTCACACTTTATGGGTCTTTAAGAAAGAGATTTTCAACATCGGTAATAAAGATAATTAATTATTTCCCTGGTGCGATACAGGTTGATAGGTCTTATTATGATTTAACTACGGGTTATACGGCATATAATATAAGTTACGACGATGTGGAAGGATTAACCACCTTTGATATAGACGTAAATAGGTTTAAGAATGCTTTTGATATTGACTATTCCGAAAATGCCGATAGAAATATTTCTGTCAGACCATTTGAGACGAGCCCATTAAGAAATTTAACAAGAAATTACTTAAAATACGCTTTATTTTTTCAAGACTTAGAGGAGGAATATAAATTTGTGGATTTTGACCCATCACCTAGATTATCAGCCGGTACCGTAACTGTTGTAGTTGAAGGAAATCCATTTAATGGTCAGTTACAATCAACAAAAACTATATTATTAAAACCAAATAAGTTTGAAACTGAAAAATCGTTTAAAGATGATTTTGATGAGGTGGAAGACTTCTTATTGAATAGGTTAGTATCTCCAAAATACACCGCGAGTTTTAAAGTTTTAAGAGAGGGAGATACAGGAACACTATATGCTAGTAATGAAAAGGTTACATGGCCAACAGAAGGGTCATGGAATTTAGACATTAGAACTGCTAAGTTTGACACATATTTGGAAAAGTTAGATTTAATTGCGTTTGACTTAGACGAATTAAGAACCGACTTAATATCAAGATTTTTAACTACAGGTGCATTTAAAGACTTTGATACGCAGAGTCAAAACGTTGAGAAGGTGTTACAATTATATGGTAGAAGTTTTGATGAAACTAAAAAATTCATAGACGCTTTGGCGTATATGAATTCAGTACATTACACAGTAAAGGATGATATACCATCACAACTTCTAAAGAATTTAGCACAAACATTAGGGTGGGACACTAATATCTCACTAATCACTAACGATAATTTTTTAAATAGTATTTTTGGTACCCAAACAAATACTAACTATACAGGAGAAAGTAGAGAAAAAACACCCACAGAATTAGACTATCAATATTATAGAAATTTAATTCTTAATTCCGCTTATTTGTTTAAGTCAAAGGGTACAAGAAGGTCTATAGAGGCTTTAATGAGAATGATTGGTGCACCCGAAGCGTTGATAGAATTTAACGAAACAATATACTTGGCTGACGGACCTATTAATATAGAAAGGTTTAATGAAGAATATGCGACTATAACAGGAGGTACTAAAATAACCGAGACACCGGTTTTAGACCCAAACGTTACGTTTAATATTGAAGGAGTAGTTTATACAGGATTTACAACTCAATTATCTATAAGTACCGTAGACGCATCAAGAGAAGATTACCCCGTAGATGAAAATGGTTATCCCAAAGCGATGACGGCAACTGAAGATACGTTCTTTGAAAAAGGTGCTGGGTGGTATGAACAGACACCAGAACACAGGGCTCCCGAACAATTGGACATTACGGGTTCAGTATTTACAGGACAAAACCCAAGTGTACAGACATCACTCGAACCATTTACCTTTGGTCAAAAATATTTTGATAAGTTTAGATATTTTCCATATATGGATATGGGTTTTGGTTTGACTAGAGTACCTGACAACACTAAGTCATGGACAGATAGACAAATAGGTCTTAGAAGAAATACACAGGCAGGTTTTGATGCTAATTACGTTGTTGACAATGAAAAATTAGTCTTAAACGCGAAGAATATTGATTTAGGTTTAAATATGGGACAAGGTATCATATATGATATATGGACAATGTCTAAAAAATATAACTACCCAATCCCCTCAACAGGATTAACCACACCATACCCATACCCAAAAGGTGTTGATTGGACAGTAATTAATCCAAAACCTAAAGAAAAAACATTTTTTGAATTCGCTCAAACGTTTTATCGTAATATGATAAACGTTAGAAACAGACAAACAATTACCGACGGTAAAGGAGGGGGATACCCAACACTACAATCTTTATATTGGAAATACCTAAACTCTGAAGAAGCGGTTGGAATACCATCCAATAAATACACATATCAAAAAATGATTGATTTCACTAATGGTATAGGTGACTATTGGATGAAGTTAGTTGAACAAATGATACCCGCCAGTACTATATGGATGGGAGGTCAAAAAATGGAAAACAACGTCTTACAAAGACAAAAAGTTGTTTGGAGAAGACAAAGAGGTTGTGAATTAGTACCTATTCCATGTATACCATGTACGTTTACAGGGCAACTATTAGGTGCTGACTGTGTAACACAAACATTAAGTTGTAATATAGGTTTGTCTAACCCACAAAATACACTCACAAACAGTATTAGTAATGCGATTTTAAGTGAAGGGTATATTATTTCTGATTGTGTGTTAAATACATTACAAAGTCTTTGGTATGTCGATATAAGATTAAGTGGTTCGTTATTAAGAAAAGACCTTTTTTATACGGGATATGGAGGAGGAGACTACCCATCAAGTCAAGAATGGTTAGATGCGGTAGAAAGTTCACTAAATAACCTTTATGAAAATGGATTAAATTATAGTATTAATGGTACTAACATAACAGTATCAAATATAGGGTGTAATAATGACTTTACTGGTGAATCTTTACAAATAAATGCGGGTGTCAATATAAATATAAATTGTGAAGGATGAGTTTAATAACTTACATATTAGAAAGTTGTGACGGCACTCTAAGATATAGGGTTAACTTTACAGGTGCGACTTATTTAGATGTTGGTGAGACATGGAATGTGGAGTGTGACGGAATACCTAATGGGTGTTATAATGTTTTAGAAAATACAGGTGAGATACTTGACGAATATAATGGTGACGAATGTTTATTTGTTGAATTTGAAAATTGTGAAGATTGTGAAAGTAGCGTAGATAGTCTATCTGCGGGACCAACTACCGAACCTTGTTATATATGGTCACCTTGTAATGGTGGTTCTGCAATATACATACCGACTGCGTATGATAATTATGATTACATTGATTATAATAATACTTGTTACAACAATACCTATAGTGTGGTATCTGCCTCACCGACAACCCCAAGTGTCGGAGCCACACAATGGAGGCCGAGCTGTGAAATTTGTAACGACTATATTGGTGTGACCGATGTTGATTGTTTTGAATATGTGCCATGTCCTGATAATGTTAGACCATTTACTGTTGAAAACGCGATACCGACACTTAGTCAAACTAATATTTTTTATCCATCGGGAGAACCATGGGCAAGTGGTGCCACAATATATTTTCAGAATACAGAAACCGGAGAGAATAGATGCTTTTACCTTTCAAATAACGGTATTAAAGGTAGATGGCCTACTATTAATGTAGAGGCGATAACAGGTAATACGTCACCAACGAGTAGTCCTGTGGATGGGTGTGACGCATGTTCTACAGTATGTGACTCACAAGATATTGTTATTTTTATTGACAATTACTGTTGTCAGTCTGGTAATCCTTTGGATGCTGTTGATTTAGTATCGTTCTTTAACGCGTCAGTTGCAGGGGCTAAAAAATACGTAGAATCATTAGAAGATGATATAAATAGCGGTATAGTACAGGTTGCTATTTACAGAAAACCATCAGGTTCTTGTTCTACAAGTGGATTAGTTATAGACCTGACCGATAATTACAGTAATATTATAAACGCTTTAGACAATCTAACATTTCAGAATGGACCTTTAGACAGGGCAGAAAACTTTTTTGACATCTACGATGTTTTAACTACGGGATACTTTAGAGAAGGTGCAACGGCAACTTTATTGTGGTTAGCGGACTCATTCTATAGTCATATAGGTGGTGAATGTTGGCCTCCGTCACCATTTAATTCTTGGTGGAACCCTAAAGAACATTATGCAGGTATAATGAAGATGGGATGGATTAACGGTCCTTTTGGTAAACCGATAAGAATACAAATTGTTGAATTTGATTCAGAACTTTACCCATGGCCTACTACTGAGAGCTCGGCGTCTAGCCCTGATGATTATATGTTAACCACACACGCAGATTGGTCGGCAACAACATGGGCAAACATAAACCCATTATGTGAAGATTTTGTCAGTCCTGGTGATAATTTTTATATATATCAGGCTAGACCATGTTGTGACGGACCCGAACTTTATGTATCTTTAGATACAGGAACAACGGTTTCTTTGGGTAATGATGGATTCAACTATCAAGGGTTCTGTTATTACTTAAATAGTGTTGTCCCTGATTCGTATTCTGCATATACCTCAATCAATTTACTATCCGGAGACGTCGTAACGAATATATGTTCAAGCACAAGTAATCCTGATTGTAGTTGTGGTAAGATTGAAGTTAGAAAGTTTATTAGTTGTTGTGACCCTACAGATAACATTACAGCGGCTTTTGACACAGTAGTCGCGGGTAACGTGGCGAGTGGAGACGGTATTATTTTTAGCGGTAATTGCTATGAATGGGATGGAGGACCGGCACAAACGGTAACGTATAGTGATGCAATCACAACGGAGTTCATATCAGATATATGTGCAACTTACTGCATTGATGATTTTTGTCCGTCAAATACACCCACACCCACACAAACACTAACACCGACACAAACACCAAGCATTACTCAAACAGCGTCACCAACTCAAACACCATCTAATACTTTAACTCCTACTCAAACGGCGACACCTACACCGACACCTAGCTTAAATAATTATACTGCTCAAAAATTCTCCGCATGTACTGAATTTGGACCTACAGATATCATACCATACACTCACGGAACAACTGGATTCACTTATAACGCTGTAGAATATACAATACCACTATCAATAACTAATGTTTGTGACTTAAGCCCTATGATGAATTCATCATTTGAAATCACAAAAAATGACATATGGGTGGCCGCTTATTTCCATAAAACTTATAATGGTGGGTGTGATGCACCGTTTATTGATACAAATGGAGATGGATGCATCACTCAAGCAGATTTGCTTGATTATGTTAGTCTAAATTACCCCAGTAATTCAGACGTTGTTTATACGATTTCAGGAGAAAGTTCATGTCAGTTATCAAATATTTTAATTTCAACAGGTTTAACAGAAGTTTCTACTTGTGCGTTACCCGGCAAAACCGGATGTACGTATAATATTAGTTTAACTGATGGTAGGACAGTATGTTCTAAATATATAGAAACTACCGATTCGGTAGGACCTTTCTATGTTGATAGTATTGTCAGTGAACATCCTGATTGTGAATCGTGTGAGGGAATATGTAATCCACAAGATATTGTAGTACTAATGGACCAATCAGGTAGTGTTGGTTCGTCAAACTTTAATACCATGAAAGATGGTGTTAATACCATTGCTAATGATTTAGAGGTTCGTATGAATCTTGGAGAAGTTAGGATGGGTGCTATAAAATGGTCAAGTTGCGCAAATACAAGTATAATTGAAGGGTTAACGGGTAATCATGACACGTTCACAGGTAGTGTGGAAAGTACGGTTTACCAAGGAGGTAGTACGTATGCGTCACAAGCCTTAGAAACTGCGTATAGTATGTTATCTGTTGATAATCTATCAGCTGAAAAAAGTATTATACTTATAACTGATGGTTCTATACACGATTTTAGTAATCCTAACTTAGCATGTAACACTCTAACAACATCACAATTATGTACCCAAATGAAAATGGGTACATATGATAGTGGTGTACAAATTAAAATTTATACGGTTAATATTGCCAACGGTAATAATCTACAATTAAATTCACTTTCGTCAGGTGATGGATTTCATTTTGTGGCTACTGACTTTGATGACTTTGTTGATAGTGTTGCTGGTGAAATATCAGATAATTCGTGTGACGAAAATCCAATACCGTCAGGGTTAACATATGATTATTATCAGTGTAGTCCTTGTTGTGTTAGTTTTGGTTTAAGTGATATCGTAGTATCGGTAGATACTGGAACAACAATTAATTTAGGAACTGACGGGTTTGATTTTGCGGGCAGTTGCTACACATTCCAATCACTAACAGGAGATTCATTTAGTGCACAAACAGTAGACACTATTTCTAGCGGTGAAATAATAAGTAACGCTTGTTCAGACCCAAGATGTAGTTGTAGTAATTTTAGTAAATATGATTTGATAAATTGTTGTGATAGTAATGATGTTATAACTATTTTATATTCGGGTACACCTACTCTTAATTCTGGTATAGAGTATTCGGGTAATTGTTACAGTTATAAAGGTGATAGTGGTACGTTAACATCTATAGGAACTTTTGATAGTTTAGTGATTGATATATGTACATCTGATATTGGATGTCCCACATGTGCTTCAAATACGCCAACACCAACTAATACACAAACACCAACTAATACACAAACACCATCACCTACACAAACACCTAGTAATACTCAAACACCTACAAATACACCAACTAGTGGATTAAGTCAAACACCCACACCAACAAATACACCCACAAATACTCCCACACCAACGGTAACACCTACAAGAGGTACGTTCTTGTGGTTAGCCGAAAACTGTTGTGACGATACCGATACAGTAAATGTCACATTACCAACACAGTCAACTAAAGTTTTTGTATTCTATGATGGAACTTCGTTAGATGTTACAAAGGCAGAACAGGCATCTGAAAATATAAGAGCGTGGTATCAAGATAAAGTTGACGGAGGTGACTTATCTAGTGGTAACCTTTATGAAGGTTTTATTGGTGAGACATCTGATAATGGTGAAAACTGGTTATGGTGGACATCTTATCCATATTTAGGTTCATTGTCAGGGGGTACACTTAGTGATAGTACAGTAATAAGTGAATTTAATACTGCTGTTGACGACTCAATTTATAATGCGTCTTTCTGTAAATCAAGTGCTGGTGGGTGTGTACCCAATAACACAGAGTTTAATGATGGTGAGGATATTTACAGAAGAATTAATAGAGGATATCAGTTAATTGGGTCTTACGGTGTTGACGATTTAAGAAGTAATGGTGTACCATTTAACCATTCGTTATTAACTAGTGGTTCTACATCAGGAAACGGAACATTTGACGGTGGTATAAGTGATTATATTGTAATATTAGTCGCTGATGAGTCAGATGGTGCGGTTGGATTCTACCATGGAAAAGGAACTAAAGACACCTTAACAACTCAAGGATTTAATTTATATAATACAGATATTGCCGTATCACAATATTATCTATCAACTGCAGGTTCTCAACCCACCAATAGATTTGTACATGATTACGAAAGTTACTTACAGGTATGGAATGATATACAGACAGTTAGTGGTAGAATAAATAGTATTGTTTATCCTGTTGTTGACGATAATAACGGAAGAATACCATTCCCATTACATTGTGTTGGTGCTATCGAAGGTGAAACTATTAATGCAACCAATTTTCAAACTAAGTATGGTGAACCAATAACTTCGGTAGGTCCTGAAAATTTAAACTTAAGTTTAATTACTACACAAAACCCATATAGTACATTATCAAGTAATAGTGTATATACTGGATTACCACTATCATATCAAAACGGACCGGGACTAAAAAATTTCGGAATACAGGTAGACCCAACAGTTGAAGATTTTACATTAGGAAGTATTACTGATACTCTTGATAGTTTCTTAGACAGCTTAGATGTAACCAACGGTTACGGATTTGGTTATGGAGGTAATTGTTACTTTTTTGTTGGACAAACAACAGGTGTTGAAGATTTAGAATTAAAGTGGAGTCAGGTAGAAGAAGATTACTGTAACACCGCAGCGTGTATATGTGCGTCTAATACTCCATCACAAACTCCAACTCCTACTACCACACCGCCAGCCACACCATCTACAACTCCATCTATCACACCAACACCCTCATCGTACCCTGGATGTGTTTCTGGTACTACTACGGGGTCTTACAGATTTACTGATTGTTGTGGTGTTGAACAAATTGGCACTTCATTAGGTGTTGTATATTGTGTGGACACAAGTGCAACGTACAGTGGGATAGAGTTAACATATTTTGAATGTGAACCAAACTGTGACGAAGGACCATTAAATATTATAGAATCACTAACAGCGGCTTGCCCAACAACTGGAGGTGTTACATTTACTGTTGATGGTGGTACAAAACCGTATACTGTGGAAAATACATATCCAGGTGGTATACCATCACAATCTGGTAATGGTCCTGATTTTACATTTGATGGTTTGTCAGTTGGTGAATATAATTTCTTAATATACGATAGTACTAACCCTAGTAGAGAATATTATTCTACTGTAATAATAGATGGATGTTTTGAGGCAAGTATCGTTTATGTTAATGATGCTGATTGTGATAATGAATTTGGTTCATTTTCAGTAAGCGGTAATACAGGTCAAAATTTACCATGGACTATTAATTTATATAAGGACTCAGTATTATATAACACTTATGATAATAATGATGATATTTTATATGAAATACCACAGTTAGAACCTGGCGATTATTACGCAATAATAACTGACTCTTCAGGACAAAGTACAACGACAAATACTGTCACTATTTCTTCAGGTACTTCTGTTAATTTTGGTATTTCAATAACGGGAACATCAAATTGTGGTATATGTAGTGGTGTTGCTGCTATAACAGGACTAACAGGTACACCCCCATATAGTTATGTTTGGGGTGATGGACAGTCAGGCTCTACAGCGACAGGTTTATGTGAAGGGCCGATTACAGTAACTGTTATTGATAGTAATGACTGTCAAAATATACAGTCTGTTAACGTAACCCGAATACCACCATTAGGTGTTAGTACTTATTCAGGAGTACAACCAAATTGTTTTGATTGTGACGGTGAAATTACAATTCAAGTAACAGGAGGAACAACTCCTTACACATTTGTAGGTTCAAATACGCAAACTGAAACAAATAGTGATGGTGAATTTACATTAAGTGGATTGTGCGGTGGACAGTATGGTGTAACAATAACAGATAGTAATAATTGTACATTACAACAAGACTATACATTAAATAGTAGTGGAGGTATAAATTCAGTATCTATTACTACGATTAATTCTACTTGTAGTGGTAATGGTTCAGTAAAGGTTGATGTTGTGGCTGTAGTTGGTTCACTAACGTATTCTATCACAGGAACCACTAATGGTTATATTGATTCGGTTACTACCAATAATCAGAGTCATATTTTTAATAATCTAGATTCTGACACTTATAATATTGATGTTAAATCATCTAATGGGTGTACTTACAATACCACTGCAACAATTAGTAATAACGATAAATTTACAGTATCTGTAAATAGTAATAATGCTGATTGTGGTTTATCTAATGGTTCTATAACAGTAGATGTTTTAAGTGGGTCGACTGAAATTAAGTATCCCTTAAGTTATGTTTTAAGTCGAATTAGTGATGGGTTAATTATTTACAGTGAAATTGGTTCAACAACTGATAATATAACTATAAATAACTTACCCGAAGACACGTATGAGTTAGAAGTTACCGATGATGAAAGCTGTACTGTTACAGAACTTATTTCGGTATTTCAAGACGGTGATGGTGTACAAGCGATAGTTTATAGTACTAATTGTACATACAATAATGGAGGTACTGCTACAGTACAAGTGACGCAAGGACAATCTCCATTCTTCTTTGAATGGTCTTCGAATGTAGAATCTTCACAAAGAACTAACGCGTCCATTTCAGGACTTGAAGGTGGTACTTATACTGTTACCATAACTGATAGTCTTGGTTGTACGTTAACTAAGAGTGTTACTGTACAGTGTGATGTACAAAATGTAGATAATTACGTAATAAACACTTTATGTGAACAAAACTTTACGACCACTTCACAGGGTAAGAGAGGGTTTAGTGAAATGCTTAATGAGGCATTTTTAGACTTAAATACAGAAGATAGTTCATGTTTCTTAGAAAGTGCTGATTTCACAGGTGTTTTAGTAATATCGGGAGGTTCTTATGGTTCAAACAATGGTTATACAAATCAGTTCTATAGTACGACAGATTTAAATGATGTACCATCAGATAATTTATGGGAAAGTGTGGTACAAGGTTTAATGTCTAATTACAGTGGTATAACATACACTACTGATATATTAAATAATGTGTTCACAATTAAAGGTGATTGTGATGGTGACCAAGACCCAACAAACGGAGCATATGTCGAACTGAGTGTGGAGATTGATGTTAATGTTAATTGTGAAGGTCCTGGTGTAACACCGTCAGTAACACCTACAAACACAACAACACCATCAGTTACTCCAACAATAACAATAACACCATCAGTTACAAATACCACTGATGCGACACCAACACCCACAGTATCAATAACACCTACAATAACCATAACTCCAACAATTACACCAACCTCAACTAATACTCCGACGCCAACAATAACCCCGACAGTTACACCAACTCCGAGTATTATACCTGCAAATCCGGCATTATTATTTATTATACCCGCACAAGATGAACAATTTACAGGAACTGAAAGCGAAGACATTGGAAGTTACATGTTATCAAATGCGACTAGTTGGTTTAGTATTTGGACATCAGGATTACCAGATTTATCAGATAGTAATGAATTAAACGATTTCTTAACTTGGATGGATTGGCCAGGTTTTGTCAGCGGTTCACCACATAACTCTAATGGGGTCATTGAGGAGTATATTAATACTACTACATATAAACTACCAACTAACCCACCTGTTGATGTACCAATTGGAACGGTTACAGGTAATACGTGGTTCGTATGGTTAGTACCACATAGTGAGATTAACTCAGGAACACAAGTATATAGTCAAATAGGTATAAACTATAATGGTGACGACGCTAGTTTATATCAAACAAATACAAGTATTAACTTAAGGTCTTATGATGTGACTTATACAGGCTCTAATTGGGAGAACGACACATATAGGGTATTTACAGGTCCACTAAACTTAGGTTGGAATATTGGTTCTGTTAATACTCCTAACTCAGATATAATTTATTTTGGTGGAGGTACACTAAGTAATACTTAATTTTTAATCATAATACAAATATTATAATATTTATTAAGAAAAGTACTAAATGAGTTTTCCATATAAAAACCCACAAGGAGGATTAAGAGTAGGAACGCCTTGGAAGGTAGATTTAGATAGCGTTGTAGGTAGTAATTATAGTGTCTACAACATTGGTGGTTATATGGAGGTCTATACGATAGACGATTTAAACTTCATAACTTCAGGTACATCTAGCGGTCTTGTTAATTATAGTGGAAATACAATACCTATTTCTTTTAATAAAAGACCGGTACCGACTCTATCCGACTATGTAACTTTATGGAGTGATGGAATATCTTCAGGTAGAAGAAGGCTTGGTATGTTGGTTTATGTACATGAAACACAAAAAACATATCAGTATACGATACCTAATTATGATGATTTGTGGACGGCAGCTACAGCGTCTGGTGCAATAGAAGAGGGTGACCAATCAACACCTGAATATACGGTATATAATAGAGTACCAAACAGCCCTGCGGGTTCACCGGATGCTGCGGGACAGGCATTAATCGAAGCGTGGACAGGCTCAACAGTTGAAGGTGTAAATGGAGTTAGTAGAGATGATGCGAGATGGAGAATATTTTGGGGTACTGACTGGCAAGTCACAGGAGGTACAGTAACTTATAATAATACAGGTGATTTGAATTTATATTCAAATTACTTTACAGGTAGTCCTGTAACTATTTCAGGACTAACAACGATAACAGGTGGTACATACCTTAGTGGTAGTAGTACTTTAAGACTCGTAAATAATTTAGGTGATAATATAGATATAACTGGTATTGCTGCTGACACTAATACCTTTGTTACTGGTGGTACATACAGTTCAGGTACGACAACTTTAACTTTAACGAGAAACGATGGTTTTAATATTGATGTAACAGGTTTTACCGCTTCGGGATTTATAAGTGTGTCAGCTAATACTGGTTTGGGTATTGAAAATGATGTATTATATACAACATATAATACACTACTAGACCCAAGTTTATCAATGGCGGAAACAATAGGTGGTTTAGATGTGGGAACTACGGTGGCTGACCTCAGTGGAGACACATTTGTTAGTTTATTTAACGACCTATTATTCCCAACAGTAAATCCAACATACACAATACCCACTATTAGTATAGGTGGAGTCAGTAGTTCAACGAGGGAAGTTGGAACGACACTTAGTTTATCAATAACTGCGTCAGCAACTAAAAATGATGCGGGAGATTTCACACAATTAAGGGTATTAAGAGATGGTAGTGCATTGGTTACTGATACGACCATGACCATATCTTCCGCTTCGGATGTACCTGACCAATTTGGGTATAGTAACCCTAATAATCCAAACTCAGGTTTTACTTTAAATAGTAGTCCTTATTCTGAGTCTTATACTGTTCCCTCACCGGCAGGTTCATCAACATCAACAAGTACTCAATATAGGGTTGATGGTAATTATAATGCGGGACAGGCTAAGAATGATAATAAAGGTAATGTAGATACAAGAAGTCCAGCGGTAAGAAGTAGTAATGCTCCTCAGAGTGCTTCAAATAATTACCTAAGTACGCAATATACCTATACAGGTATATACCCATATTTTTGGGGAGTTTCTACAACTCAACCAAGTGCGAGTGATATAGTTAATCAAATAACAGGAGGTACAGCAAATAAAGTATTATCCTCAGCTTCAAGTACTATTACAATAACTTTTGGTGCTAGCTCTCAATATCTATGGTTTGCGCATTTTAGTAATTATACAAATAAAACAGTATGGTATGTAGATGCATTAAATAGTGGGAGTATTGGAGGAGGAACGAATTTGTTTGGAACACCAACCACTAATTCAGTTGACAGTCCTGATGGTTATTGGTCAGGAATAAACTTTGAGATATATATAAGTAACTATCAAACATCAACATCTGGTAGTATGCAATTAAGAAATTCATGATAACATGGCTATTACGATAAATGATAATTTTGAACAGTTTGCACCAAAACCATTGGACGATAGATATGGTCCTTGGACTAGTACTACGCAGGCTAATGATAGTATTTTAATAGCTAATAGACATATTGGATTAACTGTTGGTATTTTAACAGGCGATACAAGTTATAGTGGTGGAAGATATGTTACAGCAACTGGTGGTACCGTTGAATACTGGTATTATACGGGTATTACTGATTTAGATTTAGTATTAAAAATTAACGAAGGGTTTGACGGAACTTCAGGTTCATCAGGAACATCAGGTAGTAGCGGAACTTCAGGTTCGTCAGGTAGTTCAGGAACATCAGGTAGTAGTGGAACCTCAGGTTCGTCAGGAACATCAGGAAGTAGCGGTTCATCAGGAACTTCAGGTAGTTCAGGAACATCAGGTTCAAGCGGTTCATCAGGAACATCAGGTTCAAGTGGAACTAGTGGAAGTAGCGGAACATCAGGTTCAAGCGGTTCATCAGGAACATCAGGTTCAAGTGGAACTAGTGGAAGTAGCGGAACCTCAGGTTCATCAGGTAGTTCAGGAACTTCAGGTTCAAGCGGAACTAGTGGAAGTAGCGGAACCTCAGGTTCATCAGGTAGTTCAGGAACTTCAGGTTCAAGCGGAACTAGTGGAAGTAGTGGAACCTCAGGTTCATCAGGTAGTTCAGGAACATCAGGTAGTAGTGGAACCTCAGGTTCATCAGGTAGTAGTGGAACTAGTGGAAGTAGTGGAACCTCAGGTTCATCAGGTAGTTCAGGAACATCAGGTAGTAGCGGAACTTCAGGTTCGTCAGGTAGTTCAGGAACATCAGGTAGTAGTGGAACTAGTGGAAGTAGCGGTTCATCAGGAACTTCAGGTAGTAGTGGAACCTCAGGTTCGTCAGGAACATCAGGTAGTAGTGGAACCTCAGGTTCATCAGGTAGTTCAGGAACTTCAGGTTCATCAGGAACGTCGGGTAGTAGCGGAACCTCAGGTTCATCAGGTAGTTCAGGAACATCAGGTTCAAGCGGAACTAGTGGAAGTAGCGGTTCATCAGGAACTTCAGGTAGTAGCGGAACATCAGGTTCGTCAGGAACATCAGGTAGTAGTGGAACCTCAGGTAGTAGCGGAACCTCAGGTTCATCAGGTAGTTCAGGAACCTCAGGTTCATCAGGAACTTCAGGTTCAAGTGGAAGTAGCGGAACCTCAGGTTCATCAGGAACTTCAGGTTCAAGCGGAACTAGTGGAAGTAGTGGTTCATCGGGAACATCAGGTTCAAGCGGAACTAGTGGAAGTAGCGGAACCTCAGGTTCATCAGGTAGTTCAGGAACTTCAGGTTCATCAGGAACTTCAGGTTCAAGTGGAACTAGTGGAAGTAGCGGTTCATCAGGAACTTCAGGTTCATCAGGTAGTTCAGGAACATCAGGTTCAAGCGGTTCATCAGGAACATCAGGTTCAAGTGGAACTAGTGGAAGTAGTGGTTCATCAGGAACTTCAGGTTCAAGTGGAAGTAGCGGAACCTCAGGTTCATCAGGTAGTTCAGGAACTTCAGGTTCATCAGGAACTTCAGGTTCATCAGGAACTTCAGGTTCAAGTGGAAGTAGCGGAACCTCAGGTTCATCAGGTAGTTCAGGAACATCAGGTTCAAGCGGAACTAGTGGAAGTAGCGGTTCATCAGGAACTTCAGGTTCAAGTGGAAGTAGCGGAACCTCAGGTTCATCAGGTAGTTCAGGAACATCAGGTTCAAGCGGAACTAGTGGAAGTAGCGGTTCATCAGGAACTTCAGGTAGTAGCGGAACATCAGGTTCGTCAGGAACATCAGGTAGTAGCGGAACTTCAGGTTCGTCAGGTAGTTCAGGAACATCAGGTAGTAGTGGAACTAGTGGAAGTAGCGGTTCATCAGGAACTTCAGGTAGTAGCGGAACATCAGGTTCGTCAGGAACATCAGGTAGTAGTGGAACCTCAGGTTCATCAGGTAGTTCAGGAACATCAGGTTCGTCAGGAACATCAGGTAGTAGCGGAACTTCAGGTTCGTCAGGTAGTTCAGGAACATCAGGTAGTAGTGGAAGTAGTGGAACCTCAGGTTCGTCAGGAACATCAGGTAGTAGCGGTTCATCAGGAACTTCAGGTAGTAGTGGAACCTCAGGTTCATCAGGTAGTTCAGGAACTTCAGGTTCAAGCGGAACTAGTGGAAGTAGCGGAACCTCAGGTTCATCAGGTAGTTCAGGAACATCAGGTTCAAGCGGAACTAGTGGAAGTAGCGGAACCTCAGGTTCGTCAGGAACATCAGGTAGTAGTGGAACCTCAGGTTCATCAGGTAGTAGTGGAACTAGTGGAAGTAGTGGAACCTCAGGTTCATCAGGTAGTTCAGGAACATCAGGTTCGTCAGGAACGTCGGGTAGTAGCGGAACCTCAGGTTCATCAGGTAGTTCAGGAACATCAGGTTCAAGCGGAACTAGTGGAAGTAGCGGTTCATCAGGAACTTCAGGTAGTAGCGGAACATCAGGTTCGTCAGGAACATCAGGTAGTAG
>UEXN01000570.1_pt2 | contig 19618 bp, 17 predicted proteins | sample 1796711 | NCBI WGS metagenome assembly UEXN01 (sample SAMEA4772470, study PRJEB27181) | metagenome | reverse complement strand
CCTTTAGAAAAATCAAAGGATCCTTTAAAAACGTAGACATCACAACTCATGTGATTGAAGAGACATATCTTGCTCATGACACAGTATCTGGACAACTGAGAATAGGTGACGGAGTCACTCCAGGTGGAACATTAGTAGCCACTGGTGGAGGCAGTTCTCTCACTGTGCAAGAAGAAGGATCTTCACTAACCACAGCGGCCACAACATTAAATTTTGTAGGAGATGGTATCACAGCATCAGGCACAGGTGCAACTAAAACAATTACAGTCAGTGGAAGTGCTCTCACTGTGCAAGATGAAGGCTCTTCGTTGTCAACATCAGCTACTACTTTAAACTTTGTTGGATCAGGTGTTGAAGTGACAGGAGATGGCGCAACCAAAACTGTTACTGTCAGTGGAGGTGGTTCCGCAGACCTTGGCAATCTACAAATCGAAGGCAGTAAACTTTCTGTGCAAGACAGTAGCACAGTGGGTGTTGGCATAGAAAACATAAGAATAGCAGGCAACACATTTAGCATAGATGACAGTGCTGTTGGCTTTGAATTTGATGGACACTTGATACCCGCATCCAACGACACATATGACTTGGGTTCTCCAAGCAGAAGATGGAAAACAGCATTCCTGGCCAGTGAAACCATTGACATTGGTGGTGCCACAATTTCATCAGACGGAACTGGTGCTATAGCAATATCAGCCACTGGAGCCACACTGCCTGAAGACAGCAAGATTACCAACAATAAAATATCTGTGTTGGGGTCAACATCTGGTACTGGCGGTAGACCCATACAAAAAGTCAAGATATTTGTAAGTGATGGATCCACAACATTTACAGATGCTCAGTTGTTAGCTAGAACGGCAGATATCGAACTAGAATTCAATGCCACTGTTGACACAGAAGCTGTATATACACAAGCACAGCAAACCTTCACACTCAGTGATGGTACACCCCTTGCTCAACAAGATAGTGTGACTCTGTTTCAATTTTAGTTTACCATAAATATCACACATGACTGACAAAACACCAGTAAGAGTTGTATTCGATAGTGACAACGTTGCTACCGGTCTTGGTGAATTCCAAACAGGCGAAACAGTTCCATTAACACATGGTGGCACAGGATCAGCACTAACCATCGGAAACGCTGGACAAGTGATGCGAGTCAATGCAGCTGGCACTGCGATTGAGTTTGCTGATCAAGGTGATGTGGATGTAATTGCATCATCAGATTCAACAGGCGTACAGGTGCAAGATGATCTAAATGTATCAGGCACACTGAGTGTAAATGTTCTTGATGTGAATGAAATATCTTCACAAGATTCCACTGGTATATCAATATCAGATGATTTGTTACTCAAAGGCACTTTACGAGCAGAAGATTCAACAACAATTAGTATTGATGGCGGGGTTACTATATCTGGCAGCTTAAGTGCAGACACAATCGAAGCAGGCGATTCAAGTGCAATTACAATAAATTCTGCAACGATTTTTGCAAGTTCGTTCAAATTTAATGGTGATGCCAAATCTATTTCAACTGTGCTTGACGAAGATGGAATGGGCACTGATTCAGACACAGCACTAGCCACACAACAATCAATCAAAGCATATGTGGATGCACAAGATGCCAACATTGCCAGTGATACTTTAACTTTAACAAATAAGACATTTGATGCTGAAGGCACAGGTAATTCAGTCAGTAATATTGATGTAGCCAACCTTAAGTCCGGTGTTCTCGACACTGACATTTCATCAGTTTCTGGATCAGATGATACACTTGCATCTGCCAAAGCAATCAAAACATATGTGGACTCAGTGGCAGGTGGTTCCCTTGCACTAGGAGATTCCGCATCCAATGCTGGATCAGTGAACTTGCCAGATGATGAACAGTTGATATTCATAGGCAATGATTCTATCACAGCAACAGTTTCAGGCAACACAGTAACATTTGATCTCAATGAAACAATTACAGTTGATCAAATTAATGCTGGCGATTCATCCACCATTACACTAGGTGCGGCAGTTGAAGGTTCAACAATTAACATGGACAGCATCAGTGTTGATCAAATCAACTCAAGAGACTCAAGTGCAATTAGTTTTGCTAGTAGCATCATAGTAGATGCTATTTCGTCAGGGGATTCGTCCTTTGTGAGAATCAACGATTCCATTGAAACTGACAATGCACAGATAAACACAAATCTTATAGTGGATGGCAATGCCCAAGTCAAAGGCAACTTGACTGTGCAAGGTACAACAACTTACATAGAGACCACAAACACTAAGGTAAGCGATCCGTTGTTGTTGTTAAACAACGGCAACTCTGGCGGCGCTGACATTGATTCAGGCATCATGATTGAACGCGGGTCTGCAGGCAACAACGCTGTGTTTTATTGGAACGAAGGCGATGACCAATTCAAAGCAGTTTTGACAACTTCAGCTGAGAATGCAACCACCATCACAGACAGTGCCTATGCCACAGTTAATCTAGGAGGATTGGTGTTCAGTGATGAATCAGTGGTGGCAGATTCGATACTTGATGAAGATGCAATGGGCAGTAATTCCAACACAGCATTAGCAACACAACAATCAATCAAAGCATACGTTGACGCAGAAGTAGGTAACCATGATAGTTTAACATTCAGCGATTCAGCATCAAACTCTAGCAGTGTTTTACTAGAAACAAATGATTTAGAATTCAGAGCAGGCAATTCAATTACACCAACAGTGGCTGGCACAGGTGTGACATTTGCACTGAACGATGACATCGCAGTTGATCAGATTGCAGCCAAAGATTCTTCCAGTGTGTCTATCACATCGCCACTGCAAGTGGCATCAACTCTACAAGTGGCTGGCGTTGTGTCTTCCGCAGGCACACCCACAGACGACGACCATCTTACCACAGTGAGTTATGTCAACAGCAACTTTGCTAGATCAGGATTTCCAAATTCGACTGCAACTGCATTTCCACTTACAACAGATTCATCTGCCACTGATTTTCAAGAAGGATCCGACGGAGTTGGCACTGCAACAGTTACTGATGCGTTTGGTGTGGCACTGACAACACTATTCGACTGCATGGAACCAATTGGAAGCACAACAACCACAGATTTCGGAACAGATGAGGCTCATATCGGAGCATAATAATATAACATAGGAGTTCAATAAATATACGATGCCAACAACAGTCCAATTCAGAAGAGGAACAACTGCTCAAAACAATGCTTTTACTGGCGCCAATGGCGAAATATCCGTTGACACCGATGACGGCAGACTAGTTCTACATGACGGTTCCACAGCCGGCGGAACAAGACAAGCACTTGCAAGTGAAACAATATTTAGAGTAGTAGCAGATGATTCCACAGGAATATACCTACAAGGTGGCACAGATGAACTGAGAATATCAGGTGGTAATGGTGTTACCACTTCAACAGATTCAGGTGGTTCAGTAACCATCAGCTTAAATGGCGATATCACCACAGTCAACACAATTTCATCAGCTGATTCAGCTGCTGTTACAATTGCTGACAATGCCAACATAGAAGGCACACTTCAAGTCAATTCGACAATTAATGCTGTAGGCAACATAACCACAGCAGGATCATTTATTATTGGAAGTGCGTCAATCAATGAAACAGATTTAGAAAAAATAGACGGAATTACGAACGGTGCTGGTGCGGCAAATAAAGCGTTAGTGCTTGATGGCTCTGCAAACGTGGCATCAGGTTTAGCTGCCTTGACAGCATCGGGTGTTGTTACAGCGGCAGGATTTACTATTGGGTCAGCAGTGATTAATGAAACTGACTTAGAAAAGATTGACGATATCACTGATGGCGCTGGAGCTGCCAATAAAGCAGTGGTGTTAGATGGAGATGCTGATGTGGCATCTGGACTTAGAAACCTAACAGCAAGTGGAACATTGACATCAGCTACTGTGGTTACAGAAACTATTTCATCTGCAGATTCAACAAGTGTGTTTTTCAATGATGGTATTACATTATCAGGACCAATCAAATCAGATGCTTCCGCGGCAATTAACATTGACGATGCACTTGATGTTGAAGGTGCAATTACATCAGGAGCAATTACGTCTTCAGGTGTTATAACTGGCACAGGATTTACAATCGGTTCAGCAGTGATAAATGAAACTGATTTAGAAAAAATTGATGGCATCACAAATGGAGCAGGAGCTGCCAACAAAGCGTTAGTGCTTGATGGCTCAGCCGATGTTGCATCAGGCCTGGCTGCCTTAACAGCATCAGGTGTTATTACTGCCGCTGGATTTACAATCGGGTCAGCAGTGATAAATGAAACTGATTTAGAAAAAATTGATGACATCACAAATGGAACTGCGGCAGCTAATAAAGCAGTTGTGTTAGATGGTTCTAAAAATATTGGCACATTAGGTGCTGTAACTGCCACATCAATTGTATTAGGAAGTGCAGACATCAATGAAACTGACCTAGAACAAATTGACGGATTAACAGCTGGCACCGTGACAGCATCAAAAGCAGTGGTGGTTGATTCAGACAAAGACATTGGTGACTTCAGAAATGTAACATTATCTGGCACGTTACACACAACAACACTTGATGTGAGAGAGATCGAATCCACAGACAGTTCAGTTGTGACTGTCAACGAAGGTTTAGAAATTTTAGGCACACTGCAAGTGAATGAAATTGTTGCCAGTGATTCATCAGAAGTCACAATCAACAACCTAAGAACACAAGTTATCACAGCAAATGACTCAACTGAAATTTTAGTGAACGATGCCATGCGTGTGTCAGGACTTATCACAGGAACTGCAACACAGGCTCAATATGCTGACTTGGCTGAGATATTTCCAACAGACGATACTGATCTAGAACCAGGCGATGTTGTTGACTTCAGTGGTGACAACAAAGTTACAAAGAGTAACCAAGAAGCACACACATCAGTGGCTGGTGTTGTATCCACAGAGCCAGGCTTTTTACTCAACGAAGGTGGCACAGGTGTCAAACTTGCTATGACAGGAAAAGTGCCATGCAAAGTCCAAGGCATTGTGAATGCAGGAGACTTACTGGTATCAGCAGGCAACGGAAAAGCCAAGTCTGCAACAAATCCTTCAGTGGGCACAGTGATTGGAAAAGCAATTGAAAATCACACAAGTGACGGCAATGGTGTAATCAACATCATGATCGTGTTGATGTAATCACACAATTAAATCTAAAATAGTTTGTAGTTTTGTTTTTATTGTTTTGTTCTGCAGAGTTTTTCTCACTCCATCATGCAGAGGCAGTGGCCAACAATTGATTGATACCCAAGCATAACCTGAGTGTTCCCCATTTAATCTGGGCGTAAATTCTTGTTCTACTACACACACAAAGGTGTGAAACTTGAAACGAGTGTCTTTGCTAACAAAAAGTTCTAATGGGATTGTTTTTTGTATGGTTGGTTGATGTCCAACTTCTTCTACAATTTCTCTTTGCAATCCCTGCCATGGAGTTTCAGTGGCAACAGACTTACCACCTACCATGCCCCATGTGCCTTTTTGTTTGACCGAACGATTGAGAAAAAGGAAACGTTTGGTTGTCTTGGCATAGAACAAACAGCCTGAAGCAGTGATTTCACTCATTGTTATATTTTATATTCTAAAACTCAATAGACCAAGAGCCTGGCTCATAAAAACCTTCATAGGATTTTACCCAGTAGCCAGCATCAGGCAACCATTTGTACTGCACACTTGTTGTGGTGTTTGTGACATATTGCACCGCTGTGTATGTAGAATCTGACAGCTGAGTGTTGGCATCTGCATCAAACACTCGTGCCCAATTGCCTGCTGAATCTTTTTGGATGATGTCGTTGGCAGATGCAATGGTTGTGCCCCATGCTTCGGCAAAATTTGGCACTGTGTCAGCTGATGGAGTCCCATCGTCATCTGATGATAGTATGTCAGTTTCAGATGCTGTTTTGCCATCTGTGTTTTTCTTTGCACCAATGTCTTCTGTGATGAGGTATCTGGTACCCACAGTGGCAGATGATGGATTAAATGTCAACGGATTGATCACTGCATCCACAGAATCTAACGTGTTGGTTGGCACTGAATCTGTGTCTAGATCTAGCAACAGCGTAAAATCATCTTGTGGATCAATGCTGACTGTGCCTGTCACGTCAACAATGATGTCATCACCATTCACATTGGTGGCTGATTGTTGTAATTTAATTTGCGATATTCCGTTCTGTATGGTTTTGGAATACAAGGCTTCTAGTTTGGTCCAATTTATTTTAGATCCATACTGTGACTGGGACTCAAAAACTTTGTTTGCTCTGTTGGATGCATGAGTTGTAATATTGTTTTTTTGTTCGCCCAACAAAGTAATTCTGTTGCCTAACAACAACAGTGCATACTGTCCAGGGGTTACATTTTGACGCGACAGTAATGACTCTCCAAGTATGCCATCAACATCAACTTCGCCTGCTTCTTCGTCAAATATACTCATAATGATTTTTTCAATCACTCCAAGTTTCTTCAACTTGGCAGGTGGTGACAAATATATTGGTGTGAGAAAATCCAAGGATGCAACATCAATCTCATCAGCAATGCCTTGTGGTATTGCTCTGGATGTGTAGTTTACATTTGTCAGTTCAACATAACTCAATGATGTCCAATCAAGAAAGTTATCTGTGGTTTGCAATTCAAGTGCAGGATTGAACAGCACCAACAGTTGTTCTAGTATTTGTAGTTTTTGGTCTGTGTTGGTGGTGAAAATATCCGCTCTGAAGTTGATTTGAAAGGGGGTTGGCATAATTCTTTCAATGGTGTGTGACTGCCCAGGAGCACCTGTGTATTGTCCTGTGGCAGGATCAATGGCTCGTTCCCGAATGTGTTTTTTGTCGATGTGATATGGATTGAGCATGCGGTCTCTGTCATAAGCAACGTTGGTTATGTAACATGAAATTTGTGGAGCTGCAATAAGTGTGTTCTCGGATCCTTTCTTGATGATTTGGGCAACCTGTCGGCTCATGTCGCCATATTTTACTGGCACTTGCAGTGTTTCTGATTGACCTTTGGAATTTTTTCCTGTGACATAAGAAAAGTTAGACATCATTCTAATGAATTGTAGAATGTATCTTCTTATCTGACCATCATAAAAATGTTCCATTAATTATCCGCCTGTGGTTTCAACAGTTTGCTCAGTGCAACTTTTTCAGGTGTGGTAGAGGATCCATCAGCAAGAGTTGTTGTATTGGTGTTGTTAATGAAGGAGGTCTTTTGTGTGTTTCTTGTGTTTGTCTGTGTCATGGTCTGTCTTACATTGTCCTCTATTTTTACAAATCTTCTGCCATCAAATCTAAACAGTCTGTTGGGTGAATAGTCTGTTCGCAACACAAACATTCCTTCCACAGGATTGCTTGGAAAGGTAGTTGCCGCTGTGTATGTTTCACCATTGGCAGGAATGGCATCACCTGTGAGATATCCTTCAAGATATCCGTTTGCTTTTGGTGTTTGGTAAACTTTATCAACATTGATGTGACCAGTGTCTGATGTCATGTCATCGTCCACAGTAACCAGTGCAACTTTGCCTTCTTCATCTGTTGGCATCACATGCAACTGTTTGGTGTTGTAACCTGACTGTGGTGCATCTGATTCTGCTTGGTCAATCACTGCTTGGTTTATTTCTAAATCTTTGTCTCGTGTTTTTTGAGATGTGTTTTCATCTGCATTACCCAGAATATCTCTGAACTCTTGTGCATCAGTGATGCCTTTGACTCTCACTCTGTACAGATGAGGCCACCATGTTTTTGAAAATCCTTCTGCCGCTCTGTTGACATCTTCAACCACATAATATCTTTTAAGTGTTTCAGTGTCTGTGGTATCCAAAGAATAATCATCTTTGAGATGCGGCAATTCAATCACATCACCTGCCATAATTTTTCTGCCCAATGCATCAACAATATCTCTGATGTGAAATGTCATGAACAATTGATCATTTTGTAAAAACAAACCAAACTGACTTAGATCAAAATCAATGTCAGACACATTATAAATCACACGAGTATGATACACATCGGATTCATATTTGCGATCTCTGTTTTCAAGGAACAGCATGTCTTGGATGGCCAATTCGTCCAGCGAATCTCCTGATCGTTGTGGCTGAGTTGCATCATTGGTTTCACCTTGATCATTTGGCGAAACATACTTGTGGATATAGGCATCTGTACCACCTATTTGAAACATTTCAGAAATGTTGCGATCCATGAAGGCGAAATCATTTCCTTTTTCAGGCTTGAATAGAGATAGTCTTGGCATTTTGTATATTTATGGCACTATAAATACATGTGATGCCAGACACTGCTCAAACACAAGCAACAGATTCACAGATCAACTCAGCCAAGCAAGAGATATTTGATTACGTCAAAACAAGACTAGGCGACGGTATGATTGAAGTTGAATTAGATACCAAACACATAAACAATGCGTTTGTCACTGCTGTAGACAAATTTAGACAGAGATCCTCAAACTCTGTGGAAGAATCCTATGGATTTCTTGAACTAAGAGAAAATCAAACACAATACACTCTACCAGCAGAAGTGATCAATGTGTCGAGAATATACAGACGAACAGTGGGAGGAGCATCATCATCTGAAGGCGGCACTGCATTTGATCCTTTTGAATTAGCCTACACTAATGTGTATTTGCTACAAACAGGCAGGATTGGCGGATTGGCAACATATGATATGTTTGCAGGTTATCAAGAATTAGTTGCAAGAATGTTTGGTGGATTCATAAATTTCAAATTTGATCAACCCACAAGAAGATTGAACATATTCAGAAGACAAAGACACAAGGAAGTGGTGTTGATTGAACAGTACAACTATAGACCAGACTTTATATTATTATCTGACATCTACGCAAAACCATGGATTAGAGATTACACCTTAGCAGTATCAAAGTTCACACTAGGCGAAGCAAGATCAAAATTCGCACAAATTGCTGGCCCGCAAGGTGGAGGTTCCCTCAACGGCGACACCCTCAAAAATGAAGCCATTAACGAGATGACCAAACTCGAACAAGAAATTGGCAACTATGCAGAAGGTGGCACACCTTTATCCTTTACAATCGGTTAGATAATCCGATGAAATACATTATTTTTAAATGGATGGGTGGAGAAGGTGGCGATATGATATTAGGTCTTTTAGGCTATTGTTTAGTTGGACTGGATAACTGGAACCTTACCAAAACTGGCAAAATCGAGGGAGAGGAACTTGAGTTTACTCATAAAAACTATCATTTTAGAATAAGTCATTTATTATGGGACAAAAGAGAGAAACATTTAAAAAATGTAACCGACAAGTTTGTGTTCTTATTGAAGCCTATGGATATTCCTTGTTTTGTCAAAAAGAAAATTGGTAAATTGTATAGCAATCCTATGATGATGTCCATGCTAGAAAGTCCACCTAGACCATTAGACAGAAAATTTGTAAAAGCACTGCGTGACAATGATCAAAAATTGGCATATTATTATGGATTTAGAACTATTCAAACTGCTTATGGTTTGTTTGAAAAACAATCAGAACACTATTTGTCCAAAATTCCACATCAAAAAATTTACACCAATTTACTGACAGTTGATGAGGTGCTGTCAGTGTTAAAGCAAATTGAAACGGTAATTGATTTACCTATCAACGTAACTGATCAAGCACTCAATTTGATAGAACAGTACGTGGAGAGTCAACAGCAATATGTTGCTGATTGGCCTTATCTAAATTATTGACAAAGTAAAAAATATACGTTATTTTAAAACAATGATCATAGGCATATGCGGACTCATTGGTTCAGGCAAAGGCACAGTAGCAGATCATCTAATCAACCAACACAATTTTCAAAAAATATCATTTGCTGACAAACTCAAAGATGCTGTAGCAGAGATGTTTGAGTGGCCAAGACACATGCTGGAAGGTGTTACTCCTCAATCAAGAGATTGGCGAGAAAGACCAGATGCATTTTGGAGCAATGAGTTAGACAGTTTGATTACTCCTAGATATGTTTTACAAGTGTTCGGCACTGAATGCATGAGACAAGGATTTTATGATGGCATATGGGTGAGTTTGGTCAAAAAGAAAATCCAAGAAAATCCTACAACCAATTGGGTGATCCCAGACACACGTTTCCCCAACGAAGTGGATATGATCAAATCCATTGATGGGCAGGTGTGGTGTATCCAAAGAGGGAAAAATCCGCAATGGTTTGATGATTACAAACTAAACGGCATTGAGCCAAAAGATGTTCATGCCTCAGAATGGGCATGGGCAAATTCTTCATTTGATCGTGTGATTGAAAACAATGCCTCAATGGGCAAACTGCATCAAAAGATAGTTGATTGCATCACTGATCAGCAGTGAGATCACCTTGACGCCAACCTTGTTTTTTAACATGTATCAATCTGTTGCAATTAGCACACACTGTTTTTAAATTGCTCTGATTGTTGTTGGTCATGTTGCCATCAAGATAGTGAACATCAAGTTGATGAGGATGTTGTGCAGTGAAGCCGCACATTTCACAATGTGTTTGTTTGTGATATCCAGAACGTTGCCAAGCAGGAGTGCTGATGGTTGATGATGATGACCTGCGAATACATGCATCACATTTTTTTCGATAGTACACTTTGTCGCCACGTCGATAGTTGTAGGCAGCTGGCCTACTATTACATTCTTGACACAAAGGTCGCTTTGTTCCATTGCCATTAAGCACGCATATATTTATGCACACCTTTTTGGCACTCTTTAAATCGATTGTAATAATCAGCCCATGAGTGGTAAATATTTGCAACAAGGAGTAAACGACAAATGGCTTTAATATCACCAGGAGTAGAGGTTACCGTAGTAGACGAATCATTTTACGTCCCCGGTATACCAGGAGCAGTTCCACTAGTAGTAGTTGCAACTGCACAAGACAAAACATCAGGTACAGGCACAGGCACAGCTGCAGGTACACTGTCAACAAATGCAAACGAAATTTTTCTAATATCATCACAGAGGGAATTAACACAAACTTTCGGTGATCCAGATTTTGTGACTGACGCATCAGGTACACCAATTCAGGGATCTGAATTGAATGAATACGGTCTCCAAGCCGCTTACTCCTTCTTGGGCATCGCAAACAGAGCCTTTGTGATCAGAGCCAATGTAGACACAGCAGAATTATCCGGAACAGCAGGCGCACCTGGTGGTAGACCTAATGACGGATTTTACTGGTTGGATCTTGCTTCATCATCCTTTGGAATCAAAGAGTGGAGTGAAGGCACACAGTCATTCACAGTGAAGACACCAATTTACATCACATCAACAGATGATGTTACAGGCAATGCACCAAAATCAACCAAAGGTTCGATTGGTGATTATGCTGTAGTGGCAACAAATCCATTCAACAGATTATACTACAAAACACGTTCAAACACATGGGTACAAGTTGGATCATCAGACTCCGCAACAAAGGATGCTTCATGGTCATCAGCACACCCAACCATTAAAGGCACAGCCACAAATCCAGCACTGAGTGATGCAACAATCAGCGTCAATGGTGTAGAGATCGTGCTTGGTCAAACAGTGGCCACAGCAGCTGCCGCTATCAACGCAGGCGGAATGTCAGGTGTACAAGCTGCGGCAGTGGATGGCAAATTAGAAATATACGGTATTGCAGCTGCAACTGGTGATGATTCATCTACAACAGCAGAAGCCAGCACAATTATTCTTAACAACGTGGACGACTCCGCTATACAAGGACTTACACTGTTGGGTATCACAGCAGGAAGATACGAAATACCAAAAGTGTTCATAGGACAACACACAGAAGACCACGGATTTAGAACCAGTGACACATCACCAAGACCATCAGGATCTGTGTTTATTCAAACCACTGAGCCAAACGGTGGTGCTAACATTGCATTAAAAAAATATTCCGACACAGCAGGACAATTTGAAAGTGTTAGTGCTTCTGTGTTCATCACACAAGAACAAGCACTTCAACAGTTAGACAAACTAGGTGGCGGTCAAAACTTAACCACCAACGATGTATTCGTGCAAGTAAACATTGGTGAATCAGAATGGGACGATTCAACAACTGACTCAGGTGAAGTGATTGACTATGTTGCTTTTCAAAGATCAGCAGGTACTGGTGCAACAACTCAAATTGTTTCAGATAAAATTGCAACCAAGACAGCTGCTGTAGACAGTGGTGACACAATTAGAATGGCAGAAACCATTCTTAATCCAGATGCTACTGCAAACACAGCGGCAAACAAATTAAACACCAAGACAGTATCAATTGGTGGCGACGATGCAGACGATTTTGTTGCGGCCATATCAGCTGCAGGATTCCAACACATTAGTGCTTCATATGATGCAACAACCAAAAGAATAACTGTGTCACATGCACTGGGTGGCAACATCTATTTCACAGACACCAACGGAACTGCAATGGCAGACTTAGGTTTTGCAGCTGGCAATGCAAATGCATACGGTGGCAACTCAGATCTTTCAACAGACAAAATTGCAAACCTATATGTTGCACCAGCAGGCGACAAAGATGACTTTTCATCATCAGATGATCAAACAGAAGCCAATAGAACTTTTGCTTTCTTAGCATCCAATTGGACTCCAGTTGAGAACACACCAGACTCAGGCACAACATTCACAGCAATACAGAGTGTGAATGAACCAACCAAAGATCCAGCAGACAACCAATTATGGTATCACACAACAGTAGACGAAGTTGACATCTTGATACACAACGGCACAACGTGGGACGGTTATCAAAATGTATCATCAGATGCTAGAGGATTTGATCTATCACAAACAGATCCAAATGGTCCTATTATTTCAGCATCAGAGCCAACAACACAATCAGATGGCACAGCACTTGTTGATGGAGACATTTGGTTAAGCACAGCGGATCTAGAAGAGTATCCAGATTTATACAGATATGATTCATCACAACCAGATGGACAAAAGTTTGTGTCAATAGACAACACAGACCAAACATCACAAGATGGTGTTTTATTTGCTGACTTCCGTTATCATTCAGATGGTACAAAAGATATCATCAGCGAAGAAACATTGATCACTGACTTGTTGACATCTACATATCTTGACATTGACAAACCAGAGCCAGCACTGTATCCAAAAGGTATGCTTGGATTTAACTTGAGAAGATCAGGTTATGCTGTCAAAAAGTTTGTAAAGAACTATTTTTCAAGAACAAACTTTGCATCAACAACTGTGTATCCAACACTTCCAACTGAAAAAGATGCTTGGGTTAATGCATCTGGGTTAAAAACAGATGGATCACCTTTCATGGGCAGAAAAGCACAGAGAAATGTAATTGTTGAAGCATTGAAATCAAGTGTAGAATCAACCACAGCACTAAGAGAAGAGCAAAGAGAGTTCAACTTGTTAGCAGCTCCTGGTTACCCAGAACTTATAACAAATCTAGAGACACTTAATGCAGACAGAAAAGAAACTGCATTTGTAGTAGGTGACACTCCGTTCAGACTTGCACCAAACTCAACAGCAGTTACAAACTATGCTAACAACACAGCAGGGGCTGCAGACAACGGTGAAGACGGATTGGTAACAACAAATTCATTTACAGGTGTGTACTATCCATCAGGATTCACAACAGATCTAGCAGGAGAATCAGTGGCAGTTCCACCATCACACATGATGTTGAGAACTATAGCATCCAATGATCAAGTTGCATTTCCATGGTTTGCACCAGCAGGTGTAAGACGTGGTGCAATAGACAATGCTTCATCAGTTGGTTTCATCAACTCAGAAGGTGAATTTGAAACCACAGCAGTAGCAGAAGGATTGAGAGATTCATTACAATCAGTGAACATTAATCCAATATCTTTTGTAACAGGATCTGGACTTGTAGCATTTGGTCAAAAGACAAGACAACTTACAGCATCAGCACTTGACAGAGTTAATGTTGCAAGATTGGTTGCATTTACGAGACTACAATTAGACAAAATTGCAAGACCATTTATCTTTGAGCCGAATGATGCATTGACAAGAAATGAATTAAAACAGTCAATTGAATCATTCTTGTTAGAATTGACAGCACAAAGAGCACTATTCGACTTTGCTGTAGTGTGTGATGAATCAAACAACACACCAGCAAGAATTGACAGAAACGAACTGTATGTCGATGTTGCAATTGAGCCAGTCAAAGCAGTTGAATTTATATTCATACCAGTTAGATTGAAGAACACAGGAGAAATAGCAGCTCAAGGCCTTTAAAGGTACAAGTTGACAAAAGGACAAATGAATAGTAAATATTCGTACTAGGAGAAAAAGAAATGGCAGTATCAACACTATCAAAATTTACAGTACCACTAGCAAGTGATCAATCATCAGGCTCACAAGGCCTATTAATGCCTAAACTACAGTATAGGTTTAGAATTGTGCTTGAGAACTTTGGTGTGTCTACTCCTAGATCCGAGCTCACCAAACAGGTCGTGGATGTAACTCGTCCAAACATAACATTTGATCAAATCACACTTGATGCATACAACTCAAGAGTGTACATGGCAGGCAAACACACATGGGATCCTATCACATTAAATGTTAGAGACGATGTCAACAACGAAGTTACAAAACTTGTTGGCGAACAGTTGCAGAAACAGTTTGACTTCTTTGAACAGTCAAGTGCGGCATCAGGACAAGACTACAAGTTCACAGGTAGAATTGAAATGCTTGATGGTGGCAACGGAGCCAACACTCCAACTGTGTTAGAAACATATGAACTGTATGGCTGTTACCTAGACAACGTGCAGTATGGCACACTTGCTTATGCAACATCAGAACCAGTGCAGATTACAATGTCAATTAGATATGACAATGCAATCCAAACACCAAGAGGTACTGGTATTGGCACAGCAGTAGCAAGAGCAGTTTCAACAGCAGCTACCGGCGCTTAAAACTCAACTCAAACTTTAACGTTTCGCAGTTTAAAACTGGCATGATTTTGATGCTATAAATATTACACATGAACTGGCGTAACAATTTTCTCAAACAACTGATCGGTGGTGACACCATGCGAGACTTTCAGCATGCGGCCAGATTGTACACTGATCAATCATTTAGATTGGCACCAAAAAATAGATTTCTGTATCATGTGGTGTTTGATATAAATCCACTTGCTGTGGGCAAATCCATCAATCAAAATGAACAATTAGAACTGGGCATGATCGTCAAACGTTGTGATTTGCCATCTTATAATTTTAATGTTGAACAAAAAAACAAGTACAATTTCAAAGACTATGTACAAACAGGCATCCAGTATCAGCCTGTGTCAATTGTTTTACATGATGACATGGGCGATGTTGCCACAGCCTTTTGGAAGTCATACTACCAACACTATATTGTTGATACAAATCAGTCTGAAACCAGATACAAAGCAGGCTACACATCACCCAACGGATATGGCAGTTTCAGATTTGGACTAGATACAGGCAACAACGAAAAATTTTTTAATTCAATTTCGATATTCCAATTGAGCAGAGGACTGTTCACTGAATACAAAATGATGAATCCAATCATCAATGATTGGTCAAATGGTTCAATGGACCAAACTGATGGAGCTGGTTTAAACGAACATGCTTTTTCAATTTCATATTCAGGCGTGTTGATGCGTAATGGTGAAATTGGTGTGGATCCACAAGGCTTTGCACAGTTTCATTATGACAAAACACCATCACCCAACGGCACTGGAGGCGACACTGTGTTTGGTGTGCTGGGCGGAATCACAAACACAATTAGTTTGCTTTCTTCCGGCAACATACTAGGTGCTGGCCTGTCTGCACTTAACACATATGGAAAAATTAAATCAGGCAAAGCAGTGAGGGGAATTGATGAAGAAATCATAGGCATTGCTAAGGATGCAATCAGATCTGGTACCAACAACATTGGAGCAACATCAAAGCCTGGTGTGTCATTCCCTAAAAATATCAAACAAAAACGTGTCAACAACAAAGCCACAAACAAAGGCCAATCTCCGACGTCAGTTGAAGCAGGAAAAATAGTGCTGAACTCCAAACAAGCAAAATCTTTTCTCAGCAACAACTATGAAGCAAAACAAAAATTCGCAAAATTTGTAAGTTTTAGAATCAGCACCAACATTGATCCAAATGATGTTGATACAAGTTGGAGTCAACTCACACAAAGCGAACAAAATTCTTACATAGATAATGCAACAAACGTTATTAGCACAATGATCAACAACAAGCAAATCCAATACCAGGTTGAAGAAAGTGAATACAAAAAATTTATCGAAGCACCACTTGCAGAACAAACTGTGGCAACAGTCAACACCAACGATGCAGGTGTAGGGCAAGGACTGTCAGTGAATTCAATCACTGGTTCAAAAGGATACACATACAATGGCTGAAACAAAAACTCCTGTGTCTAATTTGGGTGTCAGTGCTCAATCCAAAACACAGTCTATGGTACAGTTCCTTAGTGGTCTAGAACAAGACAGAACAGAGATCAATGGAGGCCAATATGATGCTGCCATTGCATTTTTTAGAAACAAAGGTTATGATGTTCAAGCCAGTGAATCCATTGCTTATGTATTAATGAAACAAGCCAAAGTGGACAATGCAAACGTTTTTTCAGTGTTGGACACACTGAAAGGTGCAACAGATTTGGAACTGTCTCAACTAGTGGCTGAAATACTCAATGCATACAGATATAAAACTTCTGTGCTAGGTTACAAAAATGACAGAAGCACACAGAGTCATATCACAAGAAACATAAAGGCTTAGCATGAACCGTTGGTCTCAAGGTTTGTACCAACCAAAAAATCCAAACAAGTATGTTGGCAAAAAAACACCCAAGTACAGATCATCTTGGGAATTTGCATTCATGAGATTCTGCGACAACAATCCAGGCATCATGCAATGGGCATCTGAGAGCATACAGATACCATACAGAAATCCTCTTAACGGTAAGAACACAATATATGTGCCAGATTTTTTCTTGGTGTATCAAGACAAAACAGGCAAACGTCAAGGAGAATTAATTGAAGTCAAACCCAACAATCAAGCCAAACTTGAATCAGTGGGCAAAAATAAACAAAACCAAGCGGCTTACATTGTAAATCGTGCAAAATGGGAAGCTGCCAACAAATGGGCCAAGCACAAAGGTATTCGTTTTAGGGTGATCACTGAGAGTGATATCTTTAAATAACATTGCATGACAAAAAAATTAGAAGATCTTTTCAATCTGGAGTCCAATCAAGACACTCCAGAATCTCTCAATGACAAGATTGAAAATGAACAAGATTCCAAAGATGATGCTCAAGCAAATGCAATTATTCAAGAGAAGTTCAACTTAGACAAAATTGATGCGGCATTACCGCAAGTTGACGGCTTGGAGGACGACAAAGAAATTGATTCATATGCAGAGGAATCTTTCAAAGCATATCAAGATCTCATGGATCTAGGCATGAACATAGAACCACGTCTAGCAGGCAGAATCATGGAGGTAGCTTCATCAATGATGGGCAATGCAATATCAGCCAAAAATCTAAAAGTTGACAAAAAACTCAAAATGATTGAACTGCAACTTAAAAAAATGAAACTTGACCACGGCAAACCTGAAGAAGAAGCAGTCACAGGCACAGGCACCGTAGTAGCAGATCGCAACGAGCTGATCAAACAGATATTGCAAAACACCAAAAACGATAAATAACACACTATGAAAACATTCAAAGAATATCTTGCAGAAGCAGTAAAAACATATCAAGCACGCATCAAAGTTGCTGGTGAATTACCAGAGAATTTTGAAGCAGAACTTAAAAACTACATGACAAAATATGAAACAATTGAATTTAAAAAAATTGCTTCAACTCCTGTGCAAGAACATCCACATGAATTTACAAGATTAAAAAATGTTGAAGTCAGCATATTTGATGTTGAAACTGGATATCCAATTGGTTATCAACAGTTAGAATCAGTGCTCAAAGACGAATTTGGCATAGCAGGCGATCACATCAGAGTGAAACATCCAACAGATCCAACAGAAATAAAGCCTGAAGAAAAAGAATATGAGCCTAAACTCACAGACGCTGAATACAAAGATGACACAGCTGCTGAGAAACCATTGTTTGGTGATGAATACAATATGACCATGTTCAAAGAATTAATGGACACAAGACAAGATGATGGCAAACCAGAAGGTGGTGGAGACATTGTTCCTTCAGAAGAAGACACAGCCAAAGATCAATTCCACAAAGGCTATGATCTTAAACAGTCTGATGGTTATTCAGGTTCATCACTTACCAACCACTCAAAATAATTTTCCGTAAATACAAGTATGGCACAAAGTTTACAAGGTAACCTCACCAAAAAGGCACATGCCAAAATAAAGTTCACAGAAGCACAAATACTTGAACTTAATAAATGCATGGATCCAAAAACAGGACCATTGTATTTCTGCAAACATTACTGCATGATACAGCATCCTACCAAAGGATCAATGAAATTTGAAATGTTCAAATATCAAGAAGGACTGGTAGATACCTATCATCAAAATAGATTTGCAATTGCCATGTTGCCCAGACAAACTGGCAAAACCACATGTGCCGCGGCATATCTTGTATGGTATGCAATGTTTGTGCCAGACTCGCAGATATTAATTGCCGCTCACAAGTTCACAGGTGCACAAGACATTATGAACAGAGTGAGATACACCTATGAAGCACTGCCAGACTTCCTCAGAGCAGGTGCTTATTCATACAATAGAAACACACTTGAATTTGACAATGGTTCTAGGATTAAAGCAACCACCACAACAGAGAACACTGGTAGAGGTATGTCACTTTCTGTCATATACTGTGATGAGTTTGCATTTGTGCAACCACCCAGCAAAGCATCTGAGTTTTGGACATCGCTGGCACCCACATTGGCCACAGGAGGTAAATGCATCATCACATCCACACCAAACTCTGATGAAGACCAATTTGCACTGATATGGAAAGAAGCCAACAAACGCACAGATGAATATGGCAACGAAATGCCTGTGGGTAAAAATGGATTTGCCGCTTTCAAAGCATCATGGCGAGAACATCCTGAACGCACAGAAAAATGGGCTAAAGAAGAACGTGCAAGAATAGGCGAAGAAAGATTTAGACGTGAACATGACTGCGAATTTTTGATTTACGACGAAACTTTGATCAAGCCAACAAAACTTGTTGATCTTGAAGGGGTAGATCCTGTTGAAAGACACGGCCATGTGCGATGGTACAAACGTGCTGAAAAAGGCAAAGCATACATTGTTTGCATGGACCCTTCACTAGGCACAGGCGGCGACTATGGTGCTATCCAGGTGTTTGAACTGCCAACCATGACCCAGGTTGCTGAATGGCAACACAATGCCACACCCATACAAGGTCAAGTGAGAATCATGAAGCAGATAATAGAACAGTTGGCAGAAGACTTGCAAACCAAAGGTATACAACAGCCAGAAATATACTATTCAATTGAAAACAACACCATAGGCGAAGCAGGGTTGGTTGCTATTGCTGACATTGGTGAAGAAAACATTCCAGGACAGTTTCTGTCAGAAACAATCAAAAAAGGCCATGTAC
>UEXN01001365.1_pt1 | contig 19650 bp, 25 predicted proteins | sample 1796711 | NCBI WGS metagenome assembly UEXN01 (sample SAMEA4772470, study PRJEB27181) | metagenome | reverse complement strand
ATCTAAGGGAACTGTTTCTTAACGAGGACGATAGGTCCACAGCAGTCTTTGCCTTTGGCCGATTCAATCCTCCCACAATAGGACACCAAAAATTATTAGACAAAGTCATTTCCATGACTAAACAAGTAAATGGAAAAGGTTATGTGTTCCTTTCACAAAAACAGAATAATAAAACAGATCCTTTGACTTTTAAAGAAAAGCAGGATTACATAAAAATGTTTTACCCTCAACTAGCAATTGGAGATGCTGGTGTAAAAACAATTATACAAGCATTACAAAAAATCCAAGCAGAAGGCCGGACAAGAATCGTGATGATCGCTGGCTCGGACAGGGTAATGGAATTCCAGAAATTATTAAACCAATACAACGGAAAGCCAGACAAAGCGGGTAATGATTTATACAAATTTGATTCTATAGATGTTGTGAGTGCTGGAGAAAGGGATCCAGACCAAGAAGGGACCTCCGGTGCCTCGGCATCAAAGGCCAGAGAACTTGCTAACAAGGGACAAGAACACGAATTCAGTAAAGTGATAATGGGCGGAAACACTGGCAAAAAGTTATATGACATACTTCAAGATAGGCTTGGTAAACAGATTGACGAAAACAACAAAAAGTTGTATAATGAAGCTATGGCAGACGGAAAACCAATTGTATATTTAGACATGGACGGAGTACTAGCAGACTTCTTTGGTGGTGTTGAAAAACTTTACGGAGTATCACACTGGAAGGAATTGACTGCAGACAAGACGAAAGATTTAAAGAAAGAAGTAATTGACAGGATCACAGGCACTGACTTCTTTGCAACACTACCAAAATTTCCCACAGCAGATGCTTTGATAGACATGGTTAAGACATTTACGGGAGGAACATTCAGTATCAACACATCGCCCTTGAGAGGTGATCATGAGAACTCAGGCAAGTACAAGAAAGTTTGGATCGCAAACAACATTGAAGCACCTGCTGAGATCATAGTGACAGGTAGAAAAGAAACGTATGCCAAAGACAAGGCATCCGGCACACCAAACATTCTTATCGACGACAGACCGGTCAACATACAGAAATGGCAGGCCGCTGGTGGATATGGAATACTATATCAAGCAAACAGAGATCAATTAAACAAAGTAAAGAAAGGATTGGAAGACTATGGGAAAATTCGAAGGGATCAATAGAGCATACGCAACAGGTGAGGTACCAAAGACACCACAAGAGTTACAGAGAGAACTGGACGAGAAGATGAAGAAGTTCCTAGCCAAGGGTGGCAAGGTGGAGAAAGTCAAAGCACACGAGCCTACCAAGGAACAAAGAAAAAGCTGGACCATCTAGACAATGGACGAAATAGAAAGATTAAAGAAGTTAGCAGGATTATATGACAATCCTTATGCAACAAACGGCTCAATGGGAGAGAATCTTTCATACACAGGTACAGCAAAAGCAGAATACGAGAGAAAACACAAGATCAAGAGAGGGTCAGACGAATGGTTCAAACTATGGTTCGCAAGACCCAACCAGACGGGTGAAGACCCAATGCCTAAAAAATAAATACCTGTATGCGAATACAGGAATTCAATCAAATAGATACGAGTTGTCCTAGAACTAAAGCAGAGACCTGCCAATGCGAGTCTGTAGATAGGTTGACAGAAGATTCCAGTACGGTGGTAGCACAGTGCATGTTAGAGCATTCTGACGCTGTAAGGGGTACTATACTGCTTATACAGGCACCAGGAACAGCCACTTTAATAAAAGGCACTGTCACAGGATTAACACCGGGACTACATGGATTCCACATACACGAGTTCGGAGACATGACAGATGGTTGCAAGTCAATGGGTGGTCATTACAATCCAGACAATGTTGAACACGGAGACATAAACGAGGGACATGTTGGTGATCTTGGTAATATCACAGCAGACCAATCAGGAACAGCAAAATTCACGATAGAAGCAAAGAGGGTAGAACTGATAGGATCACGTTCAGTGATAGGCAGAGGATTCGTTGTACACTCAGATGAGGATGACCTAGGCAAGGGTGGAGATGAGGAAAGCAAGAAGACAGGCAACGCAGGTGACAGACTTGCTTGTGGAGTCATAGTTGCTAGGTCAGAAGAGATGACAGAAGCACATGGTGGCGAGCACAGCACAACAGGTAGAAGCATGACCAAAGGTGAAAAGAGCAAGAGAGAGAAAAATGTAAAAGGCATGAAGAAAGACAAAGCAGGATTCAAGAAGAGATATGGCAAAGACGCAGAAGCTGTGATGTATGCCACAGCAACAAAACAGGCGATGAAATAATGAAATTCATAATATTCAATGGTAGCTTGAAAGCAGACTCAGAGTCAAACACATTCTCTGTTTGTAAGATGACACAGTTAGCATTTGAAAAACTTGGACACACTTGTGAAGTTGTAACAATGCGTGAATTGGATTACGAAAGTGCAACATCCGATGTCAATGATGATCTGAAGCCACACATAATGAAGATGTTTGATGCAGACGGAGTCGTTTTTGCAACACCTATTTGGTGGGGTACACATTCTTGTCACATACAAGCACTTCTAGAAAGATTAGATTTTATTTACAGTTGGGCAAAAGACAACAAGTATCAACCTTTCTATAATAAGGTACTAGGAACATTGGTGTCTGGCGGTGGTGACGGATTTCAACACATACACGGTGTATTGTATTCAGCGGCGAGTAATTTTGGATTTACTATACCACCACAGTGCAACATAGAATCAAAAGCACAAGGTATCGAAGAAATTAAAACAGACGATGACACAGTGAATCAAGTCAAGAATTGTGTAATAAACATGACGACATGGGCAAGGATCCTTAAAGAAGGTAATCCTACAAAAGATGCTAGACACGGATCGGTTGATATAAATGAAGAGGCCGCAGGTGTTGGCATAGTTACCAAACAGAATGCGACCAAGGATGTTCCTGTAGGCGGTGAGTACATGAACGTAAAAAAATTAGGCCTATCCAAATAGCCAATAAATATTTGCATGAAGGCAATAATATTTGCAACCAGCATAAAAGAAGGAAAACATTCTAACACCAGGGCTTGGTGTGATGAGTTAAACAGCACTTTCAAACAGAACAACATATCATCAGAAGTGATCACTTTAAAAGATTATGATTACGAAGCGTCGACAGGAAAAGACCTGTTACATGAACAGATGTATAAATTATATGATGCAGATTTGATTTTCTTCACGTCTCCCATCAATTTTAGCAATCCGACTTTTTATCTTCGTAATTTATTAGAAAGATTTGTACACGCACAAACCAAAGCTGTACAAAAAGGATTGGATATATTTGCCAACAAAAGAATAGAAATTTTACCAAATGGTGGCTGTACCACAATGGGCCCTGCTCCAAAACAGTCAAGCTGGGAAGAATACGAAGAAAAATATTATCCTGGTGGAGAACTTATTCCGGGACACAATTGGATGCATGAATATCACAAACTACTGTATGAAAAATTAAATTTTATAAAACCTTTGGGTTTGATAAATCTTCACTTAAACACTTGGAACCCAGAAGAGCCTATAGGCCCTGATCGAAACACCATGCATGGTCATCCTCAAACTGTTGCTACTATTGACAGAATAATGAAAAAGATAAAAACACTCGGAATGCACTCCCAGGAAAATAAACCCAAACACACAATCGAAGAATTCGTGGAATGTTTCAGATCCGATGATAAAAACGCATTTGGTCGTGGCTTAACACTTGCAGTAGAAAATCTAAATCTCAAATCTGCACAGAAACACATAGAATATCTCAACAATAACAAGGAGTTGCTTGACGTTGTTCGCTACCAAGCCATCGTTGCCATGAAGGATCGATCCGTAAAAGCAGGAGTGTATGAGGTTGCAGAACTATATTACAATCAACAAGCAACACACCACATAGACTGGATCAGTAAGAACGGTGACAGAAGACCAAACGATTACTAATAAATATGCTTGTATGAGAGCACACGAATTCATAATAATGCCACAGAGCATCAAGCCCATGGGTCTGATACACAAAACAGGAACAGGTCCAAACAACAGGTTCGGTTTCAAGAATGTGGGCAACAACAGGGCAAACGAGAACTTCGCTGATGGCAAGAAGAAAGGCAAAAGCAGACCGGGCAGGGTAAAGAAATCTGGTGCAAGTTGTAATGGTTCTGTTACGAGTTTAAGGGCAAAAGCAAAGAAGGCATCAGGTGAGAAAGCAAAGATGTATCACTGGTGTGCCAACATGAAGTCGGGCAGGAAAAAGAAATAATAATTACTTCTATATGAAGTATGTCTTAATGGTAGGATTCTGCTATCAAAAATATAAAAAAAATCTAAACGTACAAATATTCTCAGGTTCGACCATGATAGATGATCTCACCGTAGATGAGGACATTGTAGACCCTGCAGTAAACATCACACCAGATCCGCTGAATGCATTAACACATGAATCAACCCTGCCCACAAAATGGTTTTGCTTTGAGGTAAATGGAGAAATATTAGAGGATGATATCACTGTGAAATTCAAGCTTCATGACAACAACTATTCCAACGGGTTCATGACCAAGACAGCGTTGGCTAAGATAAATTGTATCGCATTGGTTCCTAAAAATTTCATTGACAAACATGATCCATACAAAAGTTTAAAAAGATTTATGGTGGTAGAGGATGCTTCGAGAAAAATACTGAAAAGGAAATTTGATACAGATGTCATACTTTCATTGAATGACCATAATGCAATGTTGAAAAATGAGGGATGGTTTCAAACTTGGATTAGTCAAATTAAGAATAAAAAAATTAAATTAAGTGATTTGCCACTACAAACTCAAATATTAATGTTCGAACGAGGGCAACGATCGTCATGTGGCTGGTGGCCAACCAATCCAGACAATTATAAGGTTCATAGCGGCACTACTCACTGTTCTGTTGCGGACTGGATTGGTGGAGAATTCAAAATTGTTGTACCCTTGATAAGGAAGTTTAATGTGATAATGTGTGACCCTTACGCAGGTACAAAAAAGTATGGCAAAATCAAGTATGCGAGAGGGTTTGATAGATTATTCAACAAATACAAAACTATAAATACTAGCAGATGAAGATAAACGAGATAATCACACACAGAAAATTAGGCGAACAGGCCACAGCAGGTGCCACCAGTGCAGGCAACATAGCCACACTGGCCAATCCACACGTTGCGGCAGGTCCGGACAGATTCAAGAAATCATACACAGGATCACCTGGACGTTCGGGAACGAAATCACCCAACGTGCCAAAACCCAAGATGCAGAAGCCAACCGACAACGCAATACTGATGCCGAACACTAGCCTGTTTGGTGGACCAGCAATCAAAAGGAACATGTACTAATGGAACCTTTGATCCTGACAGACCCGGTAAAATGTGACAACTGTGGCAACGATAGCCATTGCACACAGAGTCTATACAGGACAGAGAAAGGATACGCATCAGAAGGCTCAAAAGAACATGACATAGAGGTTTGTAGAGTGTGTGTCTGTAAGGCCTGTAACGTATAAATATTCGTATGAAAGTAAATGAAGTCATAAGAGAGGGTGCAGATTTCATGGGATACATGAAAGAGAAAGACCCAGCTGATGGTTCAGTCAGATGGACATATCCAAAAGGTTTTGAAACACAAACTCCACACAGAAGCAACGTTGCCGCAAGAGAATTCTTGAGCAAAGTGGGAATGGATCCAGACTTTGAGAACACAGGTCCTATGCCGATAGATGACTTTATCGCAAAGACAGGTGGTGACTCAGACAGAGAAGTAAAAATGTACCACGACGAAGCAATTAGAATTAAAAAAACACATCCAGAACTAACACACGTAAGTTTCGTATAATGAGATTCGAAGAACTATCACACATGATGCAGAAGCCGGAACCCAAGCCGGACACGTACGAAGCAGGCATGGCACAGAACCAACTGCTGAAGATTGGCACACACGCAATAAGATTACACAACATGATAGACGATCGCCAGGAGATGGAATCTTGGGTTGCCAAGAAGATAGACCTAGCATCAAACTACGTCAAGAGTGTACACGGTTACACGGCAGGTTCAAAGGCAGGCACGTATGACGATGATGGCATGTCAGAGGGCACAGACACAACTGCCACAGACAAAGAGATCAAAATGGCCAAGGGCATAGCTTTTGACAAGAGGAACAAGGACAACATGTCCAAGGCAACCAGCACCATAGAGAAAGTCAGGAAAGGTCTGTCACAACAGCCAGACGTTGCTGATGCACTGAAGTCAGCCAACGAAGACGCAGGCTTCAATGTTGATGCTTGGTCAACAGAAAAAGTGAAAGAATTTGGACCAGACCTAATGTTATTGACAAAAGGAAAACCTATTGAGATGCCTGGCTATGATAGTTATGGTATGGAATTGGACGATGGAAGACCAGACGATGACGAAGGAAACGTGGCGGCGGATGACTCTATAGGTGGAGAAGTCACAAATGCAATCAGAGGACACAGAGACAGCCTTGAAAACAGCAAGTTCTCAATGGCAGATTATGATAGAGTTAAACCAAATGCGGCGACAATCAAATACGCACAGAACATAATTAATTCTCCAGAATTCAAGAAAGCATACAACAGCACCGAATCAGTTTCAGAAGACGCAGGCGAGGGACACATGAGCAAATCACAGTTGTACGCAACTGCCAAGATGGCGATAGAATTGATCGACATGATCAACAAAGGTGATGACCTAGAAGGATGGGTGCAGACAAAATTAAATTTAGCGGCGGACTACCTACAGGCAGTGTACCACTACGAGGACTACCAGAAACTTAATCCATACAGGGAAGACCTAGACGGTGCATTGATGCAAAAACACGCAGGTGTGATACAGAAGAACCTGGATGAGATACTCGCAAGGGAAACTCAAACAGCAGATGTTGACACCAAACCTGGCATGATGAGGATACTGAAAAAGAGAGTTAACGAGGTCGAGAAAGAGATCGCCAAAGAGAACAGGAAGGAATCACAACAAACATCAGAAGCAATAGATCTACAAGAAGGCATCAAGGAATGGGGCAAGAGATTAGCAATGGCAGGAGTCATTGTTGCAGGCTTGGCAGGATTCAACTCAATCAATGATGCAATAGATAACAGTGTTCCGGCCATCAGTGCAATGAACACAGCACTGGAGATGGCACAGGACAGTGGCAACGATGATCTTGCAAAAATGATTGAAAAAGATCTATCAGATGCAAAGGTTAGACTGAGTTCTGGTAAGGATCTTTCACACGTGGCAGGACTGCAGGAAAAATACGCAAAATTCATGAAGACCGAGGGTCTGGCATATGAGTCAAAACTAGCAGTACAGCTTAATCAACAACTTAAATAAAACTGTAACAAATATAAATACTCATATGGCACACAACAAAGCAGAAGATACAAGTTTCAGAGACCTAGTAGCTCGTTTGAATGCTATGAATAACCTGACTCCAGAGCAGGAAAGACAGTCAATGATGGAAGCTGTTGGACAAGCACCAAAAGTTTTGGATGACAAGGAAGTTTCACTGGCAGATATCGCAAGATTAGCCGGGATCAAAGAATTTGTTGAGCCAGTAAAACATTCAAAAAAAGCAACTAAAATGGTGGAGTCTATTGTTGCTGAACCAAAAGCAGAATCAGTAATTACAAAAGCAATCAAAGAGTCAGACGCAGATGATTCATTAGCAAAAAATATCAAAGAAGCAGTCACGAAAGAGTCTAACAGACTGGACAAGATCGCTGAACTGGAAACGCAACTAGCAGAATTAAAGATGGCAGAGAAAGAGGATGCCACGATGGATGACAAAGCATTCAGAGAAGCGTTCATGAGTGAGATAGCAGAATACGCCAAGGAAGCAGAAGCAAACGAACTGGTAGAAATTTACAACAAGTTCTCGGCAAACGAAGTTGAGATGAACGAAAACGAATTCACAATCAAGACCCCTGAGACAGCAGAAATAATTGCTGATGCTGAAAAAGAAGTGGCAGACGCAGAAGCAGAAGTGATAGCAGACGACGAAGTCACAGAAAAAGTCAAAGACTTCGTGGACTACGACAGAAACAAGGAGGAGCCACACACACCGGAAAAAGACGGTGAAGAAGAAGCAGAGGACAAGTCAGACGAGAAAGACGATGATGGCGAAGTTGCCATGCTGGACAAAGACTTCGACGAGGGTGAAGCGGTTGAACTTGAAGTACCAGCAGAAGACAAGTTCACAAACGACCTAGACCCAGCAGACAAGAAATAGCCTAAGTTTGCATTGACATGCAAGTTTTTCAAAACAAGATTTCAAATACCACACTAGACATATTTAGAAAACACCATGAAATGTTTGCTAATGACGAAGCGTTGAACGAAAAGCATTACGGTGCCGGGGAAGTTAAGACACTCATCAAAAAAGGCACATTGGCATATGAAGAGATAATAAAGATATGCAACAACCATTTCTCAGAAGATGTAAGAATGTATGCCGCCTATCAAAGACAAGTGGCCCCAACCGAATTGCACGTGGATAGCAACGACGATGACGACAGTCCTAGCCATACCATATGTATTCCAATGCATACAGATCCAAGGATAGGGTCTGTGATTTTTAAAGAGAAGTTCCAGACCAATGAAGATTTTAGAAGTTTCCTCCAAGACTTTCCTTACGAGAGTAGGAAAAAACTATCCAACATATCTGAAAGATACGACCTAGGACACACGGCTTACAACTACAAAAACAATGATCGTCTTGCTGATTTTTTACAGCTGGATGGAGCCTTTGAGTACAAGCTAGGTGACTATATGTTATTCGAAGCAGACCAATTACATTCATCAATTGATTTCAGAAGTTATCCTGAATACAAATACAAAGATTTAGTGCAAATTCACATCACGGTAAAAAAATAATAAAAAATTAAATACATGTATGCAATTACATGTGACAACGAACAAGTTCAATGCCGAACCTTTTTGGATCGAGCCCATACGCAGTGTGTTCGCATGTCCACCAAAACAATCAGTGGAACTGTTCGACCAGAACGGTTATGACCTTACACACCTGGAACAACTGTATGCCGTTGCGAACGGAGTTGACAAGACGGAACACAGGAACAAGGATCACATCACACTGAGACAGGACTGGTTCACGGACGGAGAACCCAGCACAGGTGCACACATAAACCATGCGTTCATGTTCGAACGCAAGGGCTACCAGGGACAGGCACTGGAACAACTGAAGACATGGTCAGCAAACAACCATCACCTCAACAAACTGATCGCCATGCGACCCAAGTGGGGACTGGATTTCAGCATAGACTACTGTGACGTGGACGGCAACGTGTTCGAACTGCTACACTGGGAGTATGACGGATTTGAACACAAGGAGATAGCAGACAAGAAAGCATTGATGGAGGAGTTCCTGTTGCAACAGGACTGGGATGACCGTGCAAAGACCATGCTAGAACGCAAGGAAGAATGGCATGGATTGGGCTTTTTCGAACAGAGTGCATGGAAAACACGGTTCTTTGGCATAGACAAAGAACGTTTCAAGATGGTGATCTGGAACTAAATACGTACAATGTCAGACATACCTTACAACTACAGAAAATACATAGACGATGTGACCAAGATGACACAGAGAGGTGCCATTAGTTCAGGTGAGCAACAAGCATCACCTAGTTCAGCAGGTAGCAGAGGACTGGCAAAAACAATGCAATTCACGAACAATCCAACACAGATGCAGTTGGGACAAGAAGCCATTGCAGAATCAATGGTTGAGATCAGAAGCATCATAAACAGAATCGACGGTGTGAACGCACCGGTGCAGGAAGACGACGAATCATACGGATATGAGTGGGAATGTTCTAATTGTGGAACAGAAAATCAATTTGATATGACCCCACAAGAAAGAGCACAGTACATCAAAGACTGGGAAGAAGACAATCAAGATCTAGTGGCAGACGGTGAAACAGGTTTGGATGCTTTGAATAATCTATTAGACACTGGCGCAGAAAGTGGAATGCACCATGGTCAAAAATGTATCAAGTGTGGCACCGAAGCGACGAATCCATATCAAAACGAAGACATCAGTGACAAGGGTAGAATCGCTTTGGAGAAAGCAGGCTTTGATCCTATGAAAGTAAAAGAATACATGGCGGTGTTCAATGATCACGGTGACACTTCTGAAATAGATCAAATGAACATGGACAAAGTTGGACTAGCAGATGCAATGGGCATGGTGTTGGCATCACATGATGTTGAGAACGAATCATATCAACCAATGCCAGAGGGTGATGAGTTTGACATAGCAGAGGACGAAGACTTTGAGGAAGTGCTTGGCTCACTAGGTTTCCCAGAAGACGAAACAGAATTATTTGACGCAGAGTACCAAGGCAGGAAAGTCCCACTTAACAAACCCATGCGTGGTGACTCCAAGAAATTCAAAGTGTACGTCAAGGATCCAAAGACGGGCAACGTCAAGAAGGTGAACTTCGGACACGGTGGTACTAGTGCCAAGAAGGCAGGACAGAAGACCATGAAGATCAGGAAATCAAATCCAAAAGCAAGAAAATCATTCAGAGCACGTCACAACTGTGCGAATCCTGGACCTAAAACAAAAGCAAGATACTGGTCATGCAGGAAGTGGTAACATGAAGATCACTGAAGTCACAGGAATCACAGAACAAGAATTTGAACAACTAGCAGAGAAACAAGATGCCTGCTACCACAAGGTCAAGTCAAGATACAAAGTATGGCCCAGTGCCTATGCCTCTGGTGCACTAGTTCAGTGTCGTAAGAAGGGTGCGGCCAACTGGGGTAACAAAAGCAAAAAATGAAAATAAACGAGATACAAGAAGGATCAGACAGAGAATATCTCAGCCTTCCCAAAGAAGATATCGAGAGACTACGGGCAAAGTTCCTTCCAGACTGGGAGTACAAGGACAACAGCCTGCAGAAAAGATACAAGTTCGAGGATTACTTCGAAGTTATTAGATTTCTGATCAACACAATAAAGCCTCAAGAGAAACTAGATCACCATGCTGACCTAGGTGTGTTCTATGATGAGGTCCTAGTAAAGATTTACACACACAGGACAAATGATGTGTCCGATTACGATTTCATGGTAGCCATGCAGATGGACGCAATAGCCAAAATGAAACATGGAGCAATAAATCCCAATTACGACCTAAACGCATTGGTCGACGAAGGCACTAGATGTTGGAAGGGCTACACCAAGAAGGGCATGAAGACCATGTTCGGCAAAAGAGTGCCAAACTGTGTCAAGAGAGAATCGTTAGACATATGTGTCAACTGTGGCGGTTTAGTGTTTGAAGAAACACTCAACGAGAATCTTAAAAAATGGTTCAAGGACAAATGGGTAAGAGTTGGGCCAAAAGGAAAAATTAGAGGTGCCTGCGGTGGTAAGAGCAAAGGCGAGGGCAAGCCAAAATGTTTACCAGCCAAGAAAGCATATGCACTAGGTAAAAAAGGCCGTGCAAGTGCGGCCAAGAGGAAGAGAAGAAAAGATCCAAATCCCAACAGGCGTGGTAAGGCAATAAACGTCAAAACCAAAAAGAAAAAATAATTTGCATTCCAGACAGATCTGTTATATACTCGTTGGATAACAACAGGAGAAACAAATGGCAGTAAGAAACTTCAATGACGCGGAGAAGCAAAAGCTAATTCAAATCATATCACAGGGTTCACAGGTACTAGGCGAAGTGGATGACCTCAAGGGTGGATTGAGAGATACGGTTAAAGCAATCTCAGAAGAGCTTGAGCTCAAACCCGCTCTAATCAACAAGGCAATTTCAATAGCACACAAGGACAACTACAAAAATCTAACTGACGACCTAGACACACTAGAGTCTATATTAGTAGCCGCAGGCAAGTTATAGTGTACAAGTTAATCAAGGACTTTTGGTTAACAAGTTACAGGACAGACAAAACTGCTTTCTACTATGAACTGGTTTCGGTAGTATTCACAATAGTCGGATCTTGTATCTTGACTTTTACCTCGCCAGAGCCTAAAATGGCATTAGTGTTTCCGATATATCTTATCGGATCAATAACACTTGCGATAGGTTCTTACAGGAGGAGAATAATCTGGACCACAGTACTGGCAAGTTGGTTTACGATAATGAATGTCATAGGAAACATCAAAGTATTTTTTTAGTAGTATGAAATTATTAATAATTGGTGATAGTTTTTCTCACAACAACAATGGATGGCCTTCTATGTTGGGTGTTGATTTTAAAAATTGCAGTGAGAACGGGGTGGGAGAATACAAAGTGTTAAAACAAATACACAATGCTGACTCTTATGATAAAATTTTAGTAAATCATACATCTCCATGGAGAGTACACACACCAAATCATCCTGTACATAAACACAGCAATGACAGGCAACACAACGATTTCATGTTGACTGATGTGGAATATCATAGTAAAGTAAACAAGCAGATGAAAATTGTCAATCAATATCTAAAAAAATATTATGATCCAACATATCAATTGGACATATACAATTTGATAGTAGATAAACTGTTATCTTTAAAAAATGCAATTCATATAACATTCCATGATCCTGAGGATACTGCTAAAATTAACAACAACTATAATGAATTATGGAAAACTCATCCTGGAAATATCAATCATATGTCTCCGATAGGGAACGAAGTAGTTGCAGACAAAATTAAAAAATTATTATGAGTTACATAGACGCACTATACAAAAGAGACGAAGACAAAATTTACGTTGTAGAACGTGATCCTAAAAAGGGTCGTGTGTTCGTGGAGTATGATGCACGTTACGTTTTCTACTACGAGGACGCAAGGGGTAAGCACAGAAGTATGACTGGTGCACCTCTACAACGAGTACAGTGTGCAACGCAGAAAGAATTCATAAAAGAACAGAGGATAAGATCCAACAAGCAATTATACGAACAGGATATAAATCCTGTGTTCAGATGCCTTGAAGAGAACTACCTGGGCAAGGAAACTCCAAAACTGAACACAATGTTCTTTGATATTGAAGTAGACTTTGATCCTGAAAGAGGTTATTCAACAACAGATGATCCGTTCATGCCCATAACTGCCATAAGTTGTTACATGAGCTGGACTGACCAATTGGTCACACTAGCAGTGCCACCAAAAACAATCAACATGCAGGAAGCAAAGGTGTTGACTGAGAGATTCCCCAATACAATGTTATTTGAGAAAGAGAAGGACATGTTAGATGCATTCCTGGAATTGGTGCAAGATGCAGACATACTATCAGGTTGGAACAGTGAAGGTTATGATATTCCGTACACGGTGGGAAGGATACAGAAAGTATTGAGTTCAGATGATACAAGAAGATTATGTTTTTGGGGTGAGAAACCCAAGAAGAGAGTATTTGAAAAATACGGCAGAGAACAGTTAAGTTTTGATCTAGTTGGTAGAGTGCATTTGGATCTGTTAGAATTATACAGGAAATACACATACGAGGAAAGACATAGTTTCAGACTAGATGCGATAGGTGAACATGAACTGGGCGAGAGAAAAACTGTGTACGAGGGATCGCTTGATGCACTTTACAAGAATGACTTCGGATTGTTCATAGAATACAACAGACAGGATACAGCACTACTGGCCAAACTTGAGAAGAAATTAAAGTTCATAGAACTTGCGAATGAGATAGCACACCAGAACACTGTACTACTACAAACCACAATGGGTGCAGTTGCGGTAACAGAACAAGCCATAGTAAACGAGACACACAGGCGTGGCATGATTGTCCCGGGCAGAAAGTACAAGAAAGATGGTGAAGAGAATCAACCGGCGGCGGGAGCCCACGTGGCAACCCCACAAAAAGGAATACATGACTGGATAGGCTCCGTTGATATCAACTCTCTGTATCCTAGTGTAATTAGGGCACTGAACATGGGACCAGAGACCATCATAGGACAGATAAGGCCAGTGATCACATCAGCGGAGATCAACAGGGCCAAACATGCCAAGAAATCATTTGCGGCGGCATGGGATAGTCAGTTTGGTAGTTGGGAGTATGTTGCAGTGATGAACAAGGAGAAAGGCACAGAAGTTGTAGTAGACTGGGAAGATGATACCAGTGTGAGGATGAGTGCGGCACAACTGTATGATTTAGTTTTTGAAGGCAACAACAAATGGATGTTGAGTGCAAATGGTACAATATTCACATACGAATACGAAGCAATTATTCCGGGCCTGCTGAAACGTTGGTATGAAGAGCGACAAGAGATGCAGAGAAAAATGCGTGAGTGTGGTGACAATGAGATTGAAAGAGAGTATTGGGATAAAAGGCAACTTGTAAAAAAGATTAATTTGAACAGTCTTTATGGTGCAATCTTAAATCCAGGTTGTAGATTCTTTGACATAAGGATCGGACAGAGTGTGACACTCACAGGTAGATGTATAACAAAACACATGGCAAGTAAAGTCAACGAGATCGTGACAGGCGAGTACGACCATAAAGGCGAGAGTATTGTGTACGGAGATACAGATTCCGTTTACTTCTCAGCATACAAGACATTACAGAAAGAAATCAAGGATGGACTAATACCATGGACAAAAGATTCAGTGGTAGGCTTGTACGATAAGATATCAGAAGAGGTCAACAGTTCATTCAAATCATTCATGACCAAAGCATTCCACACTCCAGCTACAAGGGGAGAAGTCATCGCGGCAGGTAGGGAACTTGTTGCATCCAAAGGATTGTTCATCACAAAGAAAAGATATGCTGTACTTTATTATGACAAGGAAGGTAAGAGAACAGATGTAGAAGGCAAGGCGGGCAAAATGAAAGCAATGGGATTAGATTTGAAAAGATCAGATACCCCTGTGTTCGTGCAAGACTTCTTGAGTGAGATATTGTACATGGTGCTTTCAGGTAAAGAAGAGAAAGAGGTGCTAGACAGGATCAGTGAATTCAGGGCAGATTTCAAGTCAAGACCGGGCTGGGAGAAGGGATCTCCCAAGAGAGCAAACAACATGACCAAGTACACAGCGGCGGAAGTGGCCAAAGGCAAAGCAAACATGCCAGGTCACGTAAGGGCAAGTATGAATTGGAACAGGTGCAGAGAGATGTACGGAGACAAATATTCCATGTTGATCACAGATGGTGCCAAGGTTATTGTGTGTAAACTAAAACAGAATCCGTTAGGATATACCAGTATCGCATATCCTGTTGACGAACTGCGTATTCCAGAGTGGTTCAAGGAACTGCCATTTGACGGTGACGCAATGGAAACAGGTATATTAGACCAGAAGATAGACAATCTTATAGGTGTATTAGACTGGGACGTACAGTCAACAGAGACCAGTAACACATTCAACAAACTGTTTGAATTTTAAATACAGGTATGCTCAGCATAGAAGAGATTAAACTACTGATCGAGAAACTAGAGAAGGCCAAAGCAACGGATTTCCAAGAACTGATCGACACCAATCTAAAAGTATTGAAAGATCTGGAGTTGGCCGTTGATGCCAACAACAAAGAAACAATAGCACGTTTGGACAAACCCGAGGCATGGTTTGCAAGGGATCTTGAAAAGAAGAGGATTAAACCTATTGTAGATCAAATGTTGTATAGAAGTATACAGACCAAGATATTCCAATTTCAAAGAACCAGTTCATCGTCAACAAGTGGCGGACTTTATAACAGCCTGGAGATAGGTCCAGGAACAGGAATGTTTTCAAAGGAGTTTAGATCATGGAGATTGAACTACTTCCTAGACATACTTCCAGAAGTTGAAAACAAGATCAGACGTAGATTCCCACCTCTTCACCAGAAGTACCTAAAATTTTTCAGAACACGTGAAACAGAGTGTTCAAACATACCACAGGGCAGTTGCAACTTCATATTCAGTTGGGACACATTCGTCTTCTTCACCCAGAGACACATACAACAATACCTACATGACTTCAAGAGAGTGCTTGTACCAGGTGGTTATTGTTTTATACAGTACTCTGACTGCCATTATGATCATGACCTACACGAAGCAAAACGTGGTTATTGGAACTACAATACCAAGACTGCCATGACCAAAATGATCGAGGAAGAAGGATATGAGGTTGTTGAGATGAGTCAATACCGTCCGGGTGCCAACTATGCCATATTCCGGAAGCCTGGTAAACAAAATCCTGCAGTGTACAATATTTCTGAAATAACACTAGACTAAGACCTAAATATCCTATACAATAAAAACATTATGATAGACATCTTAAAAGACATCGTTAAACACACGCATGGATTAGGATTTTTAGATCTTGTCAAAATCAGTGGTAGCACTGAGGGAACTGCAATTGATTCAATGGCAGAAGACAGATCTGTAATCTTGCAAGGGTCTTTCCACAAACCACAAACGGAAATGTCTGGTACGTTTGGAATGCCTCAACTGGGTAAATTAGATATCCACTTGAAGTGTCCGGAATACAAAGACAAAGCAAACATAACTGTATTATCCGGTGAGAGAGCCGGTGCAACAGTTCCTACAGGAATCCATTTCGAGAATGAAAAGGGTGACTTCAAGAATGACTACAGATTCATGAATGCTGAAATTATCAATGAGAAACTTAAGACCGTAAAATTTAAAGGTGTTAAGTGGGACGTTGAGATTGAACCGAGTGTGGCAAGTGTGCAGAGATTCAACTTCCAGGCAACAGCAAACACAGAACACAACTCATTCGTTGTTAGAACCGAGGATGGAAACTTGATTTTCACTTTTGGTGATCAAGCATCGCATGGTGGTGAGTTCACGTTTGCAACTGACGTTAAGGGAACACTTAACAAAGGTTGGAGTTGGCCAGTTGGGCAAGTATTACAAATATTGAAACTATCAGATTCAGCGAAGGTCACATTACACTTCTCTAACGAGGGTGCGATGCAGGTTTCAGTTGATTCAGGACTAGGCAAGTATCAATATATAATCCCAGCACAGGCACAATAATGACAGATAAAAGGCAAGAACATCTAGGAGACTACAACAGAAACTTTGCTTGTTTCTTGCCTGCTATCTCAAACTTTTACAATACATTCATAAGCAAACAGAGAGTGACTGGTGGAACGCACATTCCAGCAGAGAGAATCCCAAAAGGTATGGACAGAGGAGTCGAAGGGATGAACTTCTTAAATCCGGACGAAGGTTACTTCACATATAACACAGCATTATACTCGGCAGGACACGCCTGCCTGGACATGGAACAAGTGAATGACAGAGATTCCATGGTAGTAAACAGAGATAGAAAATTCAGCACAATAGTAGGAGACTCTGGAGGATACCAGATCGCAAAAGGGGTTATCAAGTTTGATTGGAAAGATTTTGAAGGGAATAAGGCAAACACAGTAAGAAACAACATCTTAAACTGGTTGGAACTAACAAGTGACTGGGCCATGACACTGGATGTACCCACGTGGGCGGCTGATGAATTGAACAGTGGCAAGTCAGGCCTAAACTCGTTCCAGGATTGTCTAGACGCAACAGTGTTCAACAACGACTACTTCCAAAAGAATAGACTTGGCCAAACAAAATTCTTAAATGTACTTCAAGGTGATGACTGGGAATCGGGCCAGATCTGGTACGATAAAATGAAACATTACGAGTTTGAAGGCTGGGCGTTTGGTGGTATCAACATGTGTGACATGGAGATATTACTTAAAAGACTAATTGTGATGCGAGATGAAAAGAAATTAGATGGCAAGGATTGGATCCACGTACTAGGAACTTCTCAACTAGATTGGGCATGTTTCCTAACTGCAATACAAAGACAATTAAGGAAACATATAAACCCAAATGTGACATTGAGTTTTGATTCAGCATCAGCATTCTTATCAACTGCAAATGGTTTGGTGTACACAGGTAATTCATTTACACCACAGAGATACTCATTTATCATGGACAAGGCTCCTGATGATAGAGCAATGAAAGGTTCAAACATACCTTTCCCATTCCACAGTGCCATTGGTGATAGATTGACCATGGGTGATGTTTGTTACTACGGACCAGGCGATCTAAACAAGAATGGCAAAGAAGGTGCAACTAGTTGGGACAGTTTCAGCTATTGTTTGATGATGGGTCACAATGTGTACAATCAGATCAAGGCCGTGCAAGTGGCAAATGATTTGAATGACATGGAAAGCATAAAATACAAGCCGCAGGTTGGTCATTGGAGGAAAACAAAAGGATCAGACAACACAGATGAGATGAGTAACTTCGTTCCCAGGAACATACTGTATTTCAACACACTTGTAGAAGATGTATTCACATCAGAGAATCCAATGGAAGTTATTAACAATGCCAAGCCATTCCTAGCAGACATAAGAGGTACTAGATGGGCTAGACACACAGGCGGTGGTAAAGGAAAGAATAATTTCAGTTCATTGTTTGAATAAACCAAGGGGAATAACATGGTAAAGAAGATAAAAGACAAGAAACTAAAAAAACTGCAACTGCATCACGATTACCTAAATAAAAAGGTATCAGAACTTACCAAAGACAGACTCAAAGACAGAAGTTCTGAGAGCAAGTCGGTATTGATGAGATTAAAGAAAACCAAACTTGCAATTAAAGACGCAATATTGAAAGCAAAGACATCTCTTGGTTTGACAAAATAATAAAAAGTAGTATAATAATAACATGGACAGAGATTACAAAACAGGCAAGAGTGACAGTGTAGGTGTGTTTTCAGGTTTGGAGATAGAACATACTCCTGCATATGGTAAACAGACATTGTTCCTGGCCAGGAATGATCTAGTCTTTGATCAAATTGAAGAGTTAGCAAAGAAGTGCAAGGCAGAAGCAATCTACTTTGGTGCCAACAGAACATTTATGCCACATCTTGCAACACAGATCACACAAATGATGAAACTTCTGGATCAAGGATACTGGGTGACCATAGATTATCCACATGCAATACATGATCAAGTCAAAGAGAATTTTAGTTCCGTTTGGAAACACGAGAAGTTCATACCGTTCTGTTCTGTAATATTTCCTAATTCCGAAGATGACGATAACCTGTGTATTAAAGTTGACGATGTAGATTTCAATAAAACTAATCCAGGTGTGTGGACCATGAGCATGGATCATTTCAAACAAACAGGTGGATTTACTGGTTGGGACGAATACAAACAAGATGAACCATTAGAGGAGAAGCATGCCAAGAAAGCAGTCTAAAGAGGATCGTGATTACAAGGAAGGTGTTGCAAGTTTCAATAATTGGATGAAACATAACAAAAAACTTGAGAAGATGGGATTGTATGGCACAGACTACTATGTGAGAAGGGTTGAGGAACTAGAAGCAAAAGTAAAAAAATTAGAAGCAAGACTAAAAACAAAGGGGAAAAAATGAGTGAAACAGTAAAAATTAACAATGCAAGTAAAATGATTTGGGTCACTTTCCGTAAGGAAGGCATCCACAAGTATCCAGCGGCATTGGATGATCCTAAATTAGCAACAGGTGATAGAATGGACGTATCGTTCTTGGGATATCCGCACAGACACATATTCCATTTCAAGGTTGCTATTGAAGTTTTCCATGATGACAGAGACATAGAGTTCATACAGTTCAAAAGATGGATCGAGGACATGTACAGCGAAGGCACACTTAAACTAGATTTCA
>UEXN01001364.1_pt1 | contig 19667 bp, 27 predicted proteins | sample 1796711 | NCBI WGS metagenome assembly UEXN01 (sample SAMEA4772470, study PRJEB27181) | metagenome | reverse complement strand
GGTCCAAAGGACCACAAAAAGGACTCCAAGAGATAGAAATACCGTACGAGGCAAATAGACAGACTCGTCTATGTCTCGTTATGTGTCCTGAGTGGGATCCTGGATTTCCTCACTATGGTATTGCTAAACTAGCTGGTGTAGCAAAGAATGCTGGATTTCCTACTAAGGCATTTGATCTTAATGTAGAGGCATTCAACGATTATAAGCAGAACTGGGATATAGATTGGAATCCATGGGCTGGTACGAGAGACTGGCATTGGGAAGGTGAGCAATACTACGAAGACCTTCATCAATTGGTGAAACCTGTCCTTGATAGTGGTATACAGAGAATCATTGAGTTCAAACCTGACCTAGTAGGATTCAGTCTGTACTACTGTAACAAAGGACCTACTGACTATATGATCAAACAGCTCAAGAAAGTTCTTCCAGATGTAAAGATCATAGTAGGTGGACCTCAGACTCATATGAGTCATTTCAAACCAGATGAATTATATGACTATGTTGCTAACGGTGAGGGCGAGCAGACTCTTCTCACTACACTACTAAGACTAGAGAAGAATCAGGAGATTCCATATACAGAGATAAAGAATGTATCTAAGATTATACGACAGGACGAAGACAAGAGGTTCAGTCTCGACAAACTACCATATCCTGACTATAGCGATCTACCTATGGGTAAGTATATATTCTCCAATGGTGCTCTGTGTGCTATCAGTAGAGGATGTATTGCTAAGTGTACATTCTGCGAAGAGACTCATTTCTACAAATATAGACAGCGCACTGCTGTATCGACACTAGATGAAGTACGGTACATGTACTATACGTATGGTACAAATGTATTCTACTTTGTCGATAGTCTTATGAATGGTAATCTTAGAGAGCTGAGAGCATTCTGTGAAGGAGTCAAGTCTGAAGGTCTCAAGATATATTGGAGTGGATATGCACGATGTGATGGTCGTATGGATAAGGAATACTTCGAGATACTAAGAGAGGGTGGATGCGTAGCTCTTAATTATGGTACAGAGAGTGGATCGCAAGAAGTATTAGATGCCATGGATAAGAAGGTCACTATCGAAGAGATGGAGGCTAACTTCCGTGATGGAGCAGATGTAGGTATTGAAGCACAGACAAACTGGATAGTTGGATATCCTAATGAGACTCCTAAGATGCTCGAGGATACATTTACATTCTTATGGCGTAACAAAGACAATGGATTGATTACCGTATCTCAAGGTAATGGATTCTCTGTCAGTGTAGATTCTATCGTAGGACAGAACTTTGATAAGTTTGAGCTTGCTCCTGTGTATTACTATAATCATTGGATCAAGAAAGACTTTACTGCTAGTATAGCTCACAAACTGATAAAGATGAAGACGTTTGTCATATTCACAGAGGCTATGAAACCTCTTATGAAAGAAGAGTGTGCTATGCCTCATAGACCAAATCTAGCTATGAAACACTATAGAATGAGATTCTACGATGATACGTTGCATAAGGATATGGAATATGACTACAGCGATATCAAATACAATATTATAGATCATGAGTGTCCTTTTGCTAGATCATTAATGAATGAGATATGGCCATTCTTGAGAGCATTGTGGAGAGGACGTGGTGGATATAAATTACAGTTAAAGTTTAGACCTGAAATGGAAATGGAAGAGTGGGGTGAGCGTAACTATGCACCAATATGGGCTAACTACTCATTTGATATTGATCACAATGGACATTGGAATGCTTATTTTGTATTTAACTACAAGCAAACTCATACTGATCATGTATATCCAGTAGATAACTTCTCTGAACCAGGTCCAGTATGGCACGTAGCAGAGTTTAATTTTCCAGAGATGAATAGTGCCTCATCATTTAGAGCTAGGAAGCTAGCATGGAAAGGCGATAAGAGCAAAGAAGGACTCGATCCATGGCATGCATGGTCACAAGAGAAATTTCAGGAGAAGGTCGACTACTTTACTGACCTCAAGTACAAAGACTTCAGCTTCAAGCATAAATATATTGGAAAGGGTCACTGGACTCATTAATGAAACAGATACTAGTATCATGTCCTCCAATATCAGATAACTTTGCGTACTATCCATACATTGACTTGATAGCACGAGACGAACTACGTGACTATGACGTACAGTTCCATCGATGCATCTATCATAGATTCACACCAGATACAGTAGGAGACTTTGATGACATCCTCATTCAGACAGATGTTTTATTACTTAGTTGTTATATATGGAATTTCCAGTTGCAGCTTATTCTTACTAAGCGCGCACGTATGGTTAATCCTTCCATTTTGGTTGTTGCTGGTGGTCCTCAGCTTCATAGACAGTACTACGATTGGTTCGACCACAATGTCGTCGGAGAAGCAGAAGGTGCCTTACAACAGATCATTGATGGTACAGCCGAGCACGTAATCAATACTCCTCGTAAGGATGACTTCAAGAGGTCCCCATACATTAATCAACTACCAGCTCTGTTAGATATCAAAGAGGCATCACCTAATCCTCTTGGTATCATATTTGAGACATCTCGAGGATGTCCGTATGGATGCTCGTATTGTGATTGGGGCTCACTTACTTTATCAAAGGTACATTTCTATGACATGGAGAGAGTGAAGACAGAGCTAGAGGTGATATGCAGAGACGTCAAACCAAACTATCTATTCCTTGCAGATGCAAACTTTGGTATTGTAGAGAGAGACACTGAGATAGCTCAGTTCATAGCATCAATGAAAGCAAAGTATGGATATCCTAAGTCATTCTACTATAGCGTCAGCAAGAACAATGCTAACAGGAACTTTGAGATAGGCAAGACTCTGTACGAGGGTGGTGTAGTAGACAATTATATAGTATCTGTGGTTCATACTGACAGAGAGGTTCTAAAGATCAACAGTCGTGGCAATATCAAGACTGATAAGTTTAAGGAGCTATCACAGAAGTGTGTGGATAATGGTCTGCCTACTCAGACACAACTGATACTTGGTATGCCTGGTGACACAGTAGAGAAATGGTTTGATAGTTTCTGTGAGACATTTGAGTGGGGTCTACATGCTGAAACTAAGCCGTACTGGTATAATGTATTACCAAATGCTCCAGCTAACAATAAGAAGTTCTGGACTGACTGGGATATAAGAACACAGAGAGTTATCTTCTCGCAGGCTAGACTGAAAGCTGATGATGAGTTGATAGACAAGACAGCAGAGATCATTGTATCATGTAAGAGCTTTGATGTAGAGGATTGGGTCGTCATGAATAAGCATTCAAGATGGTTACAAGCACTACATAACTTTGCTCTACTAAGAAATGTAGCAATGTACTACAGACACGTTGTAGGACAGTCATATAAGGAGTTTTACACGGCTATAATAGACTACTTGTGGTCAACTGACCTAGGACAGCAGTATAACTCCCAATACGACTCATACCTGCGTAAATTGCTAGATACACGATATCAAGAACAATATGTACCATTTGAGTTCAATGGTAGAGAGATGAATATTGAACCAGAGGATGTGTTGTTCATGCACATACTAGACAATAAGGAACACTTTTATTGGTTAGTCAATAAGACATTTGGTTATGACAGTTTGATTGTACAAGACCTCATCAAGTATCAGAAAGATAGTATGATTGATATGTCATATAGTCCTGAAGATGGTCGTCGTGTTGCAATGGAGTATGATTGGATACAATGGTTTGATCATCTAAGCGATACAGCTACATTTATTGAGATGAGAGATCCACCACCTAAACAAAACCAAGAGTTAGTATATACTACTAATCAAGTAAATATCAAAGGTGCTACAGAGTTTACATCATCTCGTATACTGTGGCACAAGACTAATAATCAAAAACGTAAGATGCAGCTATACGCTAAAGCTATATTAGGTCAGATAGACTTCAGAGGTGAGAGGACACAATTCAAAGACTGGAAGAGAGTGTCATAAGTAGTCTTTGTGAATATCTTGCGTAGCAATATTCTCTCTTTACCTTTCACATCAACATAATGTGGTACTTTACTATTCACTAGAGCAAAGTCATAGTATATCTGAAACTGCTTCTCTTTATCCATATTGTAGAACTCTAGTGGTTGATGACCTTTCACTGTAACAGCAATCCATGCTAACGACTTAGGATCTCTATGGATTGGTACACTACTTTCGGGTCCAAACCTGACGAACTGCCAATCGGTGTCCCTTTCAGGAATATCACAGTCTTCTTCAAATTGTTTGCACCACTCATATACTGGACCTGAGCGTACTGCTCTAAATTGTATGTCGTCTCCATACTGCTCCCACTTATCGACTGCTTGTTGTTTCTTCATCTGCATCCATTCACGACAAATGTTCACATATGGTCTATAGTTCAGATGTAGGTAACAGTCTTGTTGATTCATGAGTTTCCAAACTTTGTATGTATGTCTCCAGAGCTGTCATCGTAACAGTACCCATCTGTTGCATTGAACTCTCCTTTGACTGTTTCTAAGATAAAGTTGCATTGTTCTAATGTTTGTAGACCATAGACAGCAGTTGCATCCAATGTCATGTCTATGTCAGTTGATAGCAATAAGAATATAAATATTGTCTTCATAGATACTCCTCTACATTATGAATACCATACTCACATATGAAATAGCTGTCTACTATATCACTAATAGGATTGTCACCAGCATAGTCTAGTACCTGTCGTACATCACATCCTGTTGATGTAATGAAGTTAGACAGCATCATATCTTTCTTGGCATTACCTTTACCTGTAGCAAACTTCTTGATTACTGTAGGAGCTATAGTGAATACTGGTATATCTTTCATTAACAGTCTATACTTGAGTATTCCAGTGTTCTCACCTATATGAAACACTTTACCAGTTGCTGCAAACGCATAGTCTTCAAGGAACACAGCCTCAGCATCATAGCTGTCTATGACATCAACAGCCCAGCTAGATATGTACTTATATCTAACAGTCTCGTCTTGTATTTTAGGTAGTTTGTGTCCAAAGAATAAGAAAGGAGACACCCAGTTCTCATCTACTACAGTCTGTTTAGTAGTTAGATAGTGGATATCCCAATTGTCTCTTACTCTAACACATATAGCTGGTGATGTGGTAGAATAATCAATACCAACAATATTAGTCTTCGATGTCTCCATAATTATCATACTCATCATATTGAGGTAGCTCTTCACCACAGTAAGGACAGTGTGTGGGAATGAGGTCTACTACTTCTTCATTTAAGCCTGTGACTGTGAACTCAGCTCCACATTCTATACAAGCAATACTATCTTCTTCGTCCATATATTATATATCTCTATCGATTACATACTCTTCCATAACTTCATTATATATGGACTCAGTGATTTCAACCAGATTTACATCTTCTTCATGATCAAACTCAAAGGTCTTACCAATACGTACTGACTTAACATTATCAAATCCAAGAGAGACTAAGGCTTTCTGGACAGCTTCTCCTTGCTTGTCCAGAATACCTCGTCGTAGTGTAGTTGTAACCTTAGATTTCACAGTTACCAGCTACACAAGCTAACTCTTGAGCGCCTTCTGTCATATCAGTAGTCTCAAACTGTGATAGCAACTCAGCCCAATTGACTGCCTCTGGCATCTTAGTCTTGAACTCTTCATACTCTTCTTTACTACAGTCTTGATATGGTGCTTGTCTGTATGTATGATCAGAGAATGGTAGAAAGCTCACACCAGACATCCAATCCCAATTAGCATATACCCAAGCACCTACTTCCATCCACTCATGTTCTTTCACTGTAATAGTAACAGATGGCTTATGCTCACACCAGTGCATTTGATACTTCAACCATAGCTCTAGTTGTTCAATAGCTGTCATGTCTGTACGGAATACAGCACCAGGATCTGCTTTCATAGGAAAGCTGAATACATATGTGTGCTCTGGTTTCATTACATCATCCTCTACAGGAAACTGAGCCTCTACCATAGCCTTGGCAAGCGGGTCTTTCTTATCTGCTCTAACCGTTCTAATGTAATACGGATTATGTCTCGCATGTATTCCAGAAGCACTATCAACAAGTTGAGAAACAGTTCCAGAAGGTTTAACACAAGTAACGGCAGCAGACTGAGGTATACCAATAGCTTCAGCATGGAGTTTATTAGTTTCGACTGCAATGTCTCTAAGTCTTTCCAGCCTTTCTTCCAGTCCATTATCTTTTCCATTCGTTAGTGTGGAGTCCATTATACCTGTTAGGCTAACTCCGAGTAGCCTTTCTTCTTCACAATTTTGCGTCCATCTTTTCGAGATGTACTTAAAGTTTGTGAGTGTTGATTGCCATGTACCCAAGATCGAGGCCAATCTAACCTTTCTAGCGAGGTCGTTTTCACTATCGGTTGGTCTGACGACGACTTCTGTGAGATTGCAGAACTCATTGTTTCTAAGGATAATCTCAGAGCATGGATTTGTTCCAAAATCATAGTCAGGGTTTCTTCGACCGAACCTTTCGACTTGCATCTTAGCTGACTCTCTGTTGAAGATGCCTCGTTCTCCACTCTTTGAGTCGTATAAGGACTTCCATTCGTCCATGAAGACCCCAATGTCTGGTTTTTCAGTGTAGCATGCAGAGTTATTGGATAAGGCTCTTTGAGCTTCGTTTTCCCACCAAGAGCCAGCTTTTGCAGCTCGCATTCTATCGTCTGATAAGTTGGATAATGATATAAGTGCACTTCTTCTTACTCCTCCTACTACTACAATTTCAGCTATTTTACATACTAAATCATGACACTCTAATGATGACAGCTTACGACCAGCTGCACCTTTGAATTTACTTACACAGAATTGAAACAGATCAATCAATGGCTCTGGTCCAGAGCTTCTACCACCAAACGTCTTCAATACAGCTCCAGCTGGTCTTACACTAGAAGTATCCCAAGATGGAACCATACCAGCATACAGATTAGCAACAAGCTCTTTCAATGCCTTTGCCCATCCAGTACGTGAATCAGCAACCTTTATACACGTATCACTAGGATGGAACTCATCTGCTACTGTAGGAAGTTGTTGTACATGTTGTCTCTCAACACTAAACCCTACACCAGTACCATTCATTAGAATATATAATACTTCATCAAAAGCTGTAATACGATCAATTGCAATATATGAACAGTTATATCCAGCAATATTGTCTCTCTTCAATGCTGGTCCAGCTGTCATGATAGAACGCATAGAAGGCATTACTTCTAGGTTAAGAGTAGCTTCTTCTAACTCTTTACGTTCTCCATTGAGTTTAAATCCATGTTGTTCTTCCAAATGCTCCTCGAAGAAGTCATAATATCTTGTTACTGTTTCTTCCCAGGACTCTCTTCGTCCTTCGTCTTCTAGCCAACGTGAGTATCTACTTAAATGAATGTACTCTTGGTACTGGGTTGGTAGGTGGTTGCTCATTTACTATCTTCTCCTAATTTGTATTGACGTTCTCGTTCATCGTATCTTTTATTGTATTCAGCAACAAGAGCCATGTAAGCCATAACATCACCATCCCATTCAGGATCTTTTCTCATATGCTTTTCCATCGCCTTCTTTAACTGCTCATCTGTCAGTTCTGTTATTGGCTTGCCTCTGTGTAGGTATTTCACACCATATCCTTAATCATAGGAAACACTTTAGCCAACTCTAATGCACACAACTGAGCTATTTGTCTGTGTTCTTTCTGTGTACCAGGATCTAATCTCAACTCAAGATAATGGATCCATGACCGCACAGTACCATTCATATACATTCTACTCATTGTTAGACCTTCAGGTAAAATAGCTCTAGCTTGTTCTTTAGCAATACCATTTTGTATAGCCCACACATAGAATGCATTTGCATAGTTAATGATCTTCTCTTGATGGGATTCCCATTCAGATATAAGATCATTGTGGTGTGGATTGTCTGCACTCAGTTCTAAGCTATTCTGTCTATTCTTATCGTCTTGTAGTCTTGCATCTCTCATCACAAACTCTAGTTCTTGTGTTGGATCAGCATACCTCTGACTAAATTCCTGAAAGCTAAATGATCTGTGTCTAAGTATTTGTCTCCCTATGTCTCTTGTAGTTTCTATCTCTATACAAACATTGACCATTTCAAATGGACTCCAATGCTTGTGCTTTATCAAATACTTTAACAACTTATCAGCAGTATCTCTGTTATCCTGATTACTAGGATTAGAGACTCTAGCACAATAGGCTATCAACTCTGACATGTCCATCTCTGGACCTGGCACGTTGGACCAACTTACTAGCTTTGCACTGCCATTCATATCTTTTGCCAATGTTGGAGTGCCATTTTAGCTGACAATCCTTCATATGTGTTCTCATCAATTATCATTTTTATATCTGCTATCCTCATTCCACTCATAACCATATCGTTTACATCTTTATGTTCTAAAGTAGATGGCCACACTACTATCTTGCGGTTCATCCCAATAGACTTATCCATCTTTCTCACTATCTGCACACTACGTGGCTCATTATCATAAACCATAACATAATTGTCAAATGATAAGTGTCCATCTGACCCAGCCAATGCGATAGCATTGTGTATAAACATACTATCAAAAGGACCTTCCATAACATATACTAACTTAGATTCTTTTACTTCATCTAATCCAAATAGCTTTGGATGTGGACCAAGCATTATTGTAATATATCTAAGCGTACTCTCTGGTGATAAACTTCGACCTTGGAAGCCAAACATACGGCCTTTCTTATCAAGTAGTGGTATGATAAGTCTAGGTTCATCCTTGTTATCCTTACCAAACTTTCCAGGTATAAGTGTATTGACCCAAGACTGGAACTTCTGGCAATAGTATAGTTTAGCATGATACGGATTAGGTATCATGCGTTTAGTAATATATTGTTTAACTGGATGATCCCAGTTTAATTGGCTAACCTTCTTCAGCTTGCTCAGTGGACTGTTCTTCTGACCAGGTCCTGGCACTGATGAGGTTTGTTCAGTAGAACTACTTATGGGTTTTGGTTTCTCGAGATCCGCATGAACGTCGAGAATTCTGTCATGATCACCAAGTTTTTCTAGTCGATATTCTCTATATAATGTTATGTCCTGATCGTATAAAAATCCTTTGAAATCTTTATTCTTACCACAGTTATGACAGTAGTAGAACAGCGATCCTTTCTTAGGTAACAGGTATCCTCTAGCCTTGAACTTGTTCCTCTGACTGTCTCCACAGTAAGGACACGAGAAGTTAAACTTAGAGTCTTGCACCTTCCAGTTACGAAGACGATTAGACATCATTAGTGCATATTTACGATCAATGTGTTCCATTGTTACAGTATCAAGTAAACTGCGGGTTAGGTCAACAACTAAACGTAATCTCTACTAAGAATATAATCTCTGAGTGGGAATCCTGATGATTTCAGGTATGGTTTGTATTCTGGATCTCTCAATGCATTTGGATTAAGTATCTGCAATAGATAGTATCTTGGTACATCGCCACCATTAATGAATGTGTGACGTACAAGATTGTTAACTAAGTATCCTTTGCCTGGTTCAGGAGAGAAAGCCCAAGCTTTGTTGTCATCCATCTTGAATATGAATGAGCAATCAGGGTTGGTAATCACAGGAATTTGAAAACCAATAGCTTTGTCTGTGTGCCAGTTGTAACAACTACGAGGTTCCATTCTAGCATAGGTACCACCTATCAGCTTGTACTTGTCTTTGACTTCCTGGTAGTATGTGCCTTGTCTGTGATGATAAGGTATGTCTCTTAGACGAGCTCTCTTACCTCTAGTAGCACCTTTGTATCTGTCTTCTTGTCTGTTCTCTGCAGCATCTTTCCATGCAAGAGCTACTTCACTATCTGAATCATCTGCATCTTGGAAATCAAACCAAGGAAGATTATCATACATACTGTCTAAGTCATATTGTAGTTGGTCTACATCTAAGTCACAAAATTCTTCAAATAACCAACCAACCTTTTGTCCATTTATTGTTCCATAATCTATAGTATCAACCATAATAAACCACCAATCAAAAATATGTCAGCACATATACTCCAAACTATGTATGCCCTGAACATCCATTTACCTAATTCAAAATAAGACGAACTTCGTCTATCCTGCAAAAATCTTAACAATATCCGCACTACCAACTCCCATACCTAGGACGATAGCACCACCAAGCAAGACCCATCTCCACCGTTCGAGGCTATTAAGTCTTTCCATAACCTCATCTCGCAAATCACCAATACGTTTATGTAGTTTCTCTACTTGATCGTACTGTTGTTTGTTTTTCTCTTCTTGTTGTGTTAGCTTAGTTTCATGTATAACTAAGACTTGTTTGACCTCATTACTGACATCAGTTAGTTTTTCTATTGCAACATCGAGACGTTTGACTATTATTTCAATAGGTTCCATTGTCTCTCAATTCCTTAAGCTCCGCTTCTAACTTTTCTAGTCTTGCACTGAGTTGAGGAAACTTTGCCATTCGTTTCTCTTCATCAGTTATTAACTTTAATCCATATCTATTAGCAGCCCATGTATACAATTGATCTACCTTAGCATAGAACCACACACCAAGTTTTGTATCTCTGAACCAGCTATCAGATGCTGATCCAATGATTGATCCTGCAATTGCCATTAGTAACCAGGTCCACATATCAGTCAGCCACAAATACATCACTAGAGCCAGCAGCAGTAGCTGGATTGCAATGAGGAGGTATTGGACATATACTGTCTGGATTTGCGTTATCTGGTGTGTTGTTCACTACAAGTATGCCTTCACAAAAGACTTGCTTGCAATCTGCTATAAGACCTCCAGCACCATGAGAGTTTGGATCACCATCAACAGCCACTAGTAATTGATTAGCAAAAACTGAGGTTTGATTGTTTACAGTAGTTGTCGCTCCACAATTTCTTGCATCTGTATCTCTATGAATTTGTGCCATGTTCTTTCCAACTATTATAGAGTGCTTTACAATATTTATCCATAGAGTGATCACGAAGGCCATCAAAAAATTGTAATTTCTTCCATGCTGACATATGTCCTCTCCAATGATCTTTAAACTTTTGCCACCATGTATATGCTCTAATGTAACCATAATGATTGATGTATGTTACTTTACCTACGTGATTGAATCCTATCCATGCTGGAGGAACTGTAGGCACTAAATCATTATTATTTCTCATCCTATGTAGTCTGCCTTTGAAGTGTCTGACAAACTTACTGTCTCCAGATCTAGGAGCTCCATATGTATATACTATAGGAGAACCATTAGGACGGCATAGTTGAGAGTATAGTGTGGCCATTGCGCCACCTAGACTGTGACCTGTTATGTAAACTTGCTTTTCTGTCTTGAATATGTGTGGAGCTAGACAATCAGCTAGCTTCCATACCTCAATCATAAATCCTCTATGAACTCTACCATGACCTCTATGCCAAGTCTTACGAAAGGACATATCAGCCTTAATATCATTCCATTGTTTAGGTTCTGTACCTCTAAAGGCCACAACTATGTGATCTTTATTCTCTAGCACATAACACTGAGCACCCTCTTGATCATAGTATGCACATACATAACCTAGTTTATCCCAATGCTTCTTTGTGCATCCAGGATCTTTGTATGCTAATGCAGATATAACTGCAAAGTAGTACCTATTGTACTCCTCCTGATTTAGTTTTAAGGTCTCCGAATCCAAATGTTCGAACAAATCTCGCCATCCCGGTTGGTTGTTCATTATTTTTTCTTTCCGTTTCAGCTTGTTTCTGCTCGTTGTTATGTCTATTTATTTCTTGTTTTTGCTTGTTGTGATATTGCTCATATGCATAGATTATAGCTCTTTGTTGTTGTACTAGTGCCATTATCTTTGCATTGTTGACAGACATAATCTCATAGCCTTTGTCTGTCACACCAAATATCACTTCATCATAACCTTTTTTATCAAGCTCTTTGAAGATATCTTCTGCATTATCTTTATTGACAATCCACCATTCAAGTTGCTCGAGGATTAGAGGATCCACTTTAGGTAATGTTAAATTAACTTGCTTAACAGGAGATATTAATATCTCCAGTGGCTTTACGCTACTGCATCCTACGGTTAGGATTAGCAACGCTAGGGCAGCTATTGTTAAGCTGACTCTTCTTCTCAGCATTGTTTTCTTTCTCCGTCAACGGTTGACCACTTAGAATCTCAAAACATCGTAATACGTTTTTAGTCCCTTTGTCAATTATCTTTTTGATTGGTTTGGGTTTATGAGTTGCCAGTTTACCAATATCTCTGTTACCAAGTAACTTAGATGTCTTGTTAAACTTACTCCGTACTGATTCTATCTGTTCTCTAGCTATTTGTAGCTCTTTTTGAGCTTCTACTGCAAGCTGGCTAGCCAGCTTGACATCTTCTTGCATCTTGTTGATAGTATCGGTTTGTATCTTAGTGGCAGTTTCTAACTTAGCGTTGTTCTCATGGAGTATAGCTAGTTTCTCTTGCGTATCAGTATAGTACCAATACCCTACTCCTCCTAGAGCAATCATTATTGCTGCCATTAAAGCTGCTAGTTTTAATCCCATATATCACACTGGAGCCGATATGCAATGATCACAAGGACTATCCTCTGAACATAGACATGGATCACAATCACATTCAGGATTCATACATTCGTTGTTGTCACAAGCCATTTTCAATCCTTTCTAAAAAAAACGGCAGCCTATAAGAGCTGCCGTCTGTTAGGGTTACAATTATTTCTTCATATTCTTTAAATCATCTTGCATTTTGTTGAATAGGTCGAATAATGTACGCACCTTATCTTCTAATGTTTTAACCGCATAATACGTCTGCGAAAGTACTATTACAAGACCCACAAAGGCTACCAATATTGGCCATAGAGCCCCTATGGCATCAAATGTAGTGGCAGTATCCATTATTGATCTTCTCCTTTTCTACAAAGTGTTTCAATTCATAGTAAAGGTATTATAGATTAGTCTTCTTTTGTTACCATAGTCCAGAAGCCCCATCCGATAGCTGCATATGCAGCATAATGTGCCCAAGGACTAAGGAATAAGAAAATCAAACCAATTGCCATTAAAGAAACTCCATCCCAGGTTGTTCTTTCGGCAATACGATCTTTGATCCAATCCATTGTCTTCTCCTTATATAGTTTACAATCAGGAGATACCGTGTCTTCGAACCAACTTTCTCTTCTGTTTTTTGTTAAGCCAGCTCACTCCAGAATCTCCTGTTCCTACCACAGATGCACCAGTTGCATTTGCAGGCGCATCCTCAATAAATCGTCTGAACTTTTGGAACCTTTCATTACGGATATCATTGACATATTTAAGATAGTCAACATCTTCTGTAAGAATTTGTTCCTCAGACTTCTGCTCATTGTATTCGCGGATCAGCCACAATGCGGCTGCATAGCTTGCTATTCTTGTTTTACCTCCAGGTACCTTTCCAAGTAACCTTTTAAGTTTCAATATCATAACATCAAAGACTTTGAACGATCGTACCTGTTGTTGTGTACGTTTGTTCTTTGGTGTTATGATATTGCCCTCTCTATCAATTACTCCCTCTTTGTACGCATCCCATTGAGTAAAAGGCTGTGCCAGTCTCTTTAGAAACTGATATACTAAGAATATGTCAACTGCGCCGGAACCAGCCATTAGATAAGCCTTAACTTGTTAACTATGTTCATATCCATATTTATATGACTTGTATGTATGACTTCACCATTTAATACAACTCTCTCCGGCAAACATCCATTAAGTAGTAAGAATGGCTTGAGATAGTGTAAATAATCTTCTAATCTGAAAAAAAGTAGCTTAACTGCTGGCTGAGGCGTAAACACATTAGTTAGTACTATTATGTGGTTTAAGATGAGCCTTTCTTTTAACTCACCAGTCTCAGCATATTTATTGAATAATCTCTTTATATACTTGAACTTCTTTAAATCATCATAAAACTCTTCAGTAGAACTACATTGAGGGTTATCATAATGTTTTGCAGCATACAGAAGAAAATTATCTTCATTCAAAACGTCCATCATCAATTTCATAATTATGTAATAGTAACCCCCAGATTACCTTCCTGTAACAACTCATCTCCAGCATCAGCTCCGCCAGATGTTGTTCTATCTAGTATTATATTTCCAGTCTGATCTTCCATTATAATTCTACCAGTTGAACCAGATACATTCTGTTGTGCAAAATTACTATGTACAGTTAGTATTGTCCATGCTGCTCCAGTCCAAAGACATTGGATACATGTACCAGCTTCATGAAATGTATATGTTGCTCCAGCTCCGAGGCTAGTAGCAAAGTCAACATCAACAGTATTTGTCACATCTATTGAAATAATATACTTTATTTGTCCTGTGATAGTACCATTTGCTAGAGTAGTCTGACATGTGGCAGAAGCCCCAGACAGTGTATGGACAGTTTTAGTTAAATCAAGAGCTCCATCAGCCGTAACTGCTTGTACTGAATGAGCAATTGTATCAGATGATAAATTTGAAAATGCACCAGTGCCTGCTGTTGTACCACCAATAGCTGTAACATTAGCTATTGTAACTAGTCCACCATCAGCAATCGCAATTGCATCATCCCCATCAGTAAATTCAATTAGAGGAGTCTTAACTGAAGTGGATGTTAGTGCGGTAATAGTTACACCACCTCCATCAGATATTGTGATGGCATCGTCTCCATCAGTAAACTCAATTAAAGGAGTCTTAACTGATGTAGTACCTTGTACTGTAGTGGCTGTGACTGAAGAGGCATTGATAACTCCATTGACAACATTAGCCAATGTGATCTCTGCATTTGCAAATTTAGCATTTGCTGTAATAGATGAAAAGAAAGTATTTACTGTTACTTTTTGGGTATTGGCAGTTCCAGCAGTATTTGATACGAGTACTATTACATCTGTGTTTGCTGGAGCTGATCCAGCTCCTAATCCAGTAATTTTTGGCATTATACTTCCTTACAAAATGGAGGGGGCCGAAGCCCCCACCAAGATATACTTATGTAGCGTCCTGAGTACCAACTTTGTTAGTACCAGTAGCACCGGTACCATAAGCTAATACAACCCAGTCCGTACCCATCCAAAGAAGGGAAACTGTCTCACCAACAGCTTGGAAAGTAATTGTAGCAACCTGACCTAGAGTCTCAGCAATGTCAACGTCAACAGCGTTAGTAACGTCTGTAGCAACGATGAATTTGATTTGACCAGTCAATGTACCGTCTGCAAGAGTTGTTTGAGCAGTAGCAGTAGCACCACTTAGAAGGTGAATTGTCTTACCAAGAGTCAATGCACCATCAGCAGATACTGTTTCTGCACTGTTGAAAGCAACAGCAGATGGAATGTAGTTGAAGAGGTTGTCTACAGACAACTTCTTGTTAATGGGAGTACCTGTAGGGTCATCCACTACGTGCAATAGATCAGCACCAGCAATACCAGTACTTAGATCCGTTAGCGCGGTAATCTTTTTATCAGCCATTTGGCTTCTCCTTGTTTACCGTTATTAACCCAGGATTGGGAATTCTACTCCATGCATATACATGGATCACATATGCATGATAATATTATGTGGTTGTGACACCAGTAAGAATGGCAGCACTACCAGAACTTGAACCACTAGTAGTAGTTGTAACTTTAGTATCATCAGCATCACCAGTCTTGACTGCGGCTACTCCAATAACACTAGTTGCTCCATCAAAACCTTCAAGATCAAGATCAATAGCTTCTAGTAGTAAGTTATCACCACCATGCTCATCTAGAAGAAGGTCAATATTAGTAGCAACTGTTACAGCTTCACTAACGGTGAAACTTGTTTGAGATGCAACAGCTGTAACTACCAGCGTTCCATCTGTACTGATTCCTGTTTGACTGTTAGCATCAGAGATTGAAGCAGATGCACCAGCTTTAACAACAACTTTCTGTCCAACAGCAATAGTACCTGTGACGTTATCAACTGTAAACGTAGTAGAGGCAGTAACTGCTCCATTTGTTTTTACAATTGTTCCATCTGTACCATCTAGAACTATACGACCAATAACTGATTGGTTATTAGAGTCGCCACCAGATGTATCTGTACCAGATTCAGTAGCTATTGTATTGATTCGGTCTCCATCATTCTGCAATAGAATCTCTTCACCATCGTTGTCAAGAGCAACTGGTACTCTTTCTCCGGTAGTAGAGTCTTCCATAACCAGTGATCCAATAGAGGATTTGCTGATAATAGATGCAGCTCCATCAATTTCCAAATGACCTGTTGTAAATGACAAGTAACCATTTGGAGTTGTAGGAAGTAAACCTTGGAATACTATTTCGTTAGTACCAGTACCTGAAAAATACTGTAAATCAACTGTGTCATCAGCTACCATATCAGTAGCTCCAAGACAGTTCATTGTGATATAACACCTATCTGTCTTAGAATCAGTAGCTGCGGCATATGCTTCTGAGTTAACATATACTGCTTCATCTAAGGTTAGTGTCATTTGAAAAGTTGCGCCATCTGCATAAGCAGCAGCAGTAAAGTCAACACCAATAACGTTGGCGCTTCCAAGTACTCCTTCTGTTGCTAGGTCTTTGATCCAAACTAGGATCTCAGGATCGGCATTTGCGTTATCGTTTCCGGTAGCGACTCCTCTGACAACCCAGCCCTTATTAGTCGCAAAAATCTTTTCACGAGCATATTTGGAATTGGAGTCATCAGGAAAGCCCTTCGGCCGGGATTCAGCTGAAAGTGATTTTCCCCATAAGCTCATTTTAGTTTTCCTTTTGTATTAATGTGTTTATGTATTTAGACGTCTTCATAAACTTCAATCTGCCATGTTCATCCGTCAGTCTATTAGTCTCTCTGTCAATCTTGTCGACTTTCATGACAGATTTCTTAACAGACCTTTTTGCTTGACGAACTCCACTAGGTGTTTTCATTAATTGTAATGTCCAGACTTACTTTGTACACCATGTCTCTTCATCTGAGTCATGTCTATTCCAGCTATGCCTTTAGACTTACTAGCTCCAGGGCTAGATTTCAAATCACCACCTTTAGCAACGTGCTTCAATGCATCATGAGAATGAGAAAGATGCTTTTGTATCTCCTCTCTCTCTGCCGGCTTTGCACTATTGTACCTACTTAAAGCTGCTCTAGCATGGTTTGTATCTACTTTAGATTTCTTACCATCCTTGAACTCAACTCCTGGGTGTCGGTTACCCATAGAACCTACTTTACGAAGTTGCATTACAACATGTTCTGGACCTTCTTTACTTGTCTTACTGACTCGTAGTCCAGATCTTTCTGTTTCTCCAACTTTAGCACCACCACCTTTTCGTGCCTCATCAAGATTCACATCTTCAGCAGCTTCAATCTCTTGAACTTCTAACTCGTTGAAATAGAATTGACCAATGCCAATATCCTCGGAGCTCTCAGCAGCAGCTACTTGCTTACCACCTTTTTCTTGAGCGCTATCTTTTTCCGAGGCTCTATAGAACTTTTTTGCAGCGGACATCATCTTTGATGCTGTTTCACTAGAACCTGATTGCTGAGCTTGTTTAGCTTTCATATAGTAATGTTTGGCTAGCTGAGCTGCTTGTGCAGAACTTCTAACTTTCTCATCGCCCATACCTTCAGATACTGTTGGACATCCTTGAGACATCTCTACTTTCTCAGCACCCATAGCATCTTTACCCATCTTCTTGACTTTCATCTCATGGGCTTCTTTGTTAATAGCTTTCTTTACAGTCTTCCTGCGATTATGCAGATAGCTATCACTAGAATCAACATCACCATCGTTGTCTATGTCCTTATCCTTACGTTGAGCATGAGAACCTTTCAGTGCTTTATGATCAACAGGATCTAGATGCTTTTTTTCGGTTACATTCTCCTCTGGAACCATTGGAACTCGACCGGTCTGTGCAAAAGACTTAGTACCACCAAATTTAGTAGAACCAACACGAGAATCCCTTTTCTTGAATCCTTCAAGACCAGAACCTTTTACCTTTGTAGGACCGAGTCTTTCTCTTTCAGCAGCTTGAGTTGCCATACGCTTCATGGCACCTTCATCAACTTCTTCTTCATTACCTTCTTTGACGTGCTTGACCCTAATACCAGAATCTCGAGCATCATCAACTTCTGTATCAGATAATCGTTCTCCTACTTTGATACCACCATGAGAAGCTAGCTTCTTACCTACAGCATGCACCTTGTAATGTGTACCAGCAGTACCATGAGGTTTTAGATGCATTTCCATTGCTTCGAGGATTATTTCATTTTTTTTTTCAAAGGATTCCATTGGATCCGAACGCTTGACACCTTGTTTCCTAAGTGACTTTCTAACATCACCAGTTCCAGAGTCACTTTGAAGATGTGAATTAATTTTCTTAGCAATACTATGATGATCAGAACCAGGGACCTTACCTGCAATGTTTTTCTTAACATGACTGGTTTTATTCATCGGATAATTGTCCGAAACATTAATAGATGTCTTTTTACCTGTTTCTTTATGAGTCAATGAATATTGACCTTCTTCAGGGTTTGTTGAGTGAATATGATAGTTTTTTGATGAGCCAACATGCTCTTTATCAAATTTTTCATTCAATATATAATCTTCAATTATCTTGGCCATTTGCAAAGATTCATTATCTTCACCTCTTAGAACAGCTGCGACTGAGTCTAGTACGCTGTCTGAAAATCCAAATCTATTCATTACTTTTACCTTTCTGAACTCTGTTTCTCATTCGTCGAAATATTTCGTTGTCATCTTCTACAGCGTCAACAAATTTACCCAACAAGTCGACTAAAATCTTTCTTAGTTTAGGGTTAGCTAATGATCTTTCACCACTTCTCAAGGCACGTCTAGTTGTTTCTAGCTCCTCCTTGTTAGATAATCCCATCCTAAGTAGTCTGTGTAACTTAGGAGGAAGTGGATTAGACACCGCTTCATCTATGTTATCTGTATTTATAATATCTTTGAACTTATGCATGAAATTAACAGTTCCACCTTCGTCTAGCAGCTTTTCCACGAGGTCCTGTCCAACTTCTTGATCTTGCACAGAATGACTTTCGTCTTCCTGCAGCCTTACTTCCTGCCTTCAGTTTAGAAGGAGGAGTTGTGACAGCTGTACCTAATTTACTACCAGGATTCCTTCTCCTATATGCTGCAACACCTTTCTGAGTCATTCCAGCACCTTGTTTGACTGATCTCTTATGACCAGAACCAACTGACATACCTTTCATGTCATCTTCATCAACTTTTTGTCTTTCTGCTGATTTTTTTGCAGCATAGTTGGCAGCTGTACTTACAGCTGCTCCAGCTGCCATTTTAGCAGCCTTACTGGCAACTGTTCTAGCAACCATACCTACTAGAGGTGCAATCTCATCAATATTCTCTTCTGGTACACAGTTAGGTACCATCTTAGCACCTTTCTTCTTCATACCAGCTTGTCTGTAACCATCCCAGCACTTCTCTAGAAATGGTACTAGAGTACTCTCTGAAGTAGATCCTCTCCATGTACCACCTTTTGATTTGTACCACTTAGCAGCCCAACCATTAGCATATGCAGAAGGATACACATCAAACTTAGATCTGGCTAGAGACTTAGCTCTGGACCATAACTTAGGATTGTTTGGTTTTGATTTCTCTTCAATGTACTCCACAGACTCTGTCCTTACGTTTATAGGTTTATTACCAG
>UEXN01000803.1_pt2 | contig 19737 bp, 30 predicted proteins | sample 1796711 | NCBI WGS metagenome assembly UEXN01 (sample SAMEA4772470, study PRJEB27181) | metagenome | reverse complement strand
AGTTTGCTTCTGAGAAGTACATTGAAGAAGTCGAAAAAGATCTTGAAGAGCTCATGTCAATTAGAGATCGCAGAGGAATGAGAGAGCGCGAAAGATACGTGCTCTCACAAGCAGTCAGACACCTCAGAACTAGCCTTAAGCGTGCTAGAAGATCTCGCGACAAATTAGAAAAAATAAAATCTGCTCAACCTGAAAAAGAAAAAGTGATCATATCCGAAGAATAGTTTTTGTGTAAATCGTAAATCCCGAGGTATAATAATACCAAAGGAGATACACAATGGGCGCTCTTCACGGTCATCTTATGCATCCCCATGAAAACCTCGACTTGAGGTTTCGGGATTTGAAAGTAATGTTCTACCAGATTGCAAACGGGGATCTCGACTCCGCATGCGAAAAGTTCGACGGCCAGAACATATTTCTCCACGTAGATTCAAGCGGAACTACTTGGTTTGCTCGAAATCTATCTGATGTCAAAGGCGGCAAGGTCGCAGCAGGCGATATCGACAACCGCTTTGCCGGTCGAGGTCCTGTTCATACTGCTTTTAATGATGCGGCACTTACTGCCTCTAAGATCTTTTCATCCTGGGATTCTGAAAAGATTAAAGAAGTTTTTGGCGACAACACGTGGTATTCTGCAGAAATTATTCATACAGCCAACCCTAATGTAATCAAGTATGATACCTGCGCTTTGATTTTTCACTGGGATGGTACTGGCTCCCGAGACCCTATCACCGGACACGCCATCTCGTCAAAGGCACAAGCTTCAGCATTTAAAATGCTCACCGAGCTCCTTCCCGAAAACATCGAGTCACAAGGACACTCCTGGAAGATCGGAACTTCTTTTAAAGCAAATTTAAACAAGCTTACTCAAGAGCAGCTTAATAAAGCAACAGTTGATCTTGATAAAGTCTGCGAATCATCTGGTCTTTGCCAAACCGCAACACTAAAAGAATATATTGCAAAAAATATTAGAAAAGATTTTCTCGACTCGCTTAATTTAAGCTCGGATTGCGCAAGGCTTGTAATGATGAGAATGTTTGATGAAGAAGGATCATTGCCTGCACCTTCTATAACAAAAGGCATGAGACCAGGATTGAAAGCGTCCCTTCGAGACGTTATGAAAAAGAGAAAAAATCTTAGGGAAGACTACCTTGCACCAATTACAGAGACTATCCGCGAAGTATCCAACCTAGCACTCTCAGGCACCTCGTCCAATCTCGTTTCTATTCATGAAAAAGAGCTTGCGCGAATCCAGGATTCTTTCGATTCTGCGGTTGAATTTGTCGAAAATAGCAATGATTATAAAAAGCTAGGTGTTTTAAATAAAAATAAAGACCAGCTACAATCCCGAGATCAAATTACTTCATCTCAGGAAGGCGTCGTCTTTAAGTTTGATGGAAACTCTTACAAGCTTACAGGAAAATTTGCGCCACTAAATCAGATTTTAGGCCAAGCCAAAGACTGGAGCAAGTAATGAGAGTAGGAATTGTTGCTGGATCTTTTAAGCCTTACCATAAAGGTCACCATAAAATGGTCGAGATTGCTTGCAAGGAAAACGACGTGGTTCATGTGATCGTCTCACTGTCCGACCGAAACCGAGCCGATCAAGCAAGCGTATCCGGCAAGCAAATGGAAAAAGTTTGGAACGATCACCTGGTTCATATTCTGCCCGAAAATGCCAAGGAAAACCTTAATTTGCTGCCTGTAGGACAAACTCCAGTTAGAATTGCTTATGAGATGCTGGAGGATGCTGCAGAATCCAATTCCTCCAACACGTTTAATATCTACTCGGATCCTAGTGATATTAACCGCTACAATGAAAAATCATTACTCAATCGCATGCCTAAGAAATTTGTCGAAGAAAACATCTTTAGAAGGCCGGTGAGCATGACCGAAACACACAACGTCAGGGGCGAAGACATGCGTGCCTGGATGACCCAAAGGGACAAAGTTAGCTTTCTTAAAGCACTTCCCGAAAAATTATCTACTCCCGCAAAGGAAAGTATTTGGTACACCCTTGTTGGACCTGATGCTGTTTCTTTCGCAGGATGTTAACCATTGTTAGATTTAAGCGTATAATAATTTCACAATTGACATTTAATTCATAAGGAGATTTAGAATGTCTAAGAATAGAAGTAACTGGATTCCAGAAATCATGTATGAAGAGTCGGCGGAAGGTGCTGCAAGCAGCTTCCCATTTATCCAAGTCCCGCAAGGGGAGACGATGCCCACGCTTCTTTACATTTTTGAGTCGCAAGACACGGGAGAAGTTGAACCAGGATCAGAGGGTGAAGAACTCCCTGTTTTTGAATGGGATATGCACCAGTTTGCAGACATGGCTGTTCTTAAGAATAGTCTTCGGCCCGAGCTTTACGACGAAGTTCGAGTTTCTTTAGGCTTGGAGCCTATGGCGGATGCTACTGCAGCCGGGCAAAAAATTACTCAAAATGTAAAAAGTAACTTGGAGTAAACCTTGTATATCACTAAACAAGACATTCAAAAGACTCTTGCCTCTATGGTAGATTTCTATGGCGGCCTAAAGCAGCACTTCGATAATTTTGACATGAACCTTGAATCTAATTTGGGAAGAAGAAACATCTTCATGTCAATGGTTCAAGAAGAATTTTTGGCAAGATCATTGCAAGAGAAGTACAAATCCGTAATCTCAGATGGAGCTCCCGGAATGCCCGATGTTTACATTGGTGATATTAATAAGGAAATTGAGTGCAAGCTTACGACTGTAAACAAATCAGGGAGTATTAGCTTCCAATCAGATTACGAGACGCTTTTACAAAAAGGCTCTCTTGATTATTTGTACTTTATTGCTTCTCCAGATTTTGATAAATTTACTGTTCTTCTTTTTGAAGGTTTAACTGTAGATGACTTCAGGCCCCTTTCCCCGGGGTCCCGCGGAAAGGTTGCCATGAAGAAGCATGAGGGCATGAAAAAATGTACTGTTCTCTGGGGTGACGTAATTCACAAGAATGAAATCGAGATTCAAAAGATCGACGGTCTCACTCAAGCTGCCAGGGATAAGTTTGACACCATCACGGAGCAAGTCACGGCAAAGGCTAAGTCTGTGACCGCACCAACACAACTTGATAAGCTTAGCGCGCGAATTGATCGAGAACATACCATTATGCGCAATAAGATGGACCGCCTCTTAAAGAGGAAACAGTACTGGCTTACAGATCCGGGCAAGTACTCTTTTGATTTACAAAACGTGGTATAAATGATTTGCTGTGTCATACTTAATAGTGTTTGACAGTACGTCTTTTGTGTACACAAGGAGATTTTAAGATGGATTTTAGCACAAACAGATTAGCAGCTCTCGCTGGATTGGCTTCTTCTGAAGTTCGTCACGAGATCGTTCGTGAACAAGCTGAGGCTCTCAATGAGTCCGCAGAAGCACGCAAATCAGAACAGAACGAATCTGAGGTTCGTCAAGCTGTTCGTCGCACCATCCGCAAGATGATTGCCGAAGGCAATTTAAACTTGGATGAGTTCGAACTCGCCTCTGACGAGATCGCAGAAGGTGCCGACACTCACATGTCCGCTCCCCTTCCTGAAGGCGCCCATGATGAAGATGAGATGGAAGAAGCTCATTGCATGGAAGACGAAGAAATGGAAGAAGGCGCTCACGAGGACATGGAAGAAGGTGCTCACGATGACGCTGACGAAGGCGCTCACGATGAAGCAACTCTTTATGAGATGGACGGCGAAATGTACATGGAAATGCACGGTGAACAAGGTGCAATGAAGTACATGCTCGTTCCAATGATGGACGAAGGCGCTCATGAAATGGAAGAAGAAGTTCAAGCCATGCAAGAGCAAGAAGAGCCTGAGCACACCATCATGTATAAAGGTGTAAAATACGTTCAAGCCTAAGTAAACATCTGCACGTTTACTGGTTATAGTATTGGGTAAGGAGCCGCCAAATGCGTCTACACCCAGTCACTGTAAAAAGAATGTTAAAAATCTACGAAACCTACGGAGGTCATCGCGAGGAGACCAAGCTCTTGGAAGAGCTCTCCCGCCTTGACCTTTCCGTGTATCAGCGAACCACAGGCCCACGAGATAGTGTGCTAGTTTTCACAGATGAGCTAAATGAGGCCATGCGTGGAAGGTAGAAGGTTTGACGTCGGCCAAACACTGTATGTGGTGATGGTCGACAAACTCAAGATAGTTCCTGTTGTCGTAGCTGAACAAGTCGTCAGAAAGACGCTCAGCGGCGAAGAAGTAACTTATCTTGTGTGCCATAAGGAAAATTCCGATCCCCTCGACCTCACACGCTTAAAAGGTGATGTTTACGAAGATCTTGAAGAAGTAAAATCACTTCTAATAGATAACGTAACAAGAAACATTACTGATATGTGTGACAAGGTTGATTCCCGATCAAAGGAATTATCTGCAAACCTGTTCGGTGGATCCCTTGATAGAAAACACGATTCAAGCCCAGATATCACTGCGCCTGAAATACTAGAAGAAGAGAACGTGTTTATCTTGGAAGACGGCACGCGCGCCCGAGTAAAATTTTAGCTCGTTCCAATACATAGACATGTAAACGGAGAATTGCATGCTCATTGAAGATTTTACCGATCTCGCCGCAACAGCTTTACAAGCTGCTTCGAAACTATCTAAAAAACTAGACCACCCGCAGCCATACCCGGAGCATCTCCTGGTCACCATGCTGCAACAAGAAGACAGTCCTGTAAGATCAATACTTGCAAAATTATCAGTTGATCGTGAGCAGCTTAGAATAAAGCTTAATGAGCATCTGACTAATATGAAAAAGATGCCCTCTCAAAATGCGCATCAAGATACACTTACAGTTTCACCTCGCCTTCTTCGTGTCTTAGATAGGGCGCAGCTTGAAGCAAAGTCTAAGGGCGACGCTTTTGCCAGCTCTTCCATTTTGTTTTTACAGATGTTTTCTGAGCCAGCAGAATCCCAACCTGCCCATCGATTTTTACTTGAAGCGGGAGTTGGAAAAGAAGCTGTTGCTCACGAAGTTGAGCTCCTGCGACAAGGAAAGAAAGTTGAAAATCGCCGCGAGGGAACATCATTAAAGATGTTGCTTAAAGCTGGGCGTGAGCTAGTAACAGAAGTGGCACTAGGCAAGATACCCCCAGTCATCGGTCGCGAGGATGAAATTAGAAGCGTCATCAGAATTTTATGTCGCCGAACTAAAAACAATCCTGTTATTATCGGCAAGCCCGGCGTAGGGAAAACTGCTATAGCGCATCTTTTGGCACACAGAATTCACAGAGGAGAAGTTCCATCTCACCTGGAGGGAGCTAAGCTCCTTCAATTAGACTTAACTTCTTTACTGTCTGGCGCATCAATGAGGGGTGACTTGGAAGAAAAAATATCTTCTATTTTATCACAAGTTGAAAGCGCAACTATTCCGATCATATTGTTCATAGATGAAATTCATATGATCTGCGCAGAAGAAGGACAGGGATCTTCAATTGCTTCTATTCTTCGTCCTTACTTAGATCGAGGCGCAGTAAGGGTAGTCGGAGCAACAACGGAAGATGAATTTAGAGTTTCTATTGAAAAAGATTCGGCTCTTGAACGTCGATTTCAAACAGTTTATGTGGAGCCGCCTACAGTACGCCAGACAATGGCAGTACTCAGAGGTCTTAGAGATTCTTACGAGGCGTATCACGGCTTACAGATCCGTGACGCTGCTCTCGGCGCTGCAGTAGAATTAAGCGAAAGATATATCCCGTCTAGAAACTTGCCTGACAAGGCAATAGATTTAGTTGATGAAGCAACTGCAAAAGTTCGTGCTGACAACACGTCAGCTCCGCCAGAATTAGAATCTTTAAATCAAAAAGTAATGATACTGGAAGTTGAAATTGAAAGCCTTGCTAAAGAGCAAGGTGTTGACCAGCAGCTTTCTGAAATGAGAAAAGAACTCGCAGGCGCAAAAGAAAAAAGAAACGCGCTTCAAGGCCAGTTCGACGCAGAAAAATCCGCAATGGATAAGTTTAAAGCTGCAAAATCTAAACTGATCGATATCGAAGCAAAGATTCAAGATGCACAAGCTATTTCTGATGCTGTAGGTCTCCAGCGTCTAACAACAGTTGATAAAGTTCTCGCAAATTCCGCATTGAATGCTGCTGAGTTTGCTGTAAAGTCTGCTCGTCAAAACTCTCAAATGATGAAAGACGAAATAACACCAATGGAAATTGCTGAAGTCGTAGCTGCTTGGACAGGAATTCCGGCTGCAGACTTAAGCATGTCTGAGAAAGAAAAGCTTGCTGGTCTTGAAGGTCATTTGAACAGCACAGTCTTGGGCCAAGAACGCGCAGTAAAAGCAGTTGCTGATTCAATTGTTAGATCACGTGCAGGTCTATCAGATGAGACTAAACCAATTGGATCGTTCTTATTCTTAGGCCCTTCAGGAGTTGGCAAGACTTGGCTTGCTAAGTGTCTTGCAAAAATAATGTTTGATGATTATGAGCACATTGTTCGAGTTGATATGTCTGAATACGGTGACAAGCATACAGTTTCTAGAATGGTCGGCGCGCCCCCAGGATATGTTGGCTATGAACAGGGTGGTCAATTAACAGAAGCTGTCCGCCGCCGCCCATATTCTATTGTTTTGCTTGATGAGATCGAAAAGGCTCACCCAGAAGTCTTTGACGTACTGCTCCAACTCTTGGATGATGGGCGACTTACGGACGGTCAAGGTCGATTAATTGATTTTAAGAACACAGTTGTGATCATGACTTCAAACATTGGCTCACACATGCTGCTTAAAGCGCTCGAGAGAGACGGTGATATCACAGAAGATACCCGTGAAAAAGTAATGGATCTATTGAAGTCTAAGTACCGCCCCGAGCTGCTGAACAGAATCGATGATATTGCAGTTTTTAACCCCCTTGCAGAGCAAAATCTTTCAGGCATCGCCAAAAACGTTCTTGATGACATTACTCGTCGCCTCAGTAAGAAAGGGATTCAAGTTGAGTTTGACCCGCAGATGTATGACAAAGTAGCTAAAGAGACTTATGATCCTACTGTTGGCGCTCGTGCTATTAGAAGATGGACCCAGAAAAAAGTAGAAGGTGCTCTCGCCAATGAAATTATCACAGCAGGCGAAGATGCAGGAAAATTTGTAATAACTCTTACAGATGCAGGCGTAGAGATAAAAAATACTCAGTAGTAGAATATTTAATAACGGAGTATCAAAATGAAAGACTTAATTAGAGACATGGTAAGACAAACAATTAGTGAACAGAATTCACGAAGAACTATAATTGACACGGCTTCAAAAACTTATATTATGGTCTTTGACAACTCCTATCTACTAAACAATCTTCTAACACGTATACGTGTACTAGAAGGTGTCTCGACAGTGTACCAGAGAGATGCTATTAAAAAGATAGGCAATCGCTCTAAAGTTTCTGTTGAGATATCTTATATGGCCCCAGAAGGCTCAGGCGGAGACGAAGCTTACTTATCCGACCTTTTAGGCAAAGTTAAAGCGACCAAAGGAATAATCAGGCTGGAGAAGCCTGTAGCTTTATCCTAAAAACTAAAATGTAATTTGCCCCTTTTGTGAGTATAATAGTATCACAGGAGGTAGGATGAAAGTACTCATTCTTGACGGACACAATCTCATTCATCGAGCACGCGCAGGATACAACCGAGGCGCACACTCAGTCACATACATGTTTTTCAGATCGCTTCGACCGCTGATTGAAAAAATGGCACCTGATAAGGTGTATTTTGTGCTTGAAGGCACCCCTAAAAAAAGAATCCAGCTAGACGGCGGATATAAAGCAAATCGAAAGATTGATAAATCCGATCCAAAGTGGCTGGTCATGCAAGACTTCTTTAGGCAAAAAGACGAATGTGTAGATCTTCTCTATCAGGCATTCCCTTTTACGATAGTTCGCCATCCTGATTTTGAAGCAGACGACATCATTGCTCACTATGCAAGGTTTCACAAGGATGATGACGTCGTTATTGCCTCAGGTGATTCTGATTTCATTCAGCTGCTAACTGATGAGAACCCACAGATCAAACTCTATCACCCAATTAAAAAAGATTTTGTCCAACCTCCAGATTACGACTACCTCGAATGGAAGGCAATTCGAGGTGATGCAACTGACAATGTTCCGGGCATTCCTCGTCACGGTGACAAGACAGCAGAGAAAATTGTTAGGGACCCAGGCTTATTTGAGAAAAAGCTCGAAGACCCAGACTGGGAAGCACAATTTCTTAGAAACTTAAGTCTAATCAGAATCGACAAACTAACTAGAGCTGAAATAAACGGTATTCATGTTTCTGAACCAGGTCTTAAGGAGCAAGTCATCAAGGAGGCTTTTGAAGGATGGGAGTTTGGATCTGTCTTAAACGAAAAACCTTGGGAAAAGTTTATAAAGACTTTTGAAGAAATCGTAGAAGGAGAAAGCTTTGCCTGAAGGACCAGAATGCAGAAGAATGGCACATCAGCTAGCTGAAAGAGTTTCAAATCGAACAATCAAGTCTATAGAAATTGTCTCAGGTAGGTATACAAAGAAGCCTATTGAAAACATTGAAAAGTTTGAAGATGACCTTCCTATAAAGATTCAAGGCGCCGGCGTCCACGGAAAGTTTATATTTTTCTTACTCAACAGTCAGTGGAGCATCTGGAACACGCTGGGTATGACTGGATCTTGGTCATCTGATCTAAAAAAGCATAGTAGAGTAAAGTTCTGTCTAGACGAGGGCGAACTATACTATAATGACCAGCGAAACTTTGGTACACTTAAGTTTGTTCAAGGTAAACAACCGCTTGTTAAAAAGTTGAGCTCTTTAGGCCCAGATTTACTGGCTGAAGAGTGCTCAAACAGAGACTTTGCAGAACGGCTGGCTAAGAAGCACAACAAGACCATCGCTGAAGCAATCATGGACCAATCTGTGCTATCAGGTGTCGGCAACTACGTTAAAGCTGAAGCCTTATATCTTGCCAAAATCAGTCCAAACCGAATTGTGAGTGATCTAACCTCAGATGAGATAGTCCTTCTAAACAAGACAACAAGGTCCGTACTTGTAAATTCTTTCGAATCCGGCGGCGCAACCATTAAATCTTATGCAGATTTTTATGGTGATACTGGCAACGCCACAGATAGATTTCTAGTTTACGGAAAAAAGTTCGACCCAAATGGAAACCCAGTAGTAAAGGAAAAGACTGCTGATAAACGTACAACACACTGGGTTCCAAAAGTTCAAAATTAACATTTACTATTTGTTCTTTTTTTCATACAATAATAGTGAATGTTATACCAATGCAAGAGATCCATACAGGCAGCATACTTTCTTACAGAATTCTAATCCAGCACGGTAGTCGTGTTTTTAAAATGGGTACGATTGATGCTGAAAGTAAAATGTCCGATGAGTCACATGAAATCTACTCAAAGCTTTTAGCCGCGAGCTATAATGTAAGTTATAATAAAATTTGGATAATACCCAATAGAATATTTGAAAGAGGCCTAAGATGAAGTATCTTAACGATGATATTATTAATCTTCTCCGACAGAAAAAAGTCATAGAAAGAGAAGAAGTTGTTTTAAAAGAAGGCGACCTTTTCGTCGCTTTTAATGTTGTAACCCAGAATCGACGAGTAGTTGAAGTTCCTATGAACCTCTTGGAAGTCACTTCAAGAAGAATATTAAGAGATTAAAATGAAGTACGAAACTAATAAAAAAGTAGTTTTTAATGATGATGCACGCCAGCGCCTTTTAGAAGGAGTTAACATCTTAGCAGATGCTGTTAAAGTTACACTTGGCCCAAAAGGTAAAAATGTAGTTATCGAGCACCCTGACAGGGCTCCTACAGTAACAAAAGACGGCGTAAGCGTCGCCCGAGCTATTAACTTAAAAGATAAGTTCTTAAACCTAGGTGCTCAAATGGTTAAGGAAGTTGCTTCCAGGACAAACGACGTCGCCGGAGACGGAACGACCACGGCGACTACATTGGCACAAGCAATATACGCAGAAGGTTTAAAGATGTTAGCAAGTGGATATTCATCTACAGATATTAAGACTGGCATCGACCAGGCTGCTGAAGAGATTGTATCATACCTAAAAGAGCTCGCGGATCCTGTCGAAGACACAGACAAAATAGCACAGGTTGCAACCATATCAGCTAATGGTGACTCTGATATCGGCGCTTTGATAGCGCAAGCAGTAGAAAAGGTTGGAAGAGAAGGCGTTGTAACTGTCGAAGAAGCCAAGGGTTTTACAACCACTCTCGATGTCGTCGAAGGAATGCAAGTTGACAGAGGGTATGTTTCGCCTTATTTCGCGACGAATTCAGACAAAATGACGGCAGAGCTTAAAAACCCGTATATTTTCTTAACCACTAAGAAGCTTACATCTCTAAAGGACGTCGTATCTGTTCTTGAAAATGTTGTTCAAGAAAAACGCCCCGTTCTTTTCATCGGAGAGGAAATCGAAGGCGAAGCTTTGCAAGGACTTGTTGTCAACAAGATGAAAGGTGTTCTCGAGGTCTGTGCGATCAACGCTCCAGGCTTTGGCGCCGGCAAACTTGACCTTATGTCAGATTTAGCAACGTTAACCGGAGCCACAGTGGTGTCAGATGCAACAGGAGTTAGTTTCTCTGAAGTTTCTACAGAGCACTTAGGTACGGCAAAGAAAGTAGTCTGCAGCAGAACTAGCACAATTATTGTTGGCGACAGCACGCGAACAAAAGAAGTATCTGATAAAGTTGAAGAGCTTAGAAGGCGAGTCAAGGACTTCACAATCTCAGATCAAGAAAGAGATTTTGTAAGAGACAGAATTGCAAAGCTTAATGGCGGTGTAGCAGTCATGAGAGTTGGCGGAGCAACTGAACTAGAAGTAAAAGAAAAGAAAGATCGTGTAGAAGATGCGCTAAACGCAACACGAGCAGCAATCGAAGAAGGAATAGTTCCTGGGGGAGGGGTTGCTTTGGTACGCGCCGCTGCGAGCCTATCCGAGTCTACAAAGGGGGTGACTGGTAGGTCTATCGGAAGGAATATCGTTAAGAGGGCATGCCAAGCACCCCTTTCTCAAATTGTTACAAATGCAGGCGGAGAGCCTGTCATCGTTGCCGCTAAAATACGAGACATGAATGGGTCTCAAGGGTATGATGCATCAAATGATACTTTTGGTGATATGATCGAGGCAGGTATCATAGATCCTGTCAAGGTAACCCGATGCGCGCTTGAAAATGCAGCATCTGTAGCAGGACTTATGCTTACAGTCGATGCTTCTATTGTAGAGGACTTTGACGTTGACTAAAGCTCTGATTTTTGATATGGACGGAACGATCACTCTTGCCGGCCAAAAAGCAACTAGAAAAGTCATGGACGAACTCAATAGAGTTCGCACAAAGTACAAAATGTACTTAGCGACAGGATCTGGTTACACCAAGGTTGAGGAGCAACTCGGAAAAGACACACTCCTAAAAATATTTGATAAAGTCTTTTGTTGTAACGGGACAATCGTTTACAACACGAATCTCGATCCAGATATTGAAGGTGTGCCAGAAGAGCCAGAGATGCTACATTACGTTGATCTTGCAGACCATTACAGCCAACCAGACTTAAATCACATAACCTCAGTGCTTCTTAAGTACGCTGCTAAAAATCATACTAAGTACAAAACTGGCACTTTTGTAGAATGGCGAGGCAGCCAAATTAATTTTTCTTTGATTGGTAGAAACTGCACTGCTAAACAAAGAGAAGACTACGTAAAATGGGATAAAAAATCCGGGGATCGAGACAAGGCAATTGAGTTCCTCGAGAAAGAGTTCAAAGGATACGGTCTTTCTTTTAGAAAAGGCGGACAAATTTCAATTGATGTTACACGCCAAGGGTGGGACAAGACTTATGTTTTTGAAAATATAAAAGAAGATCCTGCCGACTGCACCTTCTTTGGTGATAATATTGTACCTTACGGCAACGACTGGGAAATAGCTGCAAAATGTGGAAAGCACTATGCAGTCAAAGACCCGGATCATTTGTTAGAAATTTTAAAAACTTACTAGTTATTCCTAGAAATCTAAACTAGGAGTTTTGACATGGACGGCTTTCTTTTGTTTTATCGCGGCGCACTCACATTTTTTGCATTAATGTTTGTTCTTGATATCACACTTATAGGTGTCTCACCCGCAACATATGCGTGGCCAGTTTGTTTCGCGTACTACTATTTCAGACTCCAAGATGCAAAGAAATTTTATAAATCTGTGAAAGACTTAGAAAATGATTGAAGGCCTATGGAAATCTCTTTCTGGTGAAGAGGTTGATGTTGTAGAAAAAATAAAAGAGTTTAACCAGGAAAAGTACAATGTTCACGTTGGGAGCGACTCTTGTTTAAACAGCGGCGAAAAATTTAGACTCATAACAACGATATGTTTTAGAGAGCCTGGCAAGGGAGTCATAGTCTTCTGGCGCGCCAAAAAGCCAACCTGCCCTGACACGCTTTATAAGCGGTTGCAACTTGAGGTCCTTGATTCAATTGATGTTGCTTCAAAAGTCCAGGAGCTCTGCGGGAGAGATTTAACTATTCATGTTGATATCAATCCTGACGAGAAGTTTGAATCAAATAAATTTTACGATGAAATGGTTGGAATGGTGAAAGGCTGCGGTTTTAAATGTATTACCAAGCCCGATGCCTTCGCTTCAGCCATTGCAGATATGTACACGAGGTAAATTATGAATGAAAAAGTAGCACAACGAATAAGCGGTTTTAGAGAAACTTTTAGCAATGCTAAGCAGATAGCACAAGATAGTTTCGACAAAACAGGTGATGTTATTAAAAAAGCTATTGACACTAATAAGCAAGCAGCACAAACAAAAACAATTGTTGATACTTCTACAGAGTGGATGATTCTTGTCAAGAACGATGCTTTTGAAAAAGGGCGAAAAGAAGGATATTCAGCAGCTTCCGAGCATATGATTCCAGTTCTAGAACAAAAGAAGGCAATTGTTGATCAAATCAGCGAATTAGCTAACAAGACTTTGGATGCTCTCGGCGCTGAGCTCAGCGCATCCATCGATGCTCTGACAAATACTCATGCTGATCTAGACAGGCAAAAAGAATTGATGAAGCAGCTCAAGTCCCAGCTGAAAAAAAGAGATATTTTAGTTTCTGAGCTAAAGGCTGATTTAGAGAAGCTTAAAAAAGAAAATGATGCACTCCAGGAAAAAGCTGAAGATAAGCCAAGGAGAGGCCGCCCAAAAAAGAAGAAGGTGGATGACCCTTTAGCTTAAAGGGAGAGCATCAAGCTTCTCCCGACAGTCCTTGGACAAAAATTAAAAACAAAATCTGGAAATAATGCATGTCACTTATTGACCCTTCAATAGAAGAAAAGATAACTAGAATTGAGTCTATGGTGGGAAACACCCCACTTCTAAAGCTAAATTTTCTACTTGATGCCAAGCCTGTTCACGTATTTGCAAAGTATGAAGCAGTTAACTTTTCAGGAAGCATTAAAGATCGAATGGCAATTAAAATCTTAAGATCTGCATATGCTACAGAAAAAATAAAACAGGGCGATCTTATAGTCGAAGCAACATCCGGAAATACTGGAATTGCATTCGCAGCTATGGGAGCTGCACTCGGACATCCTGTTAAAATTTATATGCCTGAATGGATGAGCGAAGAAAGAAAAGCGCTCATGCGTCTTTACGGAGCTCAAGTTGTTGAAGTCTCTCCAGAGCAGGGTGGTTTCTTAGGGTCTATGGCAATGGCTGCAGAAGAAGCCAAAAAAGAAGGTGTATTTTGCCCATCTCAGTTTGCCAACCCTGAAAATGTTAATGCTCATCGAGAAACAACTGGCCCAGAAATAAGAGACACTTTAAGCGATGCTGGATTGATCGCTGATGTTTTTGTAGCAGGCGCTGGAACAGGTGGCACAATAATGGGCGTGACCGCTTATCTTAAAACTCAAAATTTAAATTTAAAATCAAGGCCAGTTTTCCCAATGAATCATGAAGAAAACGGTGGAACTCACAGAATAGAAGGTATCGGTGATTCTTTTGTTCCAGAGATTTTAAAGCTAAATGCCCTGCATGACGAAATAAGAGTTGATGACGAAGACGCAATAGTGATTGCACAAATGCTTAACCAGAAAGGTCTTTCTGTAGGGATATCTTCAGGCGCAAACATTTGGGCTTCGCTATCCATAGACGATCTGAAAAGAAAAACCGTCGTAACAATTTTATGTGATTCTGCAATGAAGTATTTAACAACAGATCTTTGCAAGCCTGCAAAAAAGTCTATAGATAATATAAAGTTTGTTGGATTTGATAGAATCAACTGATAATTATAAAAAGCGGAGATAACAAATGAATTACTTACCAGCAGCCGGTGTCGTTATATTAAAAGAGCAAGAAGACGGAGAGCATGATGTCATCTGTCTTCTTACGCACACTGGTAAGATTGATTTGACAAAAGGTATAATAGATCCTGGCGAACAACCCATGCAAACTGCTATGAGAGAAGCTGAAGAAGAAGCATCTATTACAGATTTAGATTTTAAATTCGGTGAAGATCCTTTGGTTCATGATGCTACGACAATGTACGTCGCTGAGACAACGCAAGAGCCGGAAATCCAAAGAAATCCACACTCAGGAATATTTGAACACAAGATAGCATTGATGATTCCTCTGAAAAAGCTAGCGAATGATCCTAGGCTTCTTGAGTACCTTCGCCCTGCTGTAGAATATGCTCATGAGCTTGTATACAATAAGCCTCCTGAGTAAACAACCGCTGAATCAAAAGTATAATATATAGTCAGCGAGAGCTTTGTGAAGAATTTATATGAAGTGCTGGGTGTGGATAAATCCGCGTCTGGCAAAGATATTAAAAAAGCTTATAGGAATCTCGCCAAAAAATTCCACCCAGATACTTCTGATGACCCTGATGCCGAAGATAAGTTTAAGGAAATAAGCTCTGCTTATTCTGTTCTAAGCGACTCTGAAAAGAGAAGTAATTACGACAAGTACGGCACAGCTGACCCGCCTAGTGCTGGATTTCATACAAATCAAACTCATGACATAAATGATATTCTGAGAGGCTTCGGAGGAAACTTTGAAGACATCTTCGGCGGCAGAAAAAAGTCCGCTCCTCCAAAGGGCACAGATATCAAAGCCCAGGTTGTCGTGTCTTTAGAACAAGCTGCTGAGGGTGGCGAAGTAAATCTTAAATATGATAGAATGACACAGTGCAAACCTTGCGCTGGTAAAGGATCTGAAACGGGAGATGTTCAAGCTTGTGAATCTTGCAGCGGAACAGGCAGTGTTACTTACCAACAAGGGTTTTTTACTTTTTCACAGACGTGCCAAGCATGCAATGGCACCAGAACGACCTCGATTAACCCATGCGTTTCCTGTAGAGGTTCCGGCGTCCGCAGCAAACACAAAGATCTCTCAGTAAAGATCCCGCCAGGTATCACAGATGGCTCAGTTATCAGGCTCAAAGGAATGGGTAATGAGACCAATCGCGGAAATGCAGGTAATATCTTGCTTGTAGTTCATGTTGCTGCAAATGAAAACTTTGAAAGAGTCGGCAATGATATCTACGCAGAGCTGCAGATAAGTGTAAGTCAAGCAATGCTAGGCGATATTGTTAAAGTAAAGACTCTCTCTGGGCGCACTGAAAATTTAAATATTCCTGCAGGTACACAGCACGAAGAAACACTCAAAATCAAAGGCAGCGGCATTAAGAACGGCGATCACGTCACCATTGTAAAAATTAAAATACCAACAGGCTTATCTGTCAAGGAGAAAGACTTAATTGAAGAATTTCAAAAAAGCAGAAAAGATCAGTAGTTGGCACCCACCGAAATCGCCATACAATCTAATACAAGAAGAGTTGTATGAAGATCCCTGGAAGATTCTTGTGGCTTGCGTTTTCTGCAATCTGACAAAAAGATTTACTGCGGAGCCCATCATGAGAGAATTTTTTAAAGTTTACCCTACTCCAAAAAAAGCAATGAAGGCAAAACTCTCAGCGTTAGAGAAAATGCTAAAGCCAATAGGACTTAACACAAGAAGAGCAAAAACACTTGTTAGGATGTCTAAAGAGTATTTAGAAAAAGACTGGAAAGAACCTATAGAGCTCTATGGTATTGGAAAGTATGGAAATGATGCCTGGAAAATATTTTGCACAAATGAGTGGAAAAATGTACATCCAAGGGATCACGCTTTAAGTTGGTACCATGATTGGTTAATTGCTAATTACGCATAATTATAATGAAGAAGAAAACTTCAGACAGGAATAATATGAAACAAGATGATATCCAACAGATCGTTGCAGTCAGAACCCACTTAATTCAATTTTACGGAGCACTCGGGCACAAAACCTCTGGTGGTGCTGACATTGGAATTCTTAAGCAAAGCGATGTCGCAGTTGAGCTTGAACAGCTTATTAAAAAAGTCGACACCGTTCTTGCGCCATACGTTAATTTTGACTAGACATGTATGAGATCATCACACCACCGTACGAGGTTGTGGAGATTTATGTTGCATGGATAAATGAATGTGCTGATATGGTTGATGCATATCGAATCAAAGGCGATATAGAGACAGCAAAATTATGGGAAGAACCCATGATGGAAGCGCAAAACCTCATGGTAGACTATGTCAATAGTTTACGATCACGCAAAACATAGTAATAAATAAAGAAGGAGATAAAAATGCCATCATCATCTAGGACAAGCCTCAGCGCGCTAAGTCGCTCTCATCAAGCAGAGCTTGATGCAATTAAAGAACTTATAGGCAAGCCAGTAAATAAAAAACCAGATCTAAAGACAGAAGAAATTTCTGAACCTACTCAAGAAGATAGTACACAAGATGAAGTGCTCGAAGTAGTAGGGTTGCTTAACCAGAAAGTTAATGATGCTACTGAGCCAGCCCAGGCCATCATCAATTCTCTTGCTGTTACGCCAGATATGGAAAAGGCTGCAACAACGACAAAGCGTCGCACTAGAAAAAAAGCTTCCACGACAGTAACAAAAACTGTCAAAGCAAAGCCTAGAACTGCTAAGGCTGCGACCAAGTCTTCTAAGTCTGCATCTAAGACAGCAAAGACTGCAACCAAGGCTTCTAAAGTTTCAGCGAAAACTACTACATCAAGTTCAAAAACTAAATCAGCTTCAAGAAGAGCAACTTCCAAAACAATCCGCGCTGCAAAAAAAGACTAAGCGCTGAATGAATTCGATTTGGGTAGCGTTTTACTCTCCTCCTTTACGTAGTTGGCGTCACAAAATTGTTGCATGGTGGACAAAAAGCCCATACGTGCATTCAGAGCTTCTTCTTCCCGGCGGTATCATGGCAGGAATATGCCCTGATGAATCAGGCGCTGTCCGAATGACGCAGGAAGACGCTAGTGAAACCGATCACTGGAAAAAGATCGAGCTCAAAGTTGATGATTATCAACTGAAAAATATATTTCGGTTTTATGAGCAAACCGCAGGCCAAAAATACGACTGGATAGGCATGGTGATTTCTCAGTTTGTACCCTACATGATTAAGCATGATCGGAAGTGGTACTGCTCGCAGTGGATCGCCCACGCTCTTATTTCAGCAGGAGTCTTCCCTGTGACTTACGAAAAGATTTCTCCAGGCCGCCTCCGAGAGATAGTATTGAATATAGCAGCTCAGCAGTCTCTTGATGAAGATTTGTGTAACTCTGAGGGCAGCGAAGTATAATAGCTACAAATCAGGAGTGGCAATGAGGTACGGATACGCTTGCATCAACTCGACTTTACGAAAGAGTCATAAGATCACAACTAACAGGTCTATGATTAAGCGGACCTTCGCTGAAAAAGGCATTCAATACGCATCAGAGCTAGCGCTAAAAAACACGGAGGACCTCGTAAAGATTGTCCAGTGGAATAATCGCAACGGCTTCAAGCTATTTCGAATGTCTTCTCAATTATTCCCGTGGGCTTCTGAGTATCGCTTAGAGGATTTACCCGATTTTTCTGAGATCAGGTCTAATCTTGAAGCAGCAGGCAAAGAAGCTATGGACAATGAGCAGCGTCTATCTTTTCATCCTGGGCCATTTAACATTCTTACTTCGCCCCATGAGAAAGTGGTCCAGTCATCTTATACAGACTTGCGAATTCACGGTGAAACAATGGACTTGATGGGGCTGCCAAGAAATCATTGGGCCAAAATCAACATCCACATTGGGGCTGCATACGGTGATCACCAGTCTGCTACTGATAGGTGGTGCAAAAACTTTGAAAACTTGCCAGACTCTGTTAAGTCAAGATTGACAGTTGAAAATGACGATAAAGAATCTCTGTACGGAGTTGTTCATTTGCATGAACTAGTGTATTCTCGTACAGGAGTTCCTATTGTCTTTGACTACCACCATCACAGATTTGTTGACGGAGGTTTATCTGAGAAGAAAGCATTGCAGCTTGCAATTTCAACCTGGCCCGACGGCATAAAGCCAACCACACACTATTCAGACTCTCGTGCTATCGAAATGAGCAATGAAAAAATTAAGCCTCAAGCGCACTCTGACTACATTTTTAATTACGTAGATACGCACGGCCTGGATATTGACATTATGTTCGAAGCAAAAGCAAAAGAATTGGCAGTAATCAAGTACATGGAAAATCTATGCCAGGATGACGACGTTAAATTCTGTTATACTTTAGACAGATAAAGAATATAATCCTACTAATTAGAGGCACAAATGGCACAGAATAAAAATAAAAAATTTAGAAAACCTATCGGTACTGCAAAGAAAACAGGCGAAACTGAGGCGTGGCCTTGGGAAAGAACTGCAGGTTTCTGCCAGTCTGATTCGCACCCATGGCATGTATGCCTGTCGTTTGCTGAACAAAAACCAGGATCAGCTCACACAATATTTACGTATCACACTCGCCAGGGTGCTTATAATAAATCTAGAGAGTTAAATGAGACCTATAAACTCTCTGATCGACTGATCTCTTACGTAAGAAACTGGAAAACTGGAGAAGAGATAGAGACAAGATGATACTTATTTGATGTGTGGAGAGTTGACCGAGAGGCCGATGGTGGTCGCCTGGAACGCGGCTGTAGAGCAATCTACCGAGGGTTCGAATCCCTCACTCTCCTCCATTTTCATCAAAGGAGCGTCATGCGTAATTTTCTATCTTTTTCTCTAGCTTTTCTTTTTCTTTCTTCTTGCAACTCACAAGATCCAGAAATTGTTTGCAACACTGTAGAGCAGCAGCAAGAAAGCATCTTTACAGAAGTCGCAGCTCCTGTAGCTACATTAAATCCATATGAGCTTAGATCTCGATATGCTACTGTGAAGGTATTCACCCCAGGTAGCGGCAGAGGATCTGGTACTTATGTGAAGTATAAAAATCGGCACTTGGTGATCACAGCTGCTCACGTGATCGATAATTCTAAGCGTCCTTACGTTTGGGTTGTAACACCTGAAGGTGAGAGAAAAAAGGGCTGGATAGTTTATTTCGACAATCAAGAAGATATCGCTGTTCTAGCAGTGAAGAAGCTTGAATCAATTCTGTCCATGCCACTTAACGTCAATAGATCACTTCCTGAGATTGGTGAGACACTTGTTTATTCTGGCTACCCAGGGCATCACGATCTTTTGACCCTGCGAGGTGAAGTTGCAGGTATAGAAAAGATTTCTGACGGCAGAACAAAAATAACAGTACATACGTACGGATGGCCAGGCGCATCAGGTTCTGGCTTCTTCGATCAAAAAGGCAATATGGTAGGTGTCT
>UEXN01001357.1_pt1 | contig 19783 bp, 18 predicted proteins | sample 1796711 | NCBI WGS metagenome assembly UEXN01 (sample SAMEA4772470, study PRJEB27181) | metagenome | reverse complement strand
AAACATGGGAAGAAACAGTTTATCGTTATGTTCAGTTCTGGAGAGATCGTGAACAGATAACAGTTCGTGAAGGTAAAAAAATATACGATGCAATACATAATTTAGAAGTCATGCCTAGTATGAGATGCATGATGACAGCAGGTCAAGCACTAGATAAAGATAATGTAGCAGGGTTTAACTGTAGTTACTTGCATATAGATTCTCCTCGTTCTTTTGACGAGCTTATGTATGTGCTTATGTGTGGTACTGGTGTTGGGTTTAGTGTAGAGCGCAACTTCATAAACAAACTTCCAGAGGTTGCTGAGAGCTTTCACCCTACAGACACTGTGATTGTTGTAGCTGACAGTAAGATTGGTTGGGCATCTGCATTCCGTGAGCTTGTTGCTATGCTGTACGCAGGTAAGATTCCTAAGTGGGACATGAGTAAAGTGCGTGGTGCAGGAGAAAGACTTAAAACATTTGGTGGTCGTGCATCAGGGCCAGAGCCACTCATAGATTTATTTAACTTTTGTGTAAGTGTGTTCTCTAAAGCCGCAGGACGCAAGCTAACATCCTTAGAGTGCCACGATATTGTGTGTAAGATTGCAGACATTGTAGTTGTAGGTGGCGTTAGGCGCTCAGCACTCATAAGCTTATCTAATTTAACTGATCAACGCATGGCTAGAGCTAAGAATGGAGCTTGGTGGGAGAACGAGGGACAAAGAAGACTAGCAAATAACAGCGTAGCCTACACAGAGAAGCCTGACTTTGAAGCTTTCTTAAACGAGATGAGTACTATGTATGAATCTAAAGCGGGTGAGCGTGGTATCTTTAGTCGTGTTGCGGCACAGAAAGTTGCAAGCCTCAATGGTCGTAGAGATTCTGAGCAAGACTTTGGTACTAATCCATGTAGTGAAATAATACTACGCAGTAATCAGTTCTGTAACTTGTCTGAGGTAGTTATACGGTCTGATGATAATTTAAAGACTCTTAAATCTAAAGTAGAAACAGCCGCTATTATTGGTACACTACAAGCAACCCTTACAGACTTCCGTTATTTGCGGAATGTTTGGAAGCGAAACACAGAAGAAGAAGCACTGTTAGGTTTAAGCATGACAGGCATTATGGATCATCCTACTTTGGGGGTATCCTCAGACAAAACAGCACAGTGGCTAGAGGAGCTAAAGGATGTTGCTATTAAAACCAATAAGAAGTGGGCTGAGAAGCTTGGAATCAATCAGTCTGTGGCTATTACTTGTGTTAAGCCAAGCGGTACTGTATCTCAGCTTGTTGATAGTGCCTCTGGTATTCATCCTCGTTTTTCTAAGCACTACATTAGACGAGTACGTTCAGATAAGAAAGACCCACTTGCAGTCTTTATGGAGCAAGCAGGATTCCCAGTAGAGCAAGATGTTATGTCTCCCTCTTCTGTTGTGTTTAGTTTTCCTGTAAAGTCTCCTAAGACCAGTACAACAGTTAAACAAGTTGGAGCTATGCAACAATTGGCTTTGTGGAAAACATATCAGAACCATTGGTGCGAACATAAACCAAGTATCACAGTCTACTACACAGACGATGAGTTTCTTCAGGTAGCGCAGTGGATTTGGGAGAACTTTGATTTGTGTAGCGGTATTAGCTTACTTCCATACAGTGATCATGTATATCAGCAAGCTCCTTATGAGGACATAGATGCCGATAAATATAAAGAGCTACTAACTTCTATGCCAAAGGGAGTTGATTGGGAAGACCTAGGAGACTTTGAACAGGAAGATAATACTACAGGCTCACAGGAGTTGGCTTGTGTAGGTGGTGCTTGTGAGCTTTAAAGAAGGGAATATAATAAGCTTTAAAATACTTGTTAATTCTGACGGGCATGTCGTTACAGAGATGAGCGGCATACCCGAAAAGGATTTGCACAGGGTTTTTAAAGATGATGAACTGTCTATTATAAGAAACATTGTACAGCTTACGAAACCAAAACTAGAAGAAATGCATGAGTTTTTAGAGTCAGAGTTAAGTGCGCTTAATCATGTTGTAGATTAGCCTGAAAACGTATTATATATAATACAAAAACAACAGAACAAATTAATAACAACCAGTACTGTCTTTATTACAGCTACAGTATGGGCATCAGAAGATGTGCTATCCACTGTTTCGCCTAGGCTTAAAGCCCACAGTGTCCATATCCTCTGCATAGTCTACCACTTTTCTCTGTTAGCCCAATAAGCCGCAGACATTTTGCCTTTAGCTATATTTTTTCTATGACGAGCTTTAAAAGAGGCTCGTTTCTTTTTCATACGGTCAGATTCACCCGCCTTGGGTTTTCCTGCGGTGCTTGCCCCTTGTTCTCCAAACCTAATCGTCTTGATTTTGTCACCTTCTTTCGCCACGACAACATGGCTTTTCTTTGGATGCTTGGGGGTACGTTTCGGTTTATTGAATCCACTAACTCCTGCCCTCTCTAGTCTTGGGTCTCTTTTCTTTTTAGCTTTACCGCCTTTCTTGTAGTCTTCTCTCATCGTTTCTTTCCTTTATGAAGGCCATGCTTAGCGTGTTGTTTACCTTTGGCTGTTGCTTCTCTTTTCTTTTTATTCGCCGCCGCAAGCTTCTTTCTACCTGCCGCAGTTGATTTAAGTTTCTGTATAGTCTTTTTAGGCGCATAGACTTCGCCAGTTTTACCGCTAGGTTTTCCAGATGCAGTAGTCCACTTTTGCTTTGTCCATTTCTTTAAAGACTTTTGAGATTTTTTAAGTGCCATTATTTCTTATGAACCTTTTGTACTTTAAAATTAGCTTCAAGTGAAGCGCCTTTATGCTTAACAAACTTGCCAGTGTGCTTCATTAGATTCATTGTACCATCTTTTTGTTTCATCCAGTGATGGCCTTTAGGTGCTTTAACTTTCATTTGTAACCGCCTCCTTTAGCTTTGTATTGCTTGGCAAGCATCTGAGCCTTTCGTGCGCTCCACTGCCCTGCTTTGCCGCCCTTAGAACCTGCTTTAATTTTGTTAAATAAGTTCTTACGCATTGTAGGCTTGGTATAATTACCTGCCTTGTTGACTGTTGATTTCTTTTTTGCAGGCATTAACTGTCCCTCGCTACTGATTTTGTTTTCTCTACTGTACGCATAGCTCCTAAACCTAACATGCCCATTAAGACAGGTGTTAGTAATGAAGCATCAACCTCCGGCACAACAAACCATATGCCTAGTATTGGCGATAAGAGTGTGTTATACAGCAGGGCCATACAACAACACCAACCAACTGCGGGCCGCCATCCAGAAACAAACAAGCTCTTGTGTGCCGCCTCAGTTTTGTTAACTTCTAGCTGACCCTTGGCAAGCTCTTGAGCGTGTCGCTCTGCCATCGTACTTATCTCGTGTGCTAGTGCCGCCTTCTTGTCCTTGTCTTCAATGAACTTGTCCAAGAGTCCTGACACTGGCCCTATTAATTGTTCTAACATAATTTCACCTAAATATTAACCAATACATAGTAAGCCCAAGGAGTATTAAAGCGAGAATCAAACCGCCCCATGTTGCGCTGTCCGACCAATCTTGACCTGAAATCATTCAAATATCTCCGTTGTTTGAGGGTCTACATACTTAGGCTTACAATAAGCCCTTACAGGTACAGGGAATGCTTTTTTAAATGTAATCCCTGCTGTGCCTTCGATGCCTTGTAAGCTTATACTCCTACTAAAGTATGTGCATTTGTTTACATCGGCCCATACACCATACTCTTCGGTTTCAATTACAAGACCATCAGCAGTAAGCGTCTCTAACATTAATGCAAACACTAATTGTTTCATCGTATTACCGTGCTGTTTACATCAACCCACTGAACCTGACACTTGCAGTCAACAGGTTCGTACTTGTTGCTTGGTCTTGATAGTTCTTGACACATATAAATACAATGTGACTTCTTTAAATAATATTGTGTTTGTTCCTCGACTACTTCGCCGCTTACGAAAAACAATAGAGCAAACACCATCTTCATTATTGTTTAGCTAGTAAAGCCGCCACTAACGCAGAGATTTGATCGTTAGTTTTTTCTTGTATTTTTTCTTGACGGGCCAAGGATTCAACAATAGCATCAACCTTAGTTTCTGTTACAGCTTGGGCCTGTCCGTTTTCAGCCGCTTTCTTTGCAGTCTCTTTGACAATGACTTCAATGCGCTTAACTTCTTTAGTAGTTGTTTCTGCATTGGCCTGTGCCGCACCGTAGCTAATTGCACCCACAAACAACGATACCACTAATGGTATAGCCCAAGTTGGAATGACGATTCCTTTATCTGACATGTTCATATCTCCTAGTGTTTAAAATTAATAGCACCAAAGTACTGGTTTAAAATCATCTCGCATATCTACATGCACAAAAGCCTTTGCAACTCCAATGCCTACAAAGCCCATTGCACAAGCATGTCTCACTATCTGCATACGTTGTCGTCCACCATTGACATAAATGTCGGCGGCAATCCCACGGGTATGTGTACCTCCAATTTTTTTTGCTTTCTCTATGCTGTGGTTGGGACTCCTGTAGCCACTAGTTATATAAAACGGAAAGCCACACACCTCTCTCAAGTGGTCTAGTTTTTGTATAAATCCCTCGTCCATTTCGTTCTCGCCTGTTTCTTGGCAATCAAAGTCTGAGAGTTTAAAGTATTTAAAATCGTCTTTCATTTAGATTGTTCCTTTAACATTAAAATGATATGTTTGATTTTCACTGATGTCTTGAGCTTGTTGAGTTAAAGAACCATAACTATCTATAGCTTCTTTTCTATTTTTACCACCGCTTTTAGATTTATCAAAGTCATACACATCTGGAATAATTTCAAACTTTCCATTAGGGAGTTGTTTAAAACTAAATACTCCAGTTGTTGTAAACATTTCAAAAACAGGATCAGTAAAAGACTCTTTAACTAAATCTACTAATGATCTAGCAGAGCGACTAGCTTTGTAAAATTTATCTGGCCTTTCGCCTGTTTTCATATTAGGATAATCAGAATATTTTATATAATTTCTTCCGTCTTTAACAGCGTTTTTCATTGCTTGTTTTAAAACTTCTTTTTGTTTTGTTCCAAATTTAGCTACGTCTATATCTTTTCCCGAACCTTCTAGGCCAAGTTTATTCCCTGCTACGTATTTAGCATAAGCCATAATATTTTGAGGTAGTAAGTTAGCGGGTTGCATTCCTTTATTGTTTTCTGATGTTCTTCCTTTAGACTCAAAATTTATTTCAGGAATTTCAATATCTTTAATTACATTTTCAATTTTATCTTTAACCTCGTCAGTTTTTGAAAGAATATAATTTTTAGCCGCTAATGTATTTTTAATAATTACTTCTTTATATTCATTAGCTACTTCTTCAGTAACATTTGTTATTTTTCTATCGTTTATTTTCTTAGCTATTTTTTCTATTGTTTTTAGTTGTTCTTTATTAGGGGTTTCTTTTAATTGTTTAAGTATTGCTACTCCTGAAGGGTTTGATAATTTTAAAACATCGTCTGCATATATTTTATTTATATCTTTAATTTCATTAATTTTTGCTAGCTCTTCTACAGTTGTTTGATTTTCTCGTGCTATTTTAGTTAAAGTGTCTCCTCGTTGAATTGTATAACTATCAGCAACACCCCCTTCAAACTTCTGAAGTCTTTTAGACTTTTTAGTTATAACAACAGCAACTCCGCTTATGCCCTGTTTAGACGGGACACTAGATACCTCAAAGTTTTTACCCAATGTTTTTTGAACATATTCTTCAAGTTCATTTTTAGTAAAACCTTTTTGATAAGAGCCTGTAGAAGTAGTAAAAGCTAACGGTTCGTTTTTTACAATAGTTGCTTTTTTAGAAGCCATTCCTGCTTTAGCGGCTCCGGCATCCCACGTTTGTATTAAAGCCCTGCCACCTATTTTTAAAGCGCCGCCTATTTTAAGAACAGCTTCTTTTCTTAAAGCGGGAGGAAGAACATTAATTACATTAGTGCTTATTATTTTACCATAAGTATTTTCTGGAACATCTTTTGGAGAAACAAAAGTAGGATTAAAAGCATCTTCAGGGAAAGGTTCAAAAGTGTCATCTATTTGATTAGCTTTTGCATTTAAACCTTTACCTGCTCCATAGTCTAAAGACCTTCCGCTTGCTCCTAAAGAGTCTAAATAGTCTGATGCTTTAGTAGCTGTTCCAACTGTGTTTGCTCTTTGAGTTGTTTGAGAAGCTCTATTAGCCTCCATAGACCTGTTTAAGTCTAAAAGATCATCTTGTATACCGTAAAGAACAACACCATCTGGGTCAATTTCTGCTTGCTGTCTAGCTATAAACTCAGCATCTTCGGATTGTCTTAAAGGCGAGGGAGTTTTCTTATTAAAAGAACTAGTTAGTTTTTTAGCTATTAGTCTACCACCCATAGAAAATCTAGTACGATCTTCTATGTCTGTATAAGCTTCACCTGCATCTTCGTTATATGGGCGACCTGTTAATTTATTTATTCTTTCATCAGGCTCTGTAGGTACATTAGGAACGTCTGTAACTATGCCTCCAGTTGCATAATTTAATAGTCCTCCAGTACTTTCAAACTCAGGTATAAGTGATTTTTCAAACTCAGATACTTTTTTATCTGCTTCATATACAAACTGATCCATGTCAGCTTTAAACTTTTCTGCTTCGTCTTCATCTACAATTCCTAAAATTCGTTGTACTGGAGATGTAGCGGCAGGTATTTTTCTAGCTAATGTAGGAACAACGCCTCGCCTAGTAGCACTTAAAGCATCTGTAGCTAGTGGGCCAAAAGGCATTGTAGCATATCCAAGAACAGACTGATTATATTTAGCGGCATCATAACCTTTAGTAATGTTGTCAGCTAAGATACCTAAACCGCCCACACGCTTTACTGCCTGTAAGTTTGCATTAAGTGTGCCTTTTTCTTCTGACTTCCCGTCTGATCTCCAATCATTCATAATACGAGCAACTTGTACCATTGATATAGCAGTCACTGCAACCTTACCTACGTTTCTAGGGTCGCCGCTTCTTACATCTTTAGTAAGTTGTTTTGCTCCACGTTTAAGAACAGTGTTTGTAAATGCCGCAGGGTATCCCATTAACTGAAAAGCTATAGAAGTTTTAGGGTTGCTAAACAATAAAGGCTTTAAATTAGACATTCCAGAAGGCTGTAAAATTACAGAGTTAGCATATCGTGCCGCACCTGCCAAAAACTTTTTATCATAAAACTCGTCATTCCTTTTAGCTCCACGCTTGTACCACTCCATAGCATCTTTATAATTTATATCTAATTCAGCCAACTCTCCTATTAAAGTGTTTTGTCTTTTACCTAATGGCCTAGAACCATGCGCTACAAGAGCTTGAATGTTTTCTTCAATTAAATTCTTACCGCTCATAAATGAACTTGTTTGTACAAACTTTGTCCAATCTTCAAGCAAAGTCATTTTAAAGAAACCACTGCTTGCTTTTTGCATCCATTTAGTTTGTAAGTCATCACCGCCTAAACGATTTTCTAACTGAGTTAATCCCATGTCCATTCCTAAACTAAACTTACGCATTTCTGCTCTTGCTTCTGCGGCTGTCATATTGTGCTGAGACATTAGTTTAGATTGGATGTTTCCTGTAGCGCCTTTGTACGAAAGCTCCATAGCTTCTGACAAGCCTTTAAAACTATTTTTAAACCCTGCTTTACTAAAGTTTAAGAAGGCTTCTGTTAAACTAGATACTGTTGCAAGACCTAAGTAAGCTACTCTGTTTACTAAACCGTAGCCATCTACTGCGCCTTGAGCGTATTTGCCAAACCTGTTTAAGTTTTCAGAAGTAGTAGTTCGATAAACTCTAGTAATTCTTTCGGCATCTTTAGAGGTAAATGTTTCTCCTGCTTCTGCCATTTCTTTTCGGATTTGATTTATATAAAAATCTTTAAATTCTTTTTCGTTTCGCACACCTAAAGTTCTAACTTTTGCTAAACCTTTAGCGGCTTGAAAAGTATAAAGATTCATAGTTGCTCTAACGTCAGTATCTAAAAACTCTTGAAAATCTGCATCCCTTTTAATGTTGTCAAAAGATCGTTTAGCTGAGAAAAAGAAACCGCCAGAACCGCCGCCATCTAATTGGCTGTCAATTCTTAACATGTCTTCAACTGTTTCCATTCCTTTGCCTTTAGAAACAACATTTTGATCTTCAAATAATTTAGCTAGGCCTTCTTTGTTTTCTAAAATAGCCTTTTTATTCCACGATCTAGGAATATAATCAGCTACTTCATTTTCAATAAGCCCTGCTTCTTTAAGCTCAGCGCCCATTTGCATGTATAAATTTTTAACACCTACTGAAGCTTTATTAATTTCTTTGTTTATTTCAGAAGATAAACCATTGTCAGAGCTTTTTGCTTTTTGTCCTCGAACAGCTAACATTAAAGCATCGTTAATTTCATCAGCAAGCTTAGCATTATCTTCATTACGTCTTAAAAATTTACTAGTTGTTAAAGGCTCTACAATAGATCTATAGTCCTCAAAAAAACGACCTTGAATTTCACGTTGAGTTTCAAAAAAATCTTTTCCAACTAAACGACTATCAACTTTCCAACTTATACCCATTTCATGTGAAAACTTTTCTTGAAGTAATTTAGCTGTTGGAGATACTTTTGCAAAAGGACTTAAAACTCCTGAAGCCTTTCCTAACCATCGGCTAGTATTGTGCGTAGCGTGAGCGTACAGGTCTTTTTTTATTTTATTTTTTATAGCTCCTGCTGTTTTTTCTGTCTGAGCCGCCGCCATAATAATAGCCTGTACTTCTTCTACAGTTTTAGCACCTCCCCCTAAATCAGCCGCATACTTTTGTATAAGCTCTTCGTCAGGTGTTATATCTTTATAGCTTCCAGAAGGCCCAGAAATTAAACGATCTAAGTCATTTAATATCCCTGCTCCAGAAGCAGGAATCCACTCGCCTTCAACGCCCTCGTCAAAAAGCTCAGCGCCCCTTTCAGGTGTAAACTCATCTATATCAGAATCAGCTTTAAACTTTTTGGTCAGTTTATTAATTCCAACAGTCATTATAGTATTAGCACCTGCTGAAGCTCCCGCTGTAACTACTGTTTGAAGGGGGTTAAAATCTTCTTGAGAGCCTACAGTTATAGCTAAATTCTGACGAGATAGATCATCTACTGTTCCTTGAACTGCACCAAGAGTTGCTACAGATTTCATAGGGTTTTTATCTATTAAAGCTCTAAGAGTTCGTAAAGTTGATTCTTGTGTAGGTGCTTCACGTACTATAGTTGATGCGCTTTTAGATGGCAATCGAGCTACAGTAGAAGGCCCAGTTAAAGCCTTTTTAAGTGCTGTTTTTGCTCCGGCCTTTGCAGTTTCTCTAGCCGCTAACGCCGCAGGTGCGCCAACGCCTCCTGTTTGAGCCGCAAACCACACAGCACCAATATTGAACGGGTCAGTAACAGCATCTATGCCATAGTCTTTTATCATTTCGGCCCACTCACCAATACCTTCTTTATCAATATTAGCAAATTTATCTTGTATTCGCTTGTAACTATCTTTAATTTCTTGAGGAGCCTCTTCTAACACTAACGCTTTTGCAATCATATTTTCAAAACGAGACTCGCTATCACGAAAAGACTCTAAAACATCTGCATCTTCAGACATTAAATCAAGAGATGCGGGATCAAGAACTTTGCCTGCCATGTATTCACGCACTATCGACCAATCTTTTTTAACACCTGTGTCTTCTCTAAATCTAGTAGCCGTGTAAGGCCCTAAAGATTTAGGTACGCCTGTAAAAAAAGAAGAAGAGTCTTCGCCACGAGAGTCTGAAAAACTTCCAGTATATCTATTGCTCATTCTAATCTCCGTATTTATTCATATAGTCAGTGTACAAACTGTTTAAATATTTTTGAGCAGATGTTATCCCTTGGCTAGTAGTTCGTCCTTGTTTTCTTGTCATATCCATATTATTTTGTAAAGTTTTTTGAGCCTTTAAAATTTTCATATATTCTTTATTTTGATTCCTATACATTTTTTGATAAGTTTCTTTTTCTTGAATAGTGCTGTCTGTTGGCAAGGCCGGAGGAACAGGCATGTTTGCTAATAAACTAGGGGTTGCATTTAATAAAGTATCTTTAATTTTAACTTGCTTGTTTAAATCTTTATCTACAACTTCTAATCTAACAGGAGGTTTTATTAAAGATTTTTCATATAGTTCTTCAATTGTTCCTAAATCTTTAATTTTAGGATTATCGTTAGAAATTTTTGCCAAGCCTTTTATTCTTGTATGAGATTGAACTACAAAAGCATTACCTGTTTGCTCAACTAACTCATCATATTTTGACATAGCTTTAGGAGTTAATTGTCTATAATCATTAAATAGTTCTGCTTTTCCATCAGGAGAAGCTATAACTTCTTCAATATCAGCGTTACTAAAGTTTCTAGGTCTGCTTGGAAGAGCTTGTTGTTCAGCCATTGCAATCATAGTACCAAAAGTTTTACCGTGACTAAACGGATTAGCTCCTAAAACACCTGATTTTTTTTGTTCTACTATAAACTCTTCTTGTTTTCTATACATAGCTACAGCTAAACGCTCACTAGTTTCTTCGCCCATTCCATAACCATTTCTATATATAAGTTTTAAACCTGCAATATGAGCTTGAATTGATTTATTTTTTTGAGCTATTGCTTTATTACGATCATTGCCAAAAAACTTACTTCCTGTTTCTTTAGCTATATTATTAAAAAACTTTGTATCTTCCTCAGTTGCGTGTTTTGTAAGAGCCAACATTCCAATTTGTTGTTGAGCTTTAGCATCTATAGAATCTGTTGAATGTTTACCAACCCAATCATTATAAGCTGAAAAGTCTTGAGCTTCGTTAACAGACATTGCTATTTCTCCAGTTTTGTTAACAATGCGTTCATCTCCGTTTGGAAATGTACCTATAATTACAGGCTCTTTTCCTTTAGGTACGCCAAATATATCTTTGTTTCCTAAGTCAATATACTCTTCTTTTAATACAGGAGCTTTTGATCTTAAAGTTTGTGAAGTGTCTGCAAAAAATTCAGAAATTTGATTGCTCCCTGTTTGATCCCAAGTTTTATCGTAAGCAATTAAAGCTTGTGCATCTCCTAAATAACTTTTACGAGTTAACTCTCTAGACGCAACATTTAAATCTTTTCCACCTATTGAAGACCTAACAGTGTTTGTTATTAAATCTTTAATTGTAGAAGGCCTAGATTGCTTTGCAAAATTAGAATAAAATTCTGCTCCTTTATCTCCTGCTTGATTAATAAAAGATTTTGCATTTTCAAGGCCTTTTTCGTGATTTGTTCTAGCCGCCTTTCCCATTTGACTCATAAGTTCTGAACGCATGTTTGCCCAATCTGAAATATTGTAAAGACTTTCAGCACCATATTTTTCTGTCATCGCTAAATCTATTTGATCTGCCGGAGCAAGTTTTGTCCAATAAGCATTATAACCTAAAGTACTATTTCTAGCTTCTTTTTCTTGAGCTATATATTCATTAGATATGTTGTAGCCCTTTTTAAACTGCATGTTTTCTTTGTAAAATTGTTCGCTTTCTAAAAACTTGTCAGCTTTATCTTTAAGAAGAGTGTTGCCTATACCAACTACGCCTTTAAATACAAGACTTTGCAAAGCTTGTTTTTTTTCGCGTTTACGAGCTTTACGAGCTTGATCTTCTTTTCGCTTACGCACATCTGCCAATAAACTTTTTCCAAATTCTTCTATAGCCATTATTTAATTACCTTCTTGCCATTAAACTTTCAGGGGTTTCGGTTTCAGAAGTCTCTTCAACAACAGGAGGTGCTAAAAGACTTTGAGAAGTTTCTTCTAAAGTCTCAGGAAGCTCTTCTATTCTTTCTTGCATTTCAGGAGTTATCATGTTTGCGGGAACTGCTCCAGTTGAAGCGGCTCCTTTAAGCTCTTTAATTTTATCTTCTTTAAAATTAACTCCAAAAATTTCTTCTTCGTCATCTTCATCAATTACAATATCTAAATCTAATCGTTCTGCAAGCGCAATAATCATATATGCTAAAGGTTCTACTAACATTAACATTAAATCAGGATTAAACGATCCTTTTTGAAACTCATTAAATAATATCATTTGAGTTATTTGCATAACAGGAATGCCATCATCAACCGCTTCCATAATAGTTACATATTTTTTAGGTTCAATAAGTTGCATAAACAAATCTTCACTTGCCGCATGAACAGATGTAAACTTAGGGGGCCTTTCATAGGGTGCAGGGTTTTCTGGATCACCTGTTAAAGAAGAACCCGCAACAGGACGATTTGAATTACCTTTTAAGACTTGTAACTCGTCTCCGATTGTAGCCATTAAATGCCCCCTGCCTGTTGTTGTCTAACAAAATTAGCTGTTTCTTGTTCAGCGTTGTAAATTAAAGAAGGATTGCCAAAGAAACCTAATACATTATTACCCTGCATAGCCGCTTGATATGCTTGAGTTCCCATAATTGTAGAGTCTTGTCCTATTACAATAGGCTCTGAAGATGCAGGTGAACTGCTGTAACTTGTTATTTCTGCGGCTTGTGGGCCTGTTCCTGTCCATTTAGCCGATAAATCACTAGTTACTTTATCTCCAAATTTTTCAATTTGTTCTTGACCTTTTTCTTTTAAAAACTCATATCCTTCTTTTAAAGGCCCTATATTTTTAGTAGCAGTAGGAACATTAGTTGAACCGCCTGATAATAAAGAAGGGCTTGTAGTTGTAGTTGAAGGAGTTGTAGAAATCATTTTACCATCAACTATTTTAAAATCGCTTCCTACATCTTTAATTTGTTCTGTAAATTCAGGATCAGGCAAAGCGCCTATTTTACCAGAACTAACTGAACTGTCTTTTACATTTCCAGAAGCTATATTTTTTTCGAGTGATTCAAGATAAAATCTATTGTCTCCTGTTAAAGTATCCATACTAAATAAATCTTTACCTGCGGCTACAGTGTCTGTAAGAACATTACCTGCTGTTTTAAAAGCGCCCTTAAAGGTTTTTTGAGTTATATCTAATCTACCGCCTGTTAAAGTTTTTAAAGTATCTCCAAGTTTAGGAACTTTATTTAATACAGCCCCTACAGTATCTCCTACAACTTTAGTAACTCCCTGTGTAACAGTTTTAAATACAGACCCGACTTTTGTCCCAACATTAATTGCGGCGTTTACAAATGTAGCGGCTCCTTTAGCAATTACACCTGCTGTAGAACCTGCGGCTAATGTCGTGCCTGCCCAAGCTCCTAAAGCCGAACCAATTCCGGGCAAAATTAATCCTAAAGCTATTTGGCCTACAATGCCGATTTTATTCATAAACTTGCCAACTTTCATAAAAGCACTTTTAATACCTTTACCAATCTTTTTAAATGTTTTTTTAACACCTTTCCAAAGCTTACTTAAAAAACCCATCTATACTTCTCCTTTACCCAAATACATCGTCAATTAAATTAATTAGTGAGGTAGAACTTGAAGAGCCTTTTTCTCCACTGGCTCCTGCTTCATTACCAATAGCCGTTGCATACAAAGTTGCTTTACGTTGTTCTTCGCTTTCATAAGCTGTTCGTATATAATTAGCTTCATCGCGCAACTGTTGCCACAACTGAGTTTGATCTAGTGCAGAGATGTTATAAGCATTTTGAACATTTTGTTGATTAGCCGCATTAGCCGCCGCAGTATCAATAGTGTTAGCCTGTCTACGCCAGTTAATGTTTGATTGCTCAACAGCCTGTGCATTTGCGGCGTTCCATTGATCTCGTTGAGTTTCTATAGAAGCATTAAACTTATTAATGTCTGCATCTAATTGCGCTGTAAACTGATCAGCCTGTAAGAAGTTACCTGCTTCAATAGCTTCCATACGATTAGCTTCAGTAACATTAAAGGACTCCATAGCATTTCGCGCACTTGTATTAAACTGCTTCATGCTATTAGACTGACTAATCATAAACTGATCTATTTGATTTTGAGATGTTGCACCAAATTGTTTAGCGGCATTTTGTGCGGCTTGATCGGATAGTAGTGCTTGTTGCTCTAGTTGCTGATCCATAACAATCCCTTGCTGACGATTATTAAGATTAGCCATGTCCATAGATAAGAAGTTTTTAGCGTTCTCTACAGACACTCTAGTTCTTGCATCTGCATTAGCCAAATCTACTTGAGTTAGCATTGTAGCATTTTGAATAGCTGACTGTTGATCGGCGCTAAATTGCGTAGCTGTCATGCTCTGCATAAACTTGCTGTTAGCGAGTTCCATTTGTTGTTCGTTGCTCATTGCGGCTACATCAAGATTAGCATTCATTTGAGCGTTAAACATTCCGGCGGCTTGCTCGTTGCTAAGATTTGCTAAGCCCATAGCCTGTGCAAGCTGTGCGTTGACCTGTCCTGCTTGCATTTTCTTTTCGTACATTTGAAGCTGTTGAATATTCTCAGCAGACATAGAAGCCATATCAGCTTGACTTCTAGAACTTAAATTAGCAAGCTCAATCTTTTCTTCCATAGAAAGATTAGCCATGTCAGCATTTTGTTTAAACTGTTCGTTTTGTGACATGACCTGAACGTAAGTATTAAGCTCTTGGGTTCTGCCTCTGTTAGCTTCAGTAAAGTTAGCGGCATCTACAGCAGACTTTTCTTGAAGCATTGCAAGCTCCATTTGCTGTTCGTTGCCTAAGTTTGCAAGCTCCATTTGTTGTGCAAAACCTGCATCAGCTTTCTTAAAGTCTACAAGAGTATTTAGATTAGCAAGTCTCATTTGCTGATCTGTAGTCATGTTGGCTCTTTCTGTTGCATTCTTTTCAGAAAGCTCAGACAACTCAACTTTAAGTCTTGCATCTAAGTTGACTTCTTCCATACGTGAGTTAAGTTCGGTCTGACGTATAGTGCGCTGTACTGTTGCGTTATATGTAGCTAATGTAGATTGTTGTTCGTTAGATAGTGATTCAGCATCAGCACGATTCATAGCTTCTAAGTTTGCAAGCTCTATTTGCTGATCAGCACTAAAGGTTTGAGCAATTGCTTGCTGACGCATTTCAGCATTCTTTACGCCTGTAGTGAGCTTAGCATTTAAGTTTGCAAGCTCTACTTGTTGACTAGCATTTAAGTTTTCTGAAGATGCTTGGTTCTGAGCCGTAAGGTTTGCAAGCTGTAAACGCTCTTCAGTGCTTAAATTAGCTAGTTCAGTTTGCTGACGGAACTCAGTATTTTGTGCCATGTGTTGTGCGGCAGTTTGAAGCTGAGTCAATTTAAAGCGATTAGCCTCTGTAAAGTTAGCACTGTCTGTAGCGGCTTTGTCAGCCAACATTGCCATTTCCATTTGCTGAGCGTTGCCCATATTAGCCATATCCATTTGTTGGCCTAGCTGAGCATTTGTAGTTTTAAAGTTTACTAAGGTTTCTAAGTTCTTTAAACGCATTTGTTGGTCGGCTGACATTTCAGCACGAGCAGTATTGTTTTTCTCTGACAACTCAGAAAGTTCTATTCTTAAACTACTATCTAAATTAGCAACTTCCATTTGTTGATCTAGTTCTGCTTGGCGCGTAGAACGTGCAACAATATTGTTTAAACGAGTTAGTTCAAATTGATTCTCCGCTGTAAAGTTTGCTGAATCCGTAGCGGCTTTTTCTTGTAGCATTGCTAAGTTTATTTGTTGCTCGTTGGACATATTAGCCATGTCCATTTGTTGAGCAAATGTAGCATCAGTCTTACGGAAGTCTATAAGAGTTTGAAGCTCTGTAAGACGTTCTGTTTGCTCTGCGGTCATTGTATCTCTAGCGGCGGCATTGGTTTCAGATACTCTTTGCATTTCAACCTGTAGAGCAGGAGAAAGATTAGCTTTTGCCATATCTTGAGTTAACTCAGCTTGCCGCATAGTTTTATTAACTTGAGCAGTGTATGTCTGTAGTCTTGCTTGTTGTTCTGCGTTTAAGTTTTGAGTACCTGCGGCATTAAGAGCTTGCAAGTTTGCTAAGTCCATCTGAGCATTAGTACTTAGCTGAGCTATAGCGGCCTGCTGAGTTTGTGCAGATTCTTGTTGCGCTCGTTGCTGAGCCATCTGTGAAGTAGCCATACGAGCTTCTTGCTGTTGTTGAGCAGAAGTCATTACAGCTTGTTGATCAAATGTGCCTTGCTGTACTGCAATTTGCTGTGCCATGTCTGCTGTTTGAGATGCGGCAGTCTGACGGTTAGCAAGATTTTGCATACGCACTTGCATAGTATTTTGTGCAGAAGCAAGATTAGCTTGTTGTTCGTTAGATAAGTTTTGTTGTGCGCGTTGTTGAAGAGCTTGAGCATTGCTCTGAGCTATAGGTAATGCACTTTGTATAATAGCGTTAAAGAGTGCATCACGACCTACTGTAGAAGTTGATAGGCCTCTACGCGCCATCTGAGCCTCTATAGCCGCTACTGCGGGTCTAGCCCATGCAGGGGTTTGTCCATCTTCCATTCCTGCTAAAAGACCTTCCATTTGCGTAGAAACAAGTGCTTCTTGTGGTAGTGCCGCAACAGCCGCTGTGACCGTTGGGTCAGCACCAGTATCTAGTTGAGCTTCTACAGTTGCAGGGTCTTGAGTTACAGCCGCTGTAATGTTTTCAGGTATATTAGCAACAACCTCCATCATATCTGCGGCGGCTACAGTTCTATCTTGTCCTGTTACGGCTTGCATAGTTGCGGCGGCCATTGTAGGTATACCACCAATTTGCGCGGCATTTCCTACAGGTGCTTCGCCTGTAATAGCTTCACGACCTTCTAAGTCTACTGAAGGTACATCGCCTAATTCGTTTGCAATTCTTGTAGAAGCTTCTGCAACCTGTGCAGTTCTTGTAGCCGCTACTTCATAAGCAGGCATAGCATCTATATCTGTATTACCACCTTCTGGTGTAAAGTCTGCATTAAAGTATTCAGCTTGTGCGGCTGTTCTTGCAGGAGGAACACCTAAACGATCTTCGTATTGTCTTTCGACTGCTGTACCTGTAACAGCTTGTCTTGATAATTCTAAAGTAAATGCATCTAATTTAGCTGTTTGTTCTGCTTCGGCTTGAGCAGACACATCGTCTGTAATAGCAGTACGTGTATCTTTTTGTGCTTGAACTTCAGCGGCTATTGCTGATTTCATGTCTCCAACGCGTGTTGCTTGCTCAGCTTCACGGGTTGCAAAGCCTGCTTCGCCTGCATCAGCTATTTGTTCTTTACGTCCTGCGGCAACATCAGCGGCCCCTAAGAAGTCTGCTTGTGCGGCTGTTTCAGTAGGTGCTGTACCAAGCTCAGCGGCGGTTCCTTCTGCGGCTTTACCTGTTTGAATTTCACGCTGTACCATTGCTTTGCTGTAAGTATCTAAAGCTTCTGTAGGATCAAGGCCACGTTTTTCAGCATCTAATTTAATTTCATCAACTTTAGATTGTGGTATAGTCATGCCTTCGCTTGTAGTTACTTTAGGCTCATCGACTGTTGAAGGATCAAAGCCGTAGTCGCTGTCATCCATAGCGCCTTTAGCATAGTCTTTGTAATCTGGGCGGCCTACTGCATCTCCTAAAGCTTCTGCTTCATCGTCTCTTCGGCGCTTTGCTGTTCTTACTTCTTCAGCAGTTGCAGGAACAGCTACACCTTCTTTTGTAACTTTGCCTTGTGCGGCTTCAATGTCTGCTAGTCTTTCTGCTGTAGAGGCTTCGTAAGTTGTTGCATCCCTTGAAGTTGTATCATAATCCATTTTATTAGCAACGCCTAAACCACGATTAAAGTCTGAACTCATTAACCATGAAGGCATTGCTTGCTTACCGCCTTTTTTAGCTTGGAAGGCCCATGCTTTAGCTTCAGCTTTTTGTGTTTCGTTCCATTCTGGATATTGTTCTACGTATTTATTTGCGTACTGTTCGGCTACAGAATCTACTCCTGCAACAGTTGCTTGATCTGCTTTGCCTTGTTGTGCTACCATTTCTTGGGCGCTTACGCCTGTCATTGTAGCTTCAGGCGCTTCACCAAGTTGTTGAACGTCTGTAGAAATGCCGACAGTAGGGTCTAAAGATACTGCTTCCATTTGTTGTAGTTCTGCTCGTGGGCCTCTAACATCTATACCTATAGGTGCGTCTGTGCCTTCTGGTGGAGTTACAGAGCCTCTATCGGGCTGATCCATTCCTAATGGAACATCTGTAGGACTTTCAGGGTCTGGTGTAGAGCCTCCTGTAGAATTAGTAGGCGGTGGCGGTGTGCTTCCTGCCGGAGGTGCTGTAGGTTCAGTAGCCCGTGGTGGAGGAGTAGAGCCTCTACGTCCTCGTCTTGCTTCTTGAGAGCCATCAGAATCTCTAGGAGACTGAGACTGAGCGCTGACATTTCTTACAAAATCAGTTAACGGAGAATTTTCTGCATTGCTTGTATCTCTTCCAAGTCTTCTTAAATTGTCTATTACTTCTTGTCTTGAAGCTTCGGCCTGCCTTCTTTGCTCAGAACTAAGATCACTATCTCTAGGCATAGGTGGGGGTGCTGTAGGCGCTGAAGGTTTAACAGGATCAGATATAACTCTAGTCAAAGGGCCAGTTTGTTGTTGTATAGCCCCAATTCCTTTAGTTTGAGTTGTTGCTCTTCCTCTGCCTAAGTTTGGATCAGAATATAAAGAAGGATTTACTTTAGGCTCTGATAATTTTGTGTCTTTAGGATTTAAAAGAGTTCCGCCTTTTGTCGCAGGAGTCCCTGCTTTAATAGGCGTTGAAGTATCTTTTGGTGGTTGAACGCGTGGCTGTACATTAGCTAAAGATTTTTTTTGTTGCTCTTCTAATAACTCGCGTTGACTTTTAACAGAATTTCTACCGCCCCGTGCATATTGCTTGCGCTTTAGAGCCTTCAAAGACTTATTAGTATTTCGCGTATTTCTTTTTTTACTCATCTTTTAATCTACCTTTTATTAACAAGTTTCTGAACTGTCTCAGACTCATAAATCCTAATGCCTAGCCACACAATAGTAAACAAAGAAGCAGTGGGCGGCAACCAACTAATCATTGTAAGAACGCCTGTACTAGCGGCGGCTATATCTACTACTTCTTTTGTTTCGTTCATAGTTTTAAATCCTTTTAAGTTTTAGAACGGCTTACCCCAAGATGTTGGAGGTGTTTTAGACTTTGTAATCTGGTCTGCTACTTTGCCCTCTACGCGAGTGCATTCGTCTGCGCCTAGTGTTTCTTTGACCCATCCGACCACTGTAGCCTCGTCAAGCAAATCCCAAACTACATAGCCCTCTGCACTAGAATCTGGCGTATAGGACTCCATGCCCGATACTGTGCCTGTGTGGTCTCCGTCAGTCTCTGAAGCACTCCAAGCCGCATGAACTACGCCCTTGTCAGAGTCGTTGGTATATTCTAAGTTTGTGATGTTCCAAGTTACTGCCATAATTTATCTCCTCTAAGATGCGGTGTATCCGTTACCTGCGCTAATGGCTGAGTTAGTAGCGGCCATATCTTCATCGCCCCAATCATCCTTAGCAACCATCAACTCAAGGTGCTGTACGTTTCTATCAACACAGTCTTGGCGGTCTTCGGCAGAATCATCAGCCATAGAGTCTCCTGCGATGATGTCTGTAATAAGTGCAATGCTGTGACCCATTGCTGTGTAATCAGATGCTAGTTGTTCTGCTGTACGTTCTACTGTTTCTTCACTCATAATTATTTATCCTTCTAGGGTTTCTATTCTTGCGGTTAATGCGTCTACTTGTGCAGACAGTTCTTGAATTGCTTTGGTTAGTACAGGTATCAATGCGGCTTCTGCTACTTCCTGAGAGCCATCTTCTCTATCGTCCCAAAGTTTAAAGCCATCTTTGATG
>UEXN01001344.1_pt1 | contig 19999 bp, 31 predicted proteins | sample 1796711 | NCBI WGS metagenome assembly UEXN01 (sample SAMEA4772470, study PRJEB27181) | metagenome | reverse complement strand
TTCAATATCTGTATTTTTTAATTTAAGGGCTGAAGCCTCTTGTTTTTTGAGATCAATCCGTTCTTTAATAGAATTTTCAATATCTTTTGATATTAATTTTCTATCTTCAAGTCCCAATCCAATTGTTATGTTTTCTGGAATTTTTATAGAACCAACACCTCTTATATTATCAGGTTTTGTTTCAATTTCTTCCAAAGCATCTAAAACTTCTTTTGAAAATGAGTCTTCGTTTTCAAAATGTCTAATACCAAGACCTGTAATAAAAGTACGTTGCACATCTTTTAAGAAACGCACGCCTTCATCAGCTGTAATTAAATTATTTTTTTGAGCACGCGTAATATCATCAACAGTTAATTTATATTGAGCCGCCAATTCAGCAGAAATTAATTCTTGTTTAATATTTTTGTTTGTTCCTGGATTATAATCACCTTCATTTAATTCATCAGATGTTATATCATTAAATCCTGCGCCAGTTTTTGCAGAGCCATATAATTCTAATTTTTGACGAGATATGTTTTGTATAACATCTGCACGGTTTTGTGCTTTAGCTTCTTGCAAATCTATTTTTGTTAATTGTCTGGCAAGTTTGCTTTGGGTTAGCGTAGCTTCTAAAGCTATTTCTTTTTGTATAGAAGGGTCAGTTGTATTAATAAACTTTTCAACAATTGCCTTGGATTCTGTATCAAAAACGCTCGTACGATTTTTGTCATTTTGAAGACCAGCTGACAAATTCAAAAGTTTTTCGTTCATCGAGTTTATTGTCGCAGATTTAACGGCATGATTTTGAGCGTCTTGGAATGACTGCGTAAATATTTCTCCTGCATCTGGGACAGAATGAGCTGTAATTGTCCCGTCAGGATTCATTGACATTGCGTTTTTACCGCCAGTTGTTCCATCTCTTCGCGCTTTTGTAGCCGCATCTTGGAAAAACTGATTTGATAACGCGCTTGCTTCCCTTGCTATATTGTTAAACATATCAATAGAAGACTTTGTACCGCTAAGATCGGCATTGGGAGATTGACGCAGAGTATTATTTGTTTTTTGATATCGTTTAAGCTGTGCCATTTTATGTTATTCCTCTGGTTTTCTGGAATGCGCTTGCACCGCTAATCAATGATCGGCTTCCACTTACAAATCCTGAAAATAAAGCATTACGCCCTGTGAGGCGTTGAGACTGAATAGATGTATTAAATGCGCTAATATCACCACGCCCTGTAATGCCAATATTTCTCATTTCACGTTGAAACGTATTATCGCCATCTTTTAATAAAGCACGGGAACTTGGATCGTCTCGTCCTGACGCTCGTACTGTAGATACCCATCGATTGCGTCTTTCTCTTAATTCATTTTGTTCTTGCAGGATTTGCACTTCCCGAATGTTACGTTGATCTTGAAGCTGTTTCATTTGAAGCTGTGCAAGTTGATTGGCTTGTGCTCCAGCTCCAATTTGACCAATTGCGCCTATTCCAGATGCAACTAATCCAAGATTTGACTTTGTAAATAAAGAACCAAAACTAAAGCCTGAAGCCGAAGCTGGGGCAAGATGGGAAGTAGTAGCAAAAGCCGCACTTTTTAAGCCAGCTCCTAAACCACCAGCACCAGCTCCTGCACCTAACCCAAATCCACCTGTTGCGAATCCAACGCCAGCAATTGCCGCAATTGGTAGGGCTACTTTTGCAATTTTTCCCATTATGCTGTTACCTCCGCATAAAGACCGCGCACGGTTAACGGCAAAGGATTGCCTTGAGATATTTTAATCGTCGGGTCTATTGAAAATCCGAGCAAAAAGAACTGATGCTCCCCTTCAGCCGCGGTAGGGGGATTAGAAAAGTCATCATTACTTTGCTCAACAATTAAACGGTTTCCTGAAATAGAAATTGACTGCGTTCCAAAAACAGAAATAACAACACGGGAAATACGTTTCTTTTCGCCTGTAACAGCTCCAATGCTTCGGATTACGGCATCAACAGGCATTGTCTCTACATCAATATCAAAATTTAACCCAATAGACGCACCATTTAAAAACTCATCAGTTGTTAAAACACCGCTTCCATCCGTTGTGTGCTCTCCAGCATGTTGAGCATTTAAATTTGTGTTTACCTTAACAGTTGTGTTGGGAAGATGGGCAGAGGTATAGCTTTTGGTTACTTCAGTTACAGAAACATCATCAATGTTGCCAGCAAAAGAGCTATCAGCTCTAAACTGTAAATTGCTACCAGAACTTGCCACAATAAATTGAATAAATGTACCATCGGCAGAAACAGCCGTGCCAGCTCCATCTTTTACTCTTGGAATTAACGTACCTGCTGTATGATTGGAAATTGTAAATTTAACCAAATAGGTATTGCCATTCGTTGCAGTAATAGCTTGCTCTAAATCAGAGTTTCCTGATTGGCTTCCTGAACATGTAGCAAGATTGCTGTCTGATCCATCAATTGTCCATCCTGTGCCTTTTGTCCAATTTGCATCAGTATCAAAAGTGCCATTGGTTGCCCGTGTTGTATCTACAGCAAATATTTTTGAGGCATCCAATGTTTCATCGTTATTAAATTCTTCTAACCAAACGACAGTTGCGCCATTTATTGTGCGTTCAACAGCTGCAAAGAGCTTGTTCTCACACGTCGTTACAGAGGTGTATTTGCCTTCTGTGGTCCACAGAGTCCAGCCAGCTAATTCTTCGCTTCTAACAGAGTGGAAAACGGCCATATCGCCATCAGATTTTACAAAGAAGGCGTATTGTTCTGGCCGATCATCAACTCCGATCATTGCGGTGCTGTCTACAGCCGTTCCAATAAGGTGATTTGACCTTAAAGAAACTGCATTGGAGGTGTGGGCTTGTTCGGCATCATTAAAAATATATTCTCGGATTACCTGCCCTGTTCTCTGCATAAACAAAGTTGCACCATCAAACTTTACTGGATTGACAGATTGAGATGAGCCATAAGGCGTTTGCTGGATAAAAGATACGTTAGAAGGCGTAAGAGGATTAGCAGGACTTTCTGGAACAAATAATTCAGCTCCGTTTGAAAAAATCTGCAAATTACGTGTGGAAACAAAATGCCTGATTTCTGCAACACGGTCTCCTGTAACCGTCGTGTCTATTGCTTCGTCATCTTGAGCCGTGCCCACATCAAAATTAAAGAACGCATTTACTTTCGACATCCAAACACCGTCAGGTCGGTTTGTTGATCCTCCAAACACAAGTCTCTGGTTGTGGAATGTAACAGCACGGGGAAACCCTCTTTTTGTTGAATAGGTTTGCTCATCCCAACTTGTCGTAGCTGTTGTTGCGGCTAATGTTTCTCTAACTGTGCCTACGGCAACCGTGTTATTTGTTCGCCCCGTAATAAGGATTTCTTTTCCATCACGTCTAATAATGGAGCCTACATCATCATCGGTCCAATGATCTGCGCTCGTTGTAAGATTAACGCCTGAACCGCTTGTTGCAGAAGTCGTAAGTGTGACAGCATCAGACGCAAATTTAAAATAGGGTTGGTGTTTTTTTGTGCCAGCCGTGTTATTTTCAAACGGGAAATCTTCCCGAGTAAAAGAAGTAGCCCCAGTACGCAGAATGTACTGAGGCATAAAGTTTTGGTGGCAGACAATCGTGGTATCAGCGGCTGAAGTAATCGTCAGATCATTAATGTGACTATTTGACCACGGACAACTTGTGAGAGTTTGAACAAGGGTTCCTGATTCATCGTAGATTGTAAGTTTAGTATTTGAAAATGCGAAGATATAGGATTGCCCTTCTCCAAATGAAAATTCATGGAGAACACTTGGGTTTTCTAAAACTGCTTTAAAAACAGTTCCTGGTCTTCTTCTAAAACCCCCTTGAGCAAACAACGCAATATTGCGTCCCTTCTGCATTCCTTGAAAATATGATTTAAGGTCTGTTCTCATCCGCATTAACGGATCAAGTTCACCAGCAGTAAACGAACTTTGAAGAGTGCGTAAGTTGGAGGCAGGCGTATCAGCCATTAGAACCTCGAATTAATCAAGTTTTTACGTGTATTAATGGCGCGAGTTGTGCGTTGTTGAGATTCAATATTTGCAGCTTTTTTATAATAAAATTCGCCACGGTTTTCGTAGTGGTCTGCAAGATCTCCTTTTTGAGCAATTGACCCAGCAAACACGCCAGCAAGATCATAAATCAAGGCACGAACAAAATAAGGGGGCCAATCAATTGTGGCAGATCGGTATGTATAGTCTAGAGTTACAACATCATCTTCAGATGCATTGGTAAAGATTTTGTCTTCATAGATATCAAATTCAATATTAACGCTGTTTACCAATACTGCGTGAAGTGCCAGCATTTTAGGGCTGGTTGGTTTTTGATATGCGGAATCATATCTGGCAACAGGTGTATTTGTAAGACGCGACAAAGTGACTTGACCAGACGCAAAACGCCAGCGCGATCTTGTTAACGCTGACTCTACAATTGTTTCGTAAATATTATTGGCAACAAGAGCTTCAGTACTGCCGCTTTCAAAATCGGAAATCGGATTAGCACCGATAAGAACAAGTGCTTGTGATGCAACATCAATATCGGTTAACGACATCTGAACCTCTTAATTAAGAATAGGAGGTAGGTTTCCCTACCCCCGTATTCAATTACTTAGTCTCCGTCCGTTTCAGCTACGGCAGTTCCGTCACTGACATCGACGGTCGAGCCATCATTGCTTAAAACAGTTACAAAGTTGGTTGTTGGAACGTTGGTATCTGCAACGATAATCATGTCTCGAACCTTGAGCATGTTTACCGAGTCACCTGTAAAATACCCTGCGCTATTGACAGTAGCAATGGCATCCGTCGTTTTATAGAGCCATAAAGTCCATCCATCACTAGTTGACAACATTCCAAGTCCAGAAGATGCATAAGCCATTCTTTAATCCTTTCTTACGCTTCAGAAATTGAAACTTCGATGATGCCGTTTGCATCAACGAGTACGGAACCTTGGCTCATCTTATTGACAACCAAGTGTGCTTGTTTACGACCATCCCAAGTAATGTCCTGAGATACATCCTTACCAATGCCGTGACCCATAGAAGTTGTATGGTAGGCAAAGCATTTGCGGATGTTTGACGCAACATCGAGTCCTGAAAAGGTAAACCAGAGAAACCCTAACCATCTTTTGGCAGTCATGCCATTAAATGGAAGTTCTGATTGACCTATGTAATCAGCATTTGAAAACTGATCTACATCAAGAAGGTCTGTCCAGCCTGCGTGGGAAACAACAAAGAAACGCTGTCCGTCATCAGGAACATCGTTATTGCCTAAAGTTTCAAAAGCAGAATAAGCTTTAGCTTTTGTCATTCCAGCAGAGCCATGAGCAATTGTTTGAGTTGCGGCATCCATCTGAGTCGTAATAAGACTGTCTGTCTTTCGTCCCAATGCGCCAGCACCAGCTTGAGCGGCAAGAGATCGCTCATCGATGTTGGTTTTGAGCATATCTAAATCATCGATATATTCTGCGGCATAATGGTCTGAAAGGCTACAATCTACAGTTGTGTGGCTAACATTCATTAAAGGAACATCGCCATGACGTGACTTTGTAGACGCTGTACCTGTGCCATACTTTTGAAAGCGAACATCTTCACCCTCTACTTGTACTTTACGTCTAATGGTACTGCGTAGTTTTGTTCCGAAACGTTGATATGCAACATGCACATCACTTTCGAACTGGCGTATAAACGCGGTTGAAATTGAAGTAGACATAATCTAATCCTCTTAGTTAAACAAAAAACACTGGTTCATCGCTGAACGGTTGTGCCATTGCTTACGGAGAATTTCGGTTATGCCTAAAAGGGGCCGATCCGAAGCGAATAGGGCCGTATCTGCTACCTTAAAATTCTATAATTTAGTTAATTTCTCAATGCACAAAAAAGAATATAATCAAAACAATAGGAAGAGAGCCGAATGCTACGCCTAATCCAGCTACTGCTCCAATGCCCATAAGATAAAGTAATGCTTTGGCTTTATCCGCGACCGCGTTTTTCTTGCGCTTCAAGTTCACGATACCCATCTTCAACCTGTTTAACGAACGCTCGATCACGGTTAAGCGGGTCCCAGTATCTTGGGTCGTTTTGCATTTCGCGGAGGTCGGCATAACTGTCTCCTTTTCCAAAAGCTGTTGCTTCTTGGGAAGAGAATGGAGCCTCGCCCATTTTATCCATAATAGCTTCTACAACTTCAATATTTTTTGCTTTGCTCATCATTTCTGCCATTGCAGGCATCATGTCTTCACCAAGGTTTTTTTGTGCCCAAAGCTGAACACGCTCAACGCGAGATTCCCCATATTCGCCTAGAGCTTCCATTTCTGCTTCAATGTCAGGCATCGATCCCAACTGCGCTTCAATAAATTGTTGAACGCCTGCATCAAACATTTCTTGGTTTCCACCCATTTCATGTACAGTTTCTTTCCACCAGCCCAACATAGGATCATCATCGCTAAACTCCCATTCCATCCCTTCTGGCAATTCCATACCTTCAGGAACTCTCATTTCATAATCATTCGGAGTTTCAGGCCGATTGGCAAAACGCTCGTTATCCCATTCAGTTCTTAAACTTTCCGATAGTTCTTTTGTTAAATCTGATTTTTGAGTACGTAGTTTCCCTTCAAGCTCACCAGTTGCTTTTCCCCAAGCCTCATAATTAACGCTTCCTGCATCGGCATTCCAAAACTTAGACGGAACACCTGCTGGCATTTCTGCCCCTGTTGATGCATTCCCTTCGCTTGCGCCTTCACTTGCGCCAGCACCTTCTCCACCATCTGCCATTTTTAATTCTCCGTTTGTTTACGATAATATTGCTCACCATATGAAATACGTGTTTGAATAATACGCATCATATCTCTCATGCCTTCTCGATGACGTAATTGAGCGTCTGTTGCATCGGGGCCATTTACCATTTGGACTGATATTGAGCGCAAATAATCGAGGGCCACATCTGCGGCTTCTCCTCTAAATGTATTAAAGAGAACTTCGTTTATTTTCTGTTCAGCCTGTGGTGTTCTTGTGACCCCATCAGGACCGACTGCTCTGCCAACCTTTTTTTGAATCAATAGCGTTTACCGCCTTTACGTTTTTTTGCCATTTTATTTCCTAAAATTTATTTTCGATTTTCTATTAACTTTGACTTCTTTTTAAAATCTTTTTTGTTTTTTGCATGAAAAAACGTAATACCTTTACGATTAGGATTATGAAATTCTTCTTTAAGTGTTTTACCCTTTGGAACGTGCATAAGCGTTATGCCAGTTAGTTTAGAATACCACGGTTTCTTTTTATCAGCCATTTTAGCCTCCTAATAAGCCGCCCATATCACCATTTTGCTCTTGGCTTTGTTGAGCGGTCTGGGCAATAGCTTGGGCCATTTGTTCGCGTTCAGTCTCATTACGTAGCAGTTTGTCAGGCACCCCGATTTCACCACCAATATAGGCTCCGACTTCTTCTGCCTTCATTACAAGCCCCGTGACTTGAGGACCAAAGATAGCGTTCATCAATTCTCCCGTTCGGGCAACACGAGCAACATTTTCATTATGCTGTGCTTGAGCCAAAGGTGAGATATTGACAACTTTAACTTCACGTCCATTGACAAGGGGAATGTTAATGCGTCCCTGCTTTTTTAAAATATAGAGCACACGACGAAGCAGAGGCGTTACCATTTCCGTGTGCAATCTTCCGTAAGCTGATCCAATTGTACGTGCGAGATCAGCCATGCGTTCATGGACTTCAGTTGCGCTCATTGGCGTTCCTTCTGGCGCACCGAGGCTTTCATTAAACAGAGCTTTCTTTACTGTATTACGCATGTCATCAAGAATAAATTGACCCACATCAAATTTTCCTGGGGCGTTTAAAGGCTCTAATCCTTTCGATCCAGGAGCACGAGGAATAATAGACCCTGGAACAAGTTCAATTGTATCTGGATTGATCATGCCGTCATCGTCACCTTGCCACATGCCTGACACAGCGATCTCTGCATTTTGTAAAACAAGCTCCACTGTCATGTTTAATGTTTTGACATCTGGGAGCGAATTTAACAGGGGTCCTCTGCCGTAGATTTCTCCAGCAGCTTTAGACCACCTGAAAGGTATGACGGGGAGAGAGCCATCACCTTTAAACTCTGATTCAAATAAGAGAGCTTCTGGTTTTACACAGACAACATGGAAATTGTATTTCTCTGTACCTTTGCTCATCCAATCACGCTTTAAGCATTCAAGGATTTGAAATTTGCGTTGCTCTGTTTCTTTTGCGGCTCGATACATTTCATCAGGTATGTTGGCTTTGGGCCATGTTACCATAATGCTTTCAAGCGTCATTTCACGGGTTCGATATACAGGGTCAATCTTTCCAAACGGACCTTCGCCCAATACCAGTTGTGTCTGAGGTATAGCCGTAAACTTAATTGGGTTAATAGCATCGCCCTCTTCGACAAGTAGTGCTCCTGTTCCCACTGTCAAATCTACATAACCTTCATGGAGTTCCTGATCCAGATTGGAAGCTTGTAGCACCTCCCAAGCGTAGAGAGCGATCTCTTCGAGCTGACGATTGACTTCAGACTTTTGCTCTTTAGGGACTTCGGAGCCAGCTTGTAATTCAAACCACTTTGCAAAAGGTGGTGTTAACCCTGCCTGCATTCGAGAGGCAAATTCCTGTACAGCAATAACCGCTGTTGAATCAAAAATAAGATCAGTGTTTCTTTGACCTGCAACATGGGCATAAAACCCTGTTCGGTTTGGCATGGCATAATCATAGCAGTCTTGCCATGTTTCTACCCAACCATCCCGAGTATTATTATGCGCGTGAAAACGTTTTAATATAGATTTAAGTTTTTCGCCTTCTGCAAGGGATGTGTCTGAATATGCCATTATCCGAGGGTATTACTCTTGTCATCAAGCTCATCAAAACCTGCACCAGTATTAGTTGATGAAAACAAAGACCGTCTTCCACGTTTACCACGCTCCCGTGCCTCTGCTTCACTTTTAGCTAAACTGTCTGCATCGGTTTTACGCTTTGCTTCAGCCGCTCTCGCGTCTGCAAGATCTTTTGCAATCTGAGGATCTGGCCCTGCCGCTTTTGGTGGCTTTGGCGAAAATATTTTAGCTACTGCGCCCATATTCATTCTCCAACTTAACTGAAGTTAGAAAACTGAACTGTCCGCCATTTTTTCTCAATGCACAAAAGAGACGCCACGGTGTCGGAATAAATAAATTAACGCCAAGCATGTTGCCAATTAAACTGGCGCAGTTTTGAAAATGACGCATCATAAACGGCTCGTCCTTTACTTTAACCTGTAAAATAATATCGCTCTTTCTTATTTCAGCCATAATCTGTTCCATGTGAGTATGCGTAAAACATCTAATCGTTGTCCCAGACCATGTAGGATCATATAAAATCCATCTGTTTGCATCAGCGTCATAGGTAAAAGCATAACAATGGGCAAATCCTTTTCTGAGAAGAGGAGAAAACCAGAAACGGTAATTGGCATTGTCAGTAAAAGCGACAAACCACACTTTCAAGCGTGGATCGACAGACACCTTCATACAGCTTTCGAGCCTCGGCTTCCTGCCAGCCTTTTCTTCATTCTTCCAAACACGTTAAAATCGCGTTTTGCAGTAAAAGGTTTTAAAGGCTTTGAGCCACGGACAATATTGCGTCCTTCACCAGCCCCGATCATGGCATATTGTAAAGCATCGTGTATGTGGGAAAACTTATTTTTATTCGGCCTGTCATCAAATCTCTCGCCTGTAACCTGCATTCTGCGGTAATGATACCCACCCAAGAATCCTGTCTTCAGGGTAGAGCAGTTTTCAGGGTCAAGAAGAAATCCAGCATCACCATCTACCATGCGCATCAAAACAGAATTAACACTTTCAACACGGATTACAGGATCGTTGCTGGGAGCTGGAAGTGCTTTTATACCTGCGCCCCTCAATATATCAAACGGGGTGCTCTCATCTGTCTGTGCTCTAAAATCGCCTGACGGGTCTCCATAAATAATATAATCATGTTCTGGAAAATATCTTTGGAGGGTTATTCTAAGTTCTTCCGCAAATCTTATCGTGCCCATATCCTGCGCCACAAGTTCGCGCAATATCATCCATCTTCCATTGGAAAGTCTTTGGCAAAAAGCAGCACTTGGCGTTAAACCAAAGTCAAGGCCAATAATGAGAGGAATACCATCAGCAGGCAGTAAAGGCTCCGTTGCCACATGCGTTTTCTCCGTAAAGCCTTGATATACGGGCTTCCCCTCTTCGACAGTACCAAGGCGATTAAGTACGTAAACATCTATCCAGCTTTTTGTTTTTCCTCTGATCATATTTTCATAATAAGTCGGAATCAGATTTTTAAAGTTCTCACAATCATCGTTCATTTCATATGCACAAAGTTCGCCTTTGCTATCTCTGATTTCTACCATACCAGCAGGTTGGGTATAAAACTTCCAGTTATCAGGTTTTACCAGCATTAAAGCTTGCTCTCTGGTAATATGATCTGGCAGAGGTGTTTCTCCCGACATAACAGGCCACCAATGCTCTGTTTCAGGAGCGTTTGTATCCAGTATAACGCCATGCCATGTCGCACCGACGCCATCTTTCTTGGAGGGATACCTCCCGACCCTACTGGTTGCTCCGTCAATAATACTTTTGGGCAATTCCCGAGCCTCATTGCACCAAACGCCAGTCACTTCGAGGCTCAGTAATTTCTTCACGTCTTCAGGGGTATCTAGGGGAAGAAAAATTACTTCTAAATCTATATTTCCCCTTTTAATATGGTGGGTATAAGGTGGGGACCACCTAAACTTACCCCACTCGGCTTCTGGAAACCATTGGAGCCATGTTGCAATAGTCGTTGTCCGTAATTCTGGATTGGTATTTCGGACGACAGCCCATTTTGTGTATCTTATGCCATCTGTTGAAGGTTCTTGCTCGCAAGCTCTTCTAAATATCTCTACGCAACAGGCAACTGATTTGCCAGATCCAACAGGGCCACGAATACCTCTTACAAATTGATCGTCTTTTAAAAATTTTTTTATAACCTCGCCATCAGGTTTATAATCAAATTTAAGCATTAATGCTCCCTGCTGTGTGTCTCCTCGTCCAGAATAATTGAGTCAAGGCAACTTTGAAGCAATTCTTTTGCGCCTTCGTGATCAATATTGCCAATTGTTGAAATAAGAAATTCACCATGATCATCAATTGTAACAAGTAATCCCCGATACTTTGATGTATGAAAATCTTCATGCTGTTCTTGTCTTTCTTTTATTGTGTTCATGTTGATCCCTTTTTGTTTAAAAAAGGATCTCATAAACTGTTAACAAAGTCTTTAAAAACGATAAGAAATGATTTCCAGATTAGCAAAAATTACCAGTCTGGTAATAATTTCTACTCAATAGAAAGAATACCTTTTATTTGATCTAACGGTGGAGCATCTGAGTTTAAATTTATGTTAGAATGCCCAGAATGTTCTTTCTCTTTTATTCGCTCGTGTAAATCGACTACAAGATCATGAATATTATTACCCTTATAATAAACAAACTCCGCTCTCATGTAATCTATCTGGTATTTAATCATTTTTTTTGTTGGAAAATATTTATGCAAAGACTCGTTATAACTGCTTTTTGTATAATCCCAAACACCTAATAATCGCCCGTTTTTAAGTATTCTTCTAATTGTTCGCTCTGTGGGTTTTTCATTATCTCCCAGTTCATCAAAAATTTCATCATAGGTAACGCCAACGTGCGCTGTTTTATTCCTCATTGCTCGCCAGAATCTTTCCATCATAAAAGCAACAATGATTCCATGTGTTCGATTTTGAGTTATAAAATGAGAAATATCTAAACTGTCAGTCGTTCTATATGCTCTTCTCAAATGGCGAGACTTTAACTCATAATATTTGGTCCACGGGCCATCAGCTTTTTCAAAAAAATAATCGCATACTTCGGGAAACATAGTATAAAAATTAGAATGCTTTGGATTTTCATTTACTTTAATAAAAGCCCCTCGGTCATTAAACTCTTCAGTAATTAATTTATGCATATCTTCGCTATTTTCTATTTTTTCGGTCATAATTGCTCCCTATTCTACAATCTTGTTATCAATTGCCACTTTAAGCTCATTCTCCATATATTCACCCCAGTATGATTCAATAAACTGGTCAGTCTGAACAAGAGAGAGTTCTCTTCCAAAGGTCTGTTTATGCTCCTTTTGAACGAACTTTCTAAGACGTTGTATCTGATCAAACGGTAATGATGTAAATGCACTCATGCCGTACCTTACCAAGTAATAATAATAAAATCAATGCAGTTATGCAGTGCACCTTTTTTAGAAATCATATGTGTGAAGGACTTTTACGTATGTATGAAGTTGAGTTTTTAAACCCACCCCCCTTAACTCAGGTCAATGTTTACGTTTACCTCACCACGTACAGCAACCATAGACTTGTCTACTGCTTTGTGTCCTGCTCTGTCTAGTATATCCTGCCCTGCTTGCAGGCGTACATACTCTGACTTAGCTGTGGTGCTTAGTTGAGCCACTTGACTCATAGCTCTGATAGAGTGCGTCTGAATAGCCTCTGTTACACATGCATTGATATACTCTTGAACGTGCGGTAGCCGTAGTGTTCGGCTTGCTTGAACATGTGCAGATCTTTCACTGTATCCTGCTAGTGTAGCCGCCTGTACATTGCTTGTGCCAGGAATAAATAAGTTATCAACGAACTGCTTTTGCAAGGGCGTTAACTTTGATCCAGCTACTTGCATTAGCTCCTTCTCTGCTTTCCCGTTACTCATGTTACCTCGTATCTAGTGTTGAGTGCTGTAGTAAGTAGGGTTCATTGCGTTACAACCGTCAATGCACAGAAATATCTCTTTGATATCGTAGGTGCTTTTGCATATGTGGGGCGTAACCATAGTTGTGTACATAGCTGTTTTGTGCGATCAAGTCGCGTATAAGCGTAACGGTACATCGGATGAAGAGCGCCAAGTGGGTGCTCTTGTATCCGCTGTTGTCCGTCACTTGAGTATGCTTCACACTCCGACAACTCACGCTCCGCTTAGAGGTTGTGTCTCTCCAGACAGGTAGGATGCCATCAACGCACGTTATAACTACATACACCAGCCAAGTCTACGACGTTTGGCCTCGAGCATGGGACTACTCTCTCTCTGATGCAGGTAGCATGACAATCACTCCCAAAAGTAAATGATCTCAGATTACAATCAGCGCATTGTACTTTGTTTATACAGTGTCGTCGTGCGGTGGCGCGACTCTTGTAATTACCCTTACACAGTTTGAATCCTGATTATAATCTGGCCCAGCAAGCTGGCACTACGTGTCATTGACTGTTGTGAGCCTCGATCGTCAGAGGAAGTGCATCATCGTGAGATGAACTTGCGATGTTTCAATAAACAATAAGGAGCAATGACCATGTACTACGAAATCACAAGACAAGAAAATAAGATAATACAAATGATTAATGAAGGAGCAACTAAAGATGAAATTGAGATGGAAGAAATAGCATTGGAAGCAATGTATGACGAAAACGAAACAATTAGAATTTATGCATCTTAAAGGAGAATGAACATGAACAAATCATATAACAAACAAAACTTAAACGAAATCTTTAACAATACTAAATGGAAAGGAGGACTTTCGGTGCCTCAGATAAAAAACTTCTTGGATCGGATATTCAGTGTTTTTAAATCACTGCCTTTCAGCATCTTCTGCGGATTAGGCATCGCTTCTTTGTTTATCTTTGGGGCATTTAATACTGCATTGATGCTTGTAATGAACTTCTTCTTCACAGGCTTACCAATTATCATCTTTGTACGATGGATGATGAAACGTCAATCTAACAATCAAAACTTCTAAGGAGAATGAACATGAAACAACAACAAAATCCGAAATACTCTACCATCCATTTACCACAAGACGCGCTTGATTGCTACGAACCAGAAGTCTTAACAGAGAATGGGCCAGTTTCTCGTGAGTCTTATGTGGCATGGAAGATCACAAATGGCGAGAGTCCTTATCCAGAACACAATCCAGAACACCACAATACCAACTCAACAAAGGAGAATGAAATGGCTTTTTTAACAGAAGAACAGTTTGAACAAAACGTTGAGGAAACTGAAATGGAGAAAGATCAAATGGAAGATCGTGCGAATGCTAAAGCAACTATTGAGCATGGCTATCACCAGAAGGATATGCCTTTGGATTCCGAGGTGTATGACCAAGTAATGCACAAACTACTAGACACTATTAATTTATTAGCACCTGAGGATGATCAAACATTAGCTTATAGCCGAATTGAATTAGCAAAACAATTCATGCGTAATGCTGAGTATTTGGCTGATAAGACAAAGGCTATAAATTGGAAAGCTGGAGCTCTTAACCGAGCGATAAAAGCTAATCGTGGAGATGAGATTTCAGATAATAACGTCACCAACGCAACAAATGACTTATTTGATTTACAACGTCAGGAGGAAAATTACAAACTGCATTATCTCAATCCTATGCGAGAAGTCTATGACCTAGTTTGTGACGAACCTTATAGCAAGCTCTCATCTTCTAAAGCTAATTCAACTGTTAACAGCTATGCCAACGCAAAGGCACAAGAAGCTCTGAATGGTATCAACTACAAATTCAATAAGTAATAACATCTCATATGTTGAGGGGTTAGATGCTTCTGCATCTAGCCTCTCTTCTCTTTTTTTTATGTTCCCTGGGGGCATCAAAACAACCGCAGATATCAGGAGACAATAATGGGTAAAATGAAAAGTTTTTATTATGAAGATCCACAAGATTTCGCTTTAGAAATTAAAGATCTTGAAGAAAAATTAGCTTCAGAAAGAGAATACAAAAAAGGATCAGATCACGTAATTAAACGTCAACAAGCAATCATAGAAGATCTGCGAGAACAAATAGTCGTTCTTGAATGCGAAGTTGAAGATTTGGTTATAGCACAGGCACAAAAGAAATATGCTTAACTTTATAGGAGATTAGGATGATAGAAATAATTGGATTTGGCTTATTTGCCACATGTGCTGTTTTGTTTCTTGTATTTAAATTTGGTCAAATACGACGTGTATTGTATTTTGATGTTTTTATCGATCTTGGAACAACCTTTTTATTTTCCATTTTGTTATATGGCACAGCAATAGGAATGCTTACCGCACTTGTTGCTGGCGCAATGGTATCAAGTGTTCTTTACTTTTTAAAACGCACTATAGGATATGACAAACTAACTCGTAAAGGTTGGGTTCCAGCAACTCGTCCATTAGACGGTATCAAATTATGAGTGCTTTAAAAACGTTCCTTGCAGCTCTCGGCAATATTATACCAAGCACAACTTGGCTTAACTATTCAGCTCACAGATTAGGGACTTTCATTTATGCTCTGATCTGCATTAATGCATTAATTGTGTTGACCCTTGCATTGCTTGGCATTACGCTTGGACTTGGACTTATATGTATTATCCCAATTAGTTGGTATCTTGCAATTAGAATAAGTGAAAAGATATCACAAAAACATAAGGATTAAAGCCATATATTTAACAATAAATGTATTATTAAGTGTGGCAATTGTTGGAGTAATAGGAATTATAATTCTTATTTACAAAGAAAATTTTTTGCCCAAAGAAATGCACAAACGCAGTTTAAGGAGGAATAATGACTGAATGTAGTATCTGTCATGGTGACATTAAACCACAAAGAGATGAGCTAACACAAAAAATTGTCTGGGAACATGGGCACAATGCATGGCCTTTATCAGAAGGACGATGTTGTGACGAATGCCAAACCGATGTTCTTATGGCGAGATTACGCTCAATGCAAAATAGAGAAAATGCAGTCGCTTGAATGCCCTTGGTGCGGTCAATGGACTCGCTTAATCCACATACAATCTCATTATGCCTGTGATAGTTGCAAACGTCCTGTCATGGACTGCTGTGACGGAGAACAAGCGCAGGTAAAAGGCCAGATGGCGACCAAACCATCTGACCTGAATAAGAGCAATGACCAATAAGGTCATTTAAATAATACAACAAAGGAGTAAAAGAGCAATGAACTTTATGTCAAATATAATAAAAAATGATGCACAAAATCTATCTAATATTGATTTATCTGCATTAGATTTTCCAACTGAAACACAATCCTTATATATCAAAGAAACAGTAGCTGTTAATCCTGTCTCAATGGAACAATGTTTTACTGATATTCCTAGAACAGAAGCACAAGCAATTGTGCGAACAGACACTAAAACAGTTCTTGGCATACATGGTGGACGTTATGTCCACAGACCTTATATAGATAATGCAGGTCGTATGATTGATGTTCTTAAAGAAAGCGATTTAGATACAACAGAAGTTAAATCAAAAGTAGAAGTTTATGAAAACGGACGTAAATTAAAAGTTGAATTGCTTTTTCCTAAACATCTTATTGAACCTCAAGTTGGTGATATATCTCAGTTACGTTTGCGTCTATATGATAGCTATGATGGTAGTTATTCCAGCCAGCATTTACTTGATGCTTTTCGTTTATGGTGTTCAAACGGATGTGCCAATGTTCAAAATTGGTTGCGATCAACACAAAAACACACAAAACAAATTTCAAAATATGAGCTGGTTGATCGATCAATTGAAAAAATGAACCGAGCTATGACTGCCTTTCACGAAAGAGAAGAAGAATTTCGTAAATGGATCTCATTACCAGCTCGTGACGCTCAAGTTGAAGATTTATTTTCTAAAACATTAGCTCTAACAAACATCTCGGGATCAACTCAAACAAAAGTAAGCCAACCCCAGATGGATGTATTAATGGATCTTTATTATGAAGAAGATCGCAATGTATGGGGCGTTTATAATGCCATGACCAACTGGTCGTCTCATCCAGATACTCGCGGTCAAAAACATAATGTTATTCGCACACGCGAAAACAAAGTATCCAGAGCTCTTCAAAGCAGATCATGGAAAGAACTAAGCAAAGCAGACAGCGACAAGGAGGAAGCAGTTTATGCTTAATATAAGACGATCAACTACAGATCGAATAATTGAAACACTCACTGAAATACCAGCTTCTACACAATTGCACATACTTAATTTATTAAAATCAATAGCAATTGAAAAACCTGAACCGAAGCACATTAACAAAATTGTTAGATCATTCAATCACAGTGCCAAGTTTCAAAAAGGACTACACAACCTTTAAAACTATCTAGTTTAAGCGACAAAAAATACAACTGCACCTTAAGAACCAGAGCAGATAGATATCTATCTTTGTTGATTGTCGCTTATTTTTTTTTAAAAGGAGGAAAAAAAGCAATGACCTTCAAACCTAAAAACATGTTGGAAGAAATCATGGGAATACATCCTTGGAAATATCCAAATATGTCAGGAAAATATAACAGAGAAGATAGGAGCAAACCAATGGAAGGCTATACACAATTCGTTTTTTTAAAAGTTTTAAATGAAAGTTATCTAATGCCAGCAACTGACGAAAACATTGAAGCTGCACATACAATTTGCAATGAAGCTTTTCACGTTCTATTGGACGCTAATGGAGAGTTTCATATCAGTTCTTTTAATGATGAAAAACTAAATGAAATTAAAAACATAAGAGAATATACAATTGTATGGCTACCATACGATCCTAAAGTTAAATCTACGCAAAAAAACGTATCTGTTGGATAGCAATACCTAAAACACCTACATCTTTCATTTTTATAGGTTCATGCTCCTGGTTGGTTGATTGAGGCATTAAAAAAGGAGGAAACCATCTTCCTGCCTCAACACCGCCATGAGGAGTATGATACACAATAATACAATTATGTTTTGGCTTTCTAACACGAGTAGGTTCACAAATAATAACGTCATCAGGAAGAATACCTCCCATTGACATACGGTCTGTATCAATTTTAACCGCAAATGATTCCTTATTTACAGGCACTAAAGTTGTGACTTTTTTTGTTGATCTTTGTTTTAAAGTTTCAATTTTATTTGTGTTTTTGCCTACTTCAATAATAGGAACCATATTACCAGAGATTTGGAATCCAGCTTGATCCCCTAATGGTAAGGGTATTGAGCAAACACCTGCCAATCTATCTAATACTCGTCCCGAAGGCGTATATTCTTGATCTTTAATAAATCTTGTAATGTTTGTTGCAGATGTTTTTGCTTGTCTAGCCCATTCGTCTGCCGTCCAGTTATTTTGGGCCATGCAATCTTTCATCCACTGCGCAAGTTTTTTTTTGGTGTCCATAGAATACCTTTCTGCATTAATGAATGTATAACCTGTGTTATCTCTGCAATACTGCATTCGATTATAGAAAGTCAAGTTTTAAATAAAATAATTTTGCACTTGTGAAAATGCAGTTATGCATTTATATATAGAATATGATATATACATATTTAACTCAATTAGAAGAAATAGCAGAAAACACGGGCTGGACTTTAAAGGATGCCTGCGTAGATGCAGGATTAAGTGATACAACATTTTATAGATGGCAGTTAGGAATAACGAAACCAAGAGAAAAACAAGCGCAAATTGTCGCGGAGTATATGACCACATATGCACGGTAAACGCCAAAATCCTGAAACGGTGGAGCAATTCACAAATGCTTTGATTGCACAGCTAATCGAACGCAGAAAAGAATTGTCAATATCACAACAGGATTTAGGAGCAAAAATAGGGGTGGCAGACAACCTTGTCGGCAAATGGGAATGTGGCATGAGATTGCCATCTGGATTTCTCTTATATTGTTGGACTGAAGCTTTAAATCTTCGAATTAAATTGGAAGAAACACACTATGGGTAAATTCTCCAGAGATAAAGGTGCAAGATATGAAAGGAAAATCGTTAACACCTTACGAGAAAATGGCATTGATGCCTCTCGTGTTCCTTTATCTGGCAGTGCTGGCGGTAATTTCTCTGGCGATGTGGATATACGAATTGACGGGCAAGCTATTCGAGCCGAAGTCAAAGCAAGAAAAACAGGATCAGGATTCACAACAATAAATAACTGGTTAGGAGACAATAATTTATTGTTTTGCATTGCGAACAATCAAGAACCAATGGTCGTAATGACCATGAGTAATTTTATTAACATTATGAATATGAGCAAAGACCAAGAGGATAAAAATGTCAAAATTCACAATAATGCCAAGCAAGATATTTGATCAGGATTTAGACCCTGCATCAATAGCTCTGTATGCATTTATGTGTTCTCAGATAAACGATGACGGATTTGTTGACGCAACATACGCACAAATGGGAGAGGCGTGTGGCCGAAGTAAAGCATGGGTCGTAGAGAACATAAAAAAACTTCAAAGCAGCAAATTAGTTGCTCTTGAAGGCAGAGCAAAGTGGGTCAGAATACTGTACGACGGTCAGTATAGTGACCTCAATGGTCAGTCCGCTGAACAGATCGGTCAGCCTGCTGAACAACACCTAAGTAGTACTATACCTATAAATACTACTACTAACCCTATTAAGAAAGAGAGGAAGAAACCCAACCTCTCCGTCCCTGATAATTTTACACCCACAGATGAAAATATGATTTGGGCATCACAAACGCGTCCTGATCTCGATCTAACAGACGTTACTGAAAATTTTATAATTTACCATAAAGCAAAAGACAACAAATACGCAAATTGGCAAATGGCTTGGAGAAACTGGATAAAAAAGGAAAGACAAAATGCAAAAATCACAAGCGTTAGCCCCCACGCAAGAGGAAAAGCAAATTCAGACCGCGGTAGACAAAATATCGCCTCCGTCTTGGAGCGTCGGGCAAATCGCACATCTTGAATTTGGCCTTGATATTGATGAAGTCAAATATGAATTAGAAAATTATCGACAAGCTTTAAAACCAGCAGAAGATAAATCCATTGCTGTTTTTCTAGCAAATATTGTTAATCATTTTGGCGCACCAGAAAACTGGGCTGATCTCACAGAAGATTACTTTATCGCACTAGAAGATCTGCCAGAATATCACCTTCAAGAAACATACAAAA
>UEXN01001331.1_pt1 | contig 20174 bp, 29 predicted proteins | sample 1796711 | NCBI WGS metagenome assembly UEXN01 (sample SAMEA4772470, study PRJEB27181) | metagenome | reverse complement strand
AAGGAGAACTTAATAAAATAAAAACTAATTTAAATTAATTAGAAGAAAAAGGAATATTTGAAGTAGAGCACCAAAGAGATTTTGCCAAAAAAGGCAAAATGAAAAATTTACCTTATAATAGAAATTTAATTATGGCACCTCATAATAGAAAAGGTGGTTTTAAAAATACAGCAGAAAAGTTTATAGAACAAAATCCAACTAGTTCTAAAATACCTAATATTTTAAAAAAAGCAGAAGAATTAAAAATAACTTTACAGCCTGTAGTGCCTGAAGGAACTTTTAAAACTAAAGGTATTGGATATAAACAATTACCAGACCCAGTTCAAAAATTTGAAGAAGTTGGAAAAAAAATTAATCTTGATATTCGTTCAAACGTAAAAGGTGGAAAAATTGGACTTGCTACTACTCTTGCTACTTTAGCTGGCACAGGTCTTGCTTTAGCTGATGATAAACAAAATACTTTGCCAAAAGGATCACCTGGTCAAATAAATTTAGAAAAAGAAAACTCTGTCAGAGAAAATGCACCTGCTATAGCAGGTAGTGCTGCTCTTTTAGGTAGATATGGAAAACCTTTTTTAAAGAATGCTTTTAGAACTGTAGGTTCCCCTGTGGTTTCAGGGGGATTCGCTGTTAATGAAATGATGAGTGAAGATCCTAACATGGCCCTTGCAGGAGCAGAATTACTTTTACCAGAAATTTATAAACAAGCTGGAAACAAAATTCCAAAAGGATTCATTAATAATGTTTTAGGATTACAGGGTATAAAGACTTTAGTTGACAAATATCCAATGTTAAGAAAATTTAAACCTGTTGCAAATTTAATTGCAAAATCTCCTAGAGTTATGACTCCTATGGGTTTAACCTTAATAGCAAAAGATATTTATGATGAGTTTGACAAAACAATAGGCTTAGACCAAAGAGGTCCTTTAACAGAAGAAGAACTATTAGACATGAGAGAAAAAGAAACTTACATGGGTAGTATTGCAGATGCTTTTGATAAAGCTTATAAAGAAAACACTTCTTTGCCAGGTCAAGAAGGAATAAAAACTTTAAAAGAAAGTTTTGCTGTAGGAGGCCGTGTAGGTTTTGCAGACGGACCAGAAGATCCAAGCAAAAGAAAATTTATGAAAATAATGGGAGGTCTTGCATCCCTTCCTATTGTTGGAAGATTTTTTGATATTGGAACTCAAGCACCAAAAATAGCTGAAGTAGTTAAAAGAGGCGCTGATGGTATGCCTGATTTTATAATGGACCTTATTGCTAAAGTTAAATTAAAAGCTGAAACAATCGGAATGAAATATTTTACAGGTAAAAGTTCAGACGAATTTGCAGATGTTTATCAAGCAGATGATTTTGTTGTTACAGAACAAGGCAATAAAATAACAATTAGAAAAAGAAATGAAGACGGTGAGATGATAGAAAAAGACATGGAAATAGAATTAGAAAAGGACCCTGAGACCGGAGGCGTGACTTACAAAGAAGCAACAGCTAGACCTGATGGAGAGGGCAAGTTAAAAGACGTAGACGAATATATTGATGATATAGATTTAGAAGATATGAGAAGATATACTTATGACAAATAAATACCCTAAATGGCATCTTTTACCACCAAAAGCCGGTCCTACACCTCAAGGCTTGAATATTAATTACAATAATGTTAAAGTAGAAAAACTGGAGAAAATAAATGGCAGAAATAGACAAAGCGCTACCGAACGTAGACGAGACGATAGAAGTCTCTCAAGAAGAAATAGAACAATTACCTGAACCTCAAGAAGCTGGTCCAACTAATGTTGTAACCAACGAAGACGGTAGTGTAGATATAAACTTTGAAGAAAATCAAATGGCAGAAATGCCTCAAGACCATTTTGCAAACTTAGCAGATTTTATGGATGACTCTGCATTAGGTGAACTCGGTGCAGACCTAACAGAAAAATATCAAGATTATAAAAATTCAAGAAAAGATTGGGAACAAGCTTACGTAACAGGTTTAGACCTTTTAGGTTTTAAATATAATATGAGGAGTGAACCATTCCAAGGAGCAAGTGGTGCAACTCATCCAGTTTTAGCTGAAGCTGTTACACAGTTTCAAGCTTTAGCTTACAAAGAATTACTTCCTTCAAACGGACCAGTACGAACTCAGATTCTAGGTGCAACTACACCACAAAAAGAACAACAAGCTGAAAGAGTTAAAGAATTTATGAATTATCAACTAATGGATCAAATGAAAGAATACGAACCTGAGTTTGATTCCATGCTTTTTTATTTACCACTCGCAGGGTCTACATTTAAAAAAGTTTATTTTGATGACTTACTTGGAAGAGCGGTTTCTAAGTTTGTACCTGCAGACGATTTAGTTGTTCCGTATTCGGCTACCTCATTAGACGATGCGGAAGCAATCGTTCACGTAATTAAAACTTCTCAAAATGATTTAAGAAAACAACAAGTATCAGGATTTTACAGAGACATAGAAATTCCTGAACCAGGAGAAGAAGAAGCAAACGCTCTTGAAAGAAAAGAAAGAGAATTAGAAGGTCAACAAAAAACAAGAGACGAAAACATTCATACTCTTTTAGAATTTCACATGGATTTAGATTTAGAAAATTTTGAAGATAAAAATCCACAGACAGGAGAAGAAACAGGAATTAAATTACCATACATTGTAACTATAGAAGAAGGATCACAAGAAATTTTATCTATTAGAAGAAACTACGATCAAATGGATCCTTTAAAGAAAAAGAAACAATACTTTGTACATTTTAAATTTTTGCCAGGACTAGGTTTTTATGGTTTTGGTTTAATACATATGATAGGTGGACTATCAAGAACAGCTACTGCTGCACTAAGACAACTACTAGATGCAGGTACATTATCAAATTTACCTGCAGGATTTAAGCAACGAGGAATTAGAATTAGGGATGATGCACAATCAATTCAACCCGGAGAATTTAGAGATGTAGATGCTCCTGGAGGAAACATTAGAGATTCGTTTATGATGCTTCCATACAAAGAGCCTTCTCAAACTTTATTACAGCTTATGGGTGTCGTAGTACAAGCAGGGCAAAGATTTGCATCTATTGCCGACATGCAGGTAGGAGAGGGAAATCAGCAAGCCGCGGTGGGTACGACAGTCGCCTTGCTTGAAAGAGGAAGTCGAACAATGTCTGCAATTCATAAAAGAATCTATGCAGCATTAAAACAAGAATTTAAATTACTAGCAAAAGTATTTGCTACATATCTACCACCAGAATATCCTTATGATGTTGTAGGTGGTCAGAAACAAATCAAAGCTATGGACTTTGATGACAGAGTTGACATATTGCCAGTTGCTGATCCAAATATTTTCTCACAGGCTCAAAGAATATCTTTAGCGCAAACTGAATTACAACTGGCAATGTCTAATCCTCAAATACATAATACATATAATGTTTATAGAAACATGTATGAAGCATTAGGGGTAAAAGACATTGATAAAATATTGGTTGCACCACAACCACCGCAACCAAAAGATCCAGCATTAGAACACATTGATGCAATGGGATCAAAACCATTCCAAGCTTTCCCTGGACAAGATCATAGAGCACACATGGAAGCACACTTAGATTTTATGGCAACTAATTTAGCTAGAAATAATCCGATGATATTAGCTTCATTAGAAAAAAATATTTTTGAACATATTTCTTTAATGGCTCAAGAACAAACTGAAGTAGAATTTACACAAGAAATTCAACAAATTACTGCTATGCAACAAAATCCACAAGCGATGCAAGATCCACAAATGCAACAACAGATGAAACAGTTTACTGAAAAGTTTGAAGCTAGAAAAGCTGTGTTAATTGCAGACATGACAGGTGAATTTTTGAAAGAAGAAAAAGAAATAACAGATCAAATGGAAAATGATCCACTTACAAAAATAAAACAAAGAGAGTTAGACTTAAGAGCACAAGAAAATCAACGTAGAAAAGACTATGAAGAAGCTAGAATACAGATTGATAGAACAAAAGCAGTTATGAACCAAGCTAGTGACGATGAAAGACTTGCTCAAAACGAAAAATTAGCTAAATTAAGGGCTCAAACTTCTTTAGAAAAAACTTTATTACAAAATAGTTTAAAAAGAGACGACTAATGAGTAAATTAAACATTAAAAAAGCAATAAAAAAGCCAGGTGCATTAAGAAAATCACTTGGAATTAAAAAAGGCAAAAAAATTCCTGCATCTAAACTAAAAGCTGCAGCGAAAAAGAAAGGAAAGCTTGGACAAAGAGCTCGTTTTGCGATAACACTAAAAAAACTAAGAAAAAAATAAGGAGTTTTATGAAAAAAGAACCTAAAATTTCAAAATTTCTAGCAGCTGACTTAAATAAGGATGGTTATGCTAGAGGTGGTAAAGAAATTAAAGCTACTGACCCTTTTACATCTCAAACTGTTACAGTTAGAGGTACAAAAGCTATCAGAGCTGAAAAAAAACCTGTAAAAGCTACTTGGTATTAAATTATGTGGTTATCGGCAATTAAACTAGCCGTCTCTGCTGGTAGTAAAATTTATGCCAACAAGCAAAGGGCAAAAGTTGCGATGTCCGATGCACAGTTGTTACACGCAGAGCGTCAAGCGCGAGGCGAGGAAGCTTACCAAGGTAAACTTCTAGAAGCTAGACAAAACGACTACAAGGACGAATTCGTTTTATTAATTCTCTCGGCGCCCATCATTGTCCTGGCTTGGGGAGTCTTCAGTGACAATCCAGTCGCTATGGAGAAGGTAAAAATTTTCTTCGAGCATTTCGCAGCACTCCCGACATGGTTCAGTACCCTTTGGATCCTTGTCGTTGGATCAATTTTTGGTATAAAGGGAACACAAATATTTAAAAACGGAGGAAAAAAATGAGACAAAATGGAATAAGATCAGGTGTTAGATTTCCGTATGGAGAAGCAACTGGCATGAAAAAAGGTGGTTCTGCTAAAAAGAAAAAACAGGGCTACAAAGATAGAAAAGATGAGTCAATCGCTATGAGAGTTAAGAAAAAAAGAACTGCAAAACAATTAAAAGATTCTGCTAACGAATCATATGGTAAATTTGGTTCTAAAGCTAAAAAATCTGGAAAGATAAATAAATAATGCCCGGAATGAAAAGAATGATGATGATGAAGAAAGGTGGAAAAGCTAAAAAGAAAAGTAAATTTCCAGATCACTCAGGTGATGGTAAAATTACTAAAAAAGATATCTTAATGGCAAAAGGAATAATTCCTAAAAAGAAAAAAATGAAAAAGGGAAAAGCATAATGGCTAAACGTGGTTTGTACGCGAATATTCATGCGAAAAAAAAGAGAATTGCTGCCGGCAGTAAAGAAAAAATGAGAAAACCTGGAAGTAAAGGTGCTCCAACTGCTGCTAATTTTAAACGAGCAGCTAAGACGGCTAAAAAACCTAAAAAGAAAAAGTAATGGCCGAAAAAGCTATAAGAAAAACCACCACAGGTAAGGGTGCTAATTATAGAAAGACAAAATCCGGAGCTGGAATGACAGCAAAAGGTGTAAGAGCTTACAGGGCAGCAAACCCTGGAAGTAAATTAAAAACAGCCGTGACTGGTAAAGTGAAACCGGGATCAAAAGCTGCAAATCGACGTAAGTCGTACTGTGCAAGAAGCGCAGGCCAACTTAAAAGATCTTCAGCAAAAACTCGTAATGATCCTAATTCTCGTATCCGTCAGGCACGTAGAAGATGGAAATGTTAGATAGATTTATATTAAACATACTAGGAAAAATAGATGATGCTATTGCAAGAGTAGAAAACTCTGCAATTAAACTTGTTGAATGGTGTTGGCATTCAAGAGTAAATATATTACACAAAAAAAGGAGAAAGAAAAATGAGAAGATCAATACTAAACGCACTAAGAGCTAGATACGAAGCTGAAATAGCTGAAGCAGATGCAACAGCAAATATATACCTAGAAAATTCTGTAGGTATTGGTGAGCATCCTCAACACATAGAGGAAGTAAATAAACAAGTAGAAAAAATTGCTAATGCAAAAGAAAAACTTGGTGTTTTAGATGAACTTGAACCAGAGAAAGGAACACAACTATAATGGATGATTTAATTATAATAAACAAACTTCAAAGATTGTTAAAAACTAATTATGAAACCATAGGTGAAAACATAATGTCTGGCGGGGTTGACAACATGGAGAAATACAAGTATCTACTTGGACAAGCACATGCAACACAAATAATATTACAGGAAATCTCTAACCTGCTAAATAAGAAGGAGCAAAATGATGAGTCAGGAACAGTCGTCGAGTTCGGAAACACCGAAAGTAAAACTCGCACTTGAAGAAAAATATAAAGAACAAGATATAAAAGAACAGAACGAAAGAGTCGATCACACAAATGTTGAAAAGGTAGTTGACGATTTACCCACACCTTCAGGATGGAGGATGTTAGTTTTACCTTTTACCCCAAAAGAAAAAACAAAAGGCGGTTTATTAATTGCACAAGAAACTTTAGATAAGTTACGTATTGCAGTTAACTGCGGCTATGTTTTAAAAATGGGACCACTAGCTTATAAAGATGAAGAAAAATTTAAGACAGGTCCTTGGTGTAAAGAAAAAGATTGGGTTATCTTTGCAAGATATGCGGGATCGCGTCTACCTATTAAAGGTGGAGAAGTAAGAATTTTAAACGATGATGAAGTTTTAGGAACTATTTCAGATCCTGAATCAATTCTTCATTATATTTAAATAACATAGAAGGAGGAACACTATGCCAGAAACAAATAAAGACATGGTAGATATAGACACTTCTGGACCAGGAGCTGAAGTTGAATTAGAAAGCCCTAAGGTTGAAGAAGTTGAGTCTAAAGAACAAACAATAGAGGTTGAACAAGAACAACCTATAGAGAAAAAAGTTGAAAAGAAAGATGATGAGAAAGATGAATTAGAAGACTACAGCGATGGAGTCAAAAGAAGAATAAATAAACTAACTAAAAAAATGAGGGAAGCTGAAAGACAAAAAGAAGAAGCTATCGAATATGCAAGAACGATGAAAGACTCTTCTGATAAGTTAAAAAAACAGTACTCTAATTTAAGAACAGGTAGTTTAAGAGATAAAGAAGAAAAAATAAGTTCTTCTTTAAAAGCTGCTTATGCAACTTTATCTGCTGCAAGAGAAGCAAACGATTTAGCTTCTGAAGTACAAGCTCAAAAAGAAATAGCTAAACTTGGTTATGAAGAGGCTAGATTAACTGAGCAAAAAGAATACGTAGCACAGAACCCTATAAACCAAAGAGAGGTTAATATAGCTCCAAATAGAGCTGCGCCTTCTCAGGACCCTGATCCTAAAGCACAAGATTGGGCATCCAATAATAAATGGTTTGGCAAGGATACTGCTATGACTTATACGGCTTTTGATCTTCATACTAAATTAGTGGATGAAGAAGGGTATGACCCTCAATCTAATGAATATTATTCTGAGATTGACAAAAGAATAAGACTTGAATTCCCCCAAAAATTTGATACAAAAGAAGAAAGGGAATCGACAAAACCTACACAGACAGTTGCTTCGGCAAAAAGAAGTGTAAAATCAAGTCGCAAAAGCGTCAGACTCACACCGACGGAAGTAGCAATTGCTAAAAAATTAGGTGTGCCACTAGAAGAATATGCAAAACATAAAAACACGGAGGTATAGCATATGACAAAAGATGAAATAAATAAGACCCCTCGTGCCAGTCAGTCAAGGGTAAAACAAAAAAGACCTACGACATGGACTCCCCCATCTTCTTTAGATGCACCACCTGCGCCAGATGGTTATAAACATCGATGGATTAGAACGGAAGTTTTAGGATTTGATGATACTAAAAACATGGCAGGAAAAATTAGATCGGGTTATGAGTTAGTTAGATCTGACGAATATCCAGAATCAGATTTTCCAACTATGAACGAAGGAAAATACGCAGGAGTGATCGGAGTTGGTGGCCTTGTGCTAGCAAGGATACCGGAAGAGGTTGCAGCATCAAGAGCTGAGTACTTTAAAAGACAAACTCAGGATCGTAATGATGCTATTAATAACGACCTTATGAAGGAACAGCACCCAAGTATGCCAATCAATCAAGAGAGGCAGACTCGTGTAACTTTTGGTGGTACGAAGAAAAGTTAATTTTTTAACAATTCCTATCCATTAATTTAAATTAATAGTAATAAGGAGAAAAACTATGGCTAACACACAAACGGAAGGATTCGGATTAAGAATGACTGAAAGACTGGGAAATACTCCAGCTACTTCAGGTCAGTCTGCATATCCGATCAAGTCAAATCCAGGTGTAGGTATCTATAAAGGAAACCCTGTTTCATTCCAAGATAGTTCGGGAGATCAAGGTTACCTTCAAGATATGAGTTTTGCTACTACAGATGATACTGGTGCAGGTGGACAAACGTATAACAATACGACTCAACCTTTACTAGTAGGTGTATTCAATGGTATTTTTTATGTTGATAATACAACTAAAAAACCAAGATTCACTAATTTTGTAGATGCTGGAACGTTATTTGGAACTGACTATAATACAGGAAGTGCTGATGGCACAGGTTTTATTAATGATGACCCTTCACAGGAATACATTATAAAAACTGACGCTGCTGCACCAGTTTCCGACAACGGAAGCAATTTTAATGTAACTAGCTTCACTGCTACAGACAACAAAAGCGGTCAATCTACTGTTAAACTACATTGCACTGGTGGCGGAGCCGCTACTAAAATGTGGAAAATGGTTAGATCAGCTCAAGTTCCTGATAACAATGACAGATCAGCAGCTAATGTTGATATGATAGTTGCATATAACCCAGCTAGTAACATATACTTAAAATAGGAAGAATAGGAGAATAAATTATGGCTATATCAAGAGCACAACTAGTAAAAGAGCTAGAGCCAGGTTTGAATGCACTATTCGGCTTGGAATATAAAAACTACGACAATGAACACGCTGAGATTTTTGACATTGAATCTTCAGAAAGAGCCTTCGAAGAAGAAGTGATGCTTTCTGGATTTGGAAATGCACAAGTTAAAGCGGAAGGTCAAGGTGTATCGTTTGACGATGCTCAAGAGACTTTCACTGCAAGGTACACAAACGAAACAATCGCCCTTGCATTTGCTATTACAGAAGAAGCTATCGAAGATAACTTGTATGACAGACTTGCGTCTAGATATACAAAAGCGTTAGCAAGATCTATGGCAAACACTAAACAAGTTAAAGGTGCAAATGTATTAAATAATGCATTTGATCCAAACTTCCTTGGTGGTGACGGTAAAGAGCTTTGCGCAACTGATCACCCTACTTTAGCGGGAACATTCTCTAATGAGTTGAATGTATCTGCAGATCTTAACGAAACTTCACTAGAACAATCGTTAATTGATATTGCAGCTTTCACTGATGAGAGAGGTTTAAAAATTGCAGCAAGAGGGACTAAAATGATTATTCCATCTGCGCTTCAATTTACTGCTGAAAGACTAATGGAGTCTAAAGGTAGAACTGGAACAGCTGATAATGATATCAATGCAATCGTATCTAAAGGTATGATTCCTCAAGGTTATGTAGTAAACCACTACTTAACTGATGATGATGCATATTTCATTAAAACAGATGTTCCTAACGGTCTAAAAATGTTTAATAGATCACCTATCAAAACTTCAATGGAAGGTGATTTTGACACTGGAAACGTAAGATACAAAGCTAGAGAGAGATATTCTTTTGGATTCTCAGACCCTAGAGGTATTTTTGGTTCTACAGGAACACCGTAAGTCTTAATCGTAAAAATCTTAAAAGGGGCCTTTTATGGCCCCTTTTTTTATGTTAGAAAGGAAAATACAAATGAAAAAACTTATCATAAATATCTGGGCATATAATCATCACACTACATTCACTGTAGAAGCAGACGATAACTCAGAATCAGTCGAAAAAGCTATACTTGACAAACTAGGAGAAAAAAGTATAGTTTGGGAAAATCTTGGAAACTCTTATAGTGACCGGATAAATAGAATAACTTATGAGGAAGTTATAAAAGATGATAGACAACCATCTGAAGGAACTTTACACACAAAAGAAAGTTCTGGATCTCAAATGGGAGCAGGAGCATCTTAACCAGGGTAGATATACCTTAGACATGGTTAAAATAGACCATAAAGTTAAGGAGCTTATTAATCATATCAAAATGGCTGAAGCTAAAAAAGCTCATTTAGATAACAAGATTAACGAAGTTGCACCCCAAGTTTCTGTAGCTACTTAACAAAAAGCTACATTGTTGGAAAAAATCCACTCCACACTGTAGGCTCTCTTGCACTCTAGTTAAAAATAATGTATAAATATCTCACTATACATAAAATTGGATATCGACGCGTATAGTCGACGGCCTAGAGACGGTATTCAAATAACTAGGAGGAAAATAACATGGCAAACACAACGTTTTCAGGACCGGTCATTTCAAAAAATGGCTTTATAAATACAGGTCCTGGTATGACTGTTAGCTTAACAGCTGACACTTCACTAACAGTAAAATCTCATGCAGGAAGAATATTACTTTGCAATGATGCGGATGGAGTATTTACTCTACCAACTATCAATGTAAATGCTAATGGAAAGACTTCAGGAGAAACTGATTACAACAATCTAAATAATATCGGTGCAAGTTTTTATTTTTATGTAGAAACTTTAGCAACTGCTATTAAAATAACAACTGACGGAACAGACAAGTTTAAAGGCGCAGCAATGGTTGCAGTAGATGATGGAGCTAAAAAAGCTTTTATCCCTGGTGCTACTAATGATGCTATAGACTTAAATGGAACTACTAAAGGTGGTTTAGTTGGCAGCGTTATACAAGTTACTGCAATAGATACAAATTCGTATTTAGTGCATAACACATTACTATTAGGTTCAGGTACAATCGTAACACCTTTCGGTAATTAATAAGTTATAACGGGCTTTACTAGACTTTATAGATAAAATACTTTTATAACTTAGAGCTGGTAAGGTCCCAAATGGAAGCTCTATGAAAACAACATTTACAGGACCAGTCAGAGTCGGAAAAGGCAAAGTAAAAGGAGAACTTCGTTTAGGTGATGCGGATAATACGCATTACGTAGGCTTCGCGTCTCCCGCTACAGTTACGTCTAATCTTATATGGAATCTCCCTGCAACGGATGGATCGGCTAATCAGATATTAAAAACTGATGGCTCAGGAAATCTTGGGTGGGCAACTGATTCTGCATTATCTGTTGGTGGAACTAATGGACAGGTACAGTTTAATAACTCAGGTGCTTTAGGAGGCATTGCTGAGGGTACTAGCGGCCAGGTATTAACTTCCAACGGCTCTGGAACTTCAGCTACATTCCAAGATGCACCAGGAGCAGGTGGATCAGTTCATGAATGGGCTGCTGCACAAACTGCAGACTTTACAGCCACTATAGGAAAAGGGTTCCCTGTAAACACAACTTCAGGAGCGGTCATAGTAACATTACCGGCAAGTGCTGCTTTAGGTAATGAAGTAGCTATAATAGATTACGCTGGAACGGCTGCAACGAATAACATTACCGTTAATAGAAACGGTCATAAGATTCAAGGAGCTGCTTCTAATTTAGTTGTAAGTACAGATAGAGCTGGTTTTACGTTAGTTTATATAGATGCAACACAAGGATGGTTGTTGCGAGAAGTTTAAAAATTTGGTATTAAATAATAAATAGGAGAAAAATATGACATCATTTTCAAGTGATCAAACAACATTAAACCTAGCTGCAATAGGTGCTGATACCCTTGCAAGAGCGGGTAGAGCTAGAGTTACATCTATTCAAGCTAAAGGAATAGCAAGTGCTACTTTGTTGTTGTACGATGCAGCAACGGCAGGAGCAGCGGCAGCAGGAAATTTAAAAGCAACATATAATTTTGGAACTGAAGGACTAGAAGTTTATGTCCCAGGTTCTGGAATATTATTTACAAATGGAATTGTTTACAATTTAGCTGGAGCTAGCGGAAGCGCAACTGTAACTATTACAGGAGCTTAGTCTAATGGCTAACACAACCTCAGGAACAGCAACCTTTGGAAAAGGTTTTTCTATATCAGATATAGTAGAAGAATCTTTTGAAAGAATTGGTATGAGCGGGGTAAGTGGTTACCAGTTAAAAAGTGCTAGAACTTCATTAAATATTATGTTCCAAGAATGGGCCAACAGAGGTCTTCATTATTGGGAAATAGCAAACAATAATTTAACATTAGTTAATGGTCAAAATGTTTACACAATGTTTAGATCAGCTTCTGATGGTACTTCAGATGCAACAGCTATTTATGGTGTAGAAGACGTGTTAGAAGCGTCATATAGAAATGCACAAAATGTAGATTTTCCATTAACCAAAGTTGGTAGAGCTGAGTATCAATCTTTTGCATCTAAAACTTCTAAAGGAACTCCAACACAATATTTTGTACAAAGATTTATAGATAAAATAACTATAACTTTATTTTTAACTCCAGGTGCAACAGAAGCTGGAAATTTTATTAATTATTATTATGCTAAAAGAATTGAAGATGCAGGTGCTTACACTAATGCTGCAGATGTACCTTATAGATTTATCCCGTGTATGGTAGCAGGACTAGCTTATTATTTAGCTCAAAAATACCAACCAGAAAGAGTAGGTCCATTAAAAGCTATGTATGAAGAAGAATTATTAAGAGCATTACAACAAGACGGTTCTCCAGCGAGTACGTTTATAACTCCGAGAACATATTATCCTAATATATAACTATGACTAATTTATCTAAAGGTAGTAGAGCCCTAGCAATTTCAGACAGATCAGGGATGCAGTTTCCATATAGAGAAATGGTTAGAGAATGGAATGGAGCCTTTGTTCATGTATCAGAGTATGAACCAAAACAACCTCAATTAGATCCTATTAACACTCCAGGTGATCCACAAGGTTTACAAAATGCTAGACCTGATAGAACAGAACCACCTACATTTGATATTTTACCTGATAACCCTTTTAGTTCAACCGCAGGATCTGCTGTTATTGATGTTTGGTCACCTAATATAAACTATAGTAATGGAGATTATGTAAGATTTTCAGACGTAAAAAGTGGTGTATCCGATGTTCCAGTTAGTGCTATTCAACTAGCTAGTACATTAAATGGAGCCATTAATGCAACTCAAAACACAATAGCTGTAACTAATTTAAGTTATTTTCCTACTACAGGATACGTTATGATAGAAAAAATTAATCCAACTACAAAATTATTTCAAAACGAAACTATTTTTTATAATGGTATTATAGGTGGAGTTTTACAAAACTGCGTAAGAGGAACAGCAGCACCTTTTAGAGGAGTTACACCATCTAATACAACAGCAAGTACACACGAAAATGGAGCTAATATATATGGCTCATTTAGCATTACTTTAGTACCAACAGTAGTGCCAAATCCAGGTGTACCTTCTACAAAAACAGTGTATAATAGTTTTACATTTACAGCTGCGGGATTAGTAGCAGCAACAGCGACAGGAGGAGGATTTCAATGCTCGGCAGGGCCAATAGTATTGAAACCATAATATGAATTACGGAGAATTAAAAACAAATATTAGAAGTTACACAGAAGTGGATAACACTGTTTTAACTGATGCTATATTAGCTGTTATAACTAAAAACGCAGAAAACAGAATTTTTAGGGATTGTGACTCAGACGCTAATAGATTTTACGACACTGTAAATACAATATCAGGTAATAGATTAGTAACAGTTCCAACCAACACTCTTTTAATTAGGTATATTAATATAAAAGACACAAATCAAGCAGGTAATCCCCAAGTATTTTTAGATTACAGGGATGTGTCTTTTATGGCAGAGTTTTATGACACTCCAGCTACAGGGACCTCTATCCCTAAATATTATTCTAACTATGATGCTACTCAAATTGTTTTAGCTCCTACACCAAATGCTGTATACGAATTAACAATAGCTTATGAGAAAAAACCGGTTTCTTTAACGGGTGGAGATGCTAATACAAGTTATGTCTCAGTTAATTATGAAGATTTAATTTTATATGCATGTCTTGCAGAAACATACGGATATTTAAAAGGTCCAGCAGATTTACAACAATTGTACGAACAATCTTACCAAAGAGCTCTAGCAAGTTACGCAATTGAGCAACAAGGTAGAAGAAGAAGAGATGAATATACAGATGGTGTAATTAGAACTAGATTAAATTCACCAACTCCAAGGTCTGAATAATATTGAAGAAAAACAAAAAATAAGGTAAAAGAAAATTATGGCATCATCATACTCAAACGATATTAAACTAGAACTAATGACTACAGGCGAAAAAGCCGGTCAATGGGGAACAATAACTAATACTAATTTACAGATATTAGAACAAGCATCTACTGGATATTTATCTTTAGCTGTAGGTGGAGCAGACGTTAATTTAGTCTTAACTGATGGTGTGACAGCGAATGGTAAAAATATATTTTTTGAATTAACTGGTACTTTAACAGGTAACAGAGTGGTAACTATGCCAGATTCTTCTGAAAGAGTTTTTATAGTAAAAGATACTACAACTAGATCAGCTTCTCATTATACATTAACTGTTAAAACAGTTTCAGGAACTGGTGTTATTATTCCTGCAGGAGCAACAGCTCAAGTATTTTCTAATGGAACAAATATTTCTTTAGGTTTATTAACAAAAAGTTATTACTCAACAAGTTCAGCTTACACTGCAACTTCTGGTGATCAAGTAATTGTAGATACTTCTGGAGGAGTTGTTACATTAACATTACCTTTGTCTCCTTCAATTGGAGATGAAGTTACTATTATTGATGGTTTAGGTAGTTTTGCTACTAATAATCTAACAGTAGGAAGAAATGGTTCTAACATTAACGGTGCAGGTTCTAACTTAACCGTTTCTACAAATGGTTCTGCTTTTACGTTAGTTTATCTTAACGCTACTAGAGGTTGGGCGTATAAAGATAAGGTTTAGGAGTTTAAATGCCTCTTAATACTTTTCAAATAAAACCAGGTTTTGATAAACAAAATAGTGAAGCCGGCGCTGTTGCGAGATGGGTTGGCGGAGATAATGTAAGATTTAGATATGGTCTTTCAGAAAAAGTTGGGGGGTGGTCTGCTTTAGGTTCTACAACATTAAATGGAGTTTCAAGAAAACTTTTTCCTTTTAGAGATAATGATGGCAATAAATATTTAGCAATAGGAATGGATAAGTTTTTACTTATTTATTTTGAAGATAATTTTTATGACATTACACCTTACAGAACAAGTGGATATCCAGCAACAATTGATGAATTTGCATTAAGTACTTTTACAACTGTTTCAGGTTCTAATTCAGTTACAATTACAACTACTTCAACAAACAGGCTTTCAGTAGGAGATATAGTTGAATTTGAAAACGTAAGTTTACCTGGAGGTACAGGGTATTCAAATTCTGATTTTGAAGACAAATTATATGAAGTAAAGACAATTACATCAGCAACAGAATTTATAGTTCAACCTGCAGGAAACGCTTCTGGTAATGTAGGACCAGGTGGAAGTTGTTCTGTTCTTCCTTTAGAAACAGTTGGAAATCAAATACAACAATTATCTTTTGGTTGGAGTACTGGTGTATGGGGAGGATCAAATAATTGGGGACAAGCAGCTAGTACAAATGGTGTAAACACACCTCCTGCAATTTGGTCATTATCAAGTTATGGTCAAGTTTTAGTTGCAACAATTTTAAACGGTAAAACATTTACCTGGAACCCCGCTGCTGGTAACCCGTTGGGGACACGAGCGTCTATTGACACTACAGGTTTTGAAACAACTTCTAATCCTACGCAATCAAGATTAACTTTAGTATCACCTACTACACGTCATTTAATTCACTTAGGAACTGAAACAACTGTTGGAACACCGTCTACACAAGATAATATGTTTGTAAGATTTTCTTCTCAAGAAGAAATAAATAATTATTTAATCACTGCAAGTAACTCAGCAGGTTCACAAAGAATTCAAGATGGTACTAAAATTATGGGAGCTATAAAATCTAAAGAAGCTATATTAATTTGGACCGATAATGCATTATATATCATGAGACATATAGGTGCTCCATTTGTTTTTGGTTTTGAACAAGTAGGAACTAATTGCGGATTGATAGGACAAAACGCTGTTGTAGAAGTTGATGGTGTTGCATATTGGATGAGTGATAAAGGTTTCTTTGCTTATGATGGTTCAATTAAAACGTTAGATTGTATGGTTGAAGACTATGTTTACGACGATATAGATTTAACACAAGGACAACAAATATACGCAGGTGTAAATAATTTATACACAGAAGTTAGATGGGATTACCCAGCTTCTGCTTCAAACTATAACAATAGGTATGTAGTATTTAATTTTGCTGAATCAAAATCTGTTCCTGGTGGAGTTTGGTATACAGGAAATACTTCTAGAACTTCTTGGAGCGATGCAAATGTGTTTAATAAACCTTTTGGAACTTCTTTTACTCCTGCAACTAATGGAGCTTTTCCAGCGGTGATAGGGGAAACAGCTGCACCAAATGGTTATGGAAACTCTACTTTATTTCAACATGAAGTAGGAACTGATCAAGTTAATGCAGACGCTTCTGTTACAGCTATTACATCTAATATAGAGTCTTTTGATTTTGATATAACAAGTCCAGAACTTGGTAATGGAGAATTCTTTTTAGCATTAAGAAGATTTATACCTGATTTTAAAACACTAACTGGAAACGTTAAAGTAAACTTAAATTTAAAAGACTATCCAGCTGACTCAGCTTCTTCTTCAACATACAGTCCGTTTACAATTAGCTCAAGCACTACGAAAGTAGATACAAGAGCACGTGGTAGATTTTTAAGTATTAAAATTCAAAACGATGCTGCAGGTCAAACGTGGAGATACGGAACCTTGCGTATTGACGTTCAACCGGATGGAAGAAGATAATGGCTATAACAGTTAGAGTACCAGATCCAAACGAACAATATAATGTTGGAAATCAAAGACAGATTGTAAGAGCTGTTAATGATGTAATTAATCAAATTAATGCTCAGTATAAACCTGAAGGTGATACGTTTTCTGAAATTGAACAGTTATCTTATTTTTTAGGGTATGCTCCATCTACTTCTAGTGGACCAGAAATTAGAGCAGGTGGTATAATTTATGAAAACATATCTCTTGTTTCTGGACAAGTAGTAGAAGTTACTAGAGATAATCAAGGGTATATTTTACCAGATATGAGTACTTTTGCTGACCCTGCTGTATTTAATTTACCTACACCTAGTAAAAGTGGTTTTAAGGTTGCTTTTGTAGGGACAATAGGAGCTAATCCTGCTAGTGTAAGTCCTGGTGTAAATAAAATAAATAATGTTGCAGCGCCTATTGATATATTTCCAATGGCAGCTGAAACCTTGGTTTGGGACACTGTAACGTCAAGCTGGTGGACAATAGCAAGAGTATAAATTATGGCTACAAGTTTTAAAAATATGCCCTACGACATTAACACTTTTGAGAAAAGTGTTTATGGGGTTCCAACAGATTCTCACTCTATTGTAAATGCTTTTTACGTAGGTAACTTTAATAATGGCGGTCTTACTATTACAGTTGAAGTTAAAGTTACAACTGACGGAACAAGACCTTATGTATCAAATAGTACTAATGTTTTTAGTACAACTTTAGATGGGGGCCAATATTTAAATTTATTAACTGGACCTTTAGTGTTGGAGGGTGGAGATAGTTTAGTTTTTACCACTAATACAACAGGGAGAGTAGAAGGAACTATAGCTGCAATGCAGGTAAATAGAGAAGATCAAGAAACAACACCGACTGGTTCGGTGTAAATTTACACTTGATATTTGTGTTATTTTTGAGATAATACACTTATCAAAATTTCAGGATTAAATGCCTGCTTAAAATCAATATTATTAGGGAAAATTATGAGTGATTATCACGTATTAAAAAATGCTTCGTTGACTGCTTTAAATGCAAATGAAAACGTTGTTGTAATAGGTTCAGGAGCAGGTGGAGTAATAGGAGAAAATAATTTTTCTATAGGAAAAAATTCATTAACAGCGGCTAACGGCGCTGTTAGAAATATAGCAATTGGAAACAATTCTTTATATTCAAACGTAACTACAAATAACTTAACAGCTATTGGATACCAAGCGATGTATAGTAATACATCTGGAACCGGTAATATTGCTGTTGGTTATGAAGCAATGTATTCAAATGTATCAGGTAATTTTAACACAGCAATGGGTTACCAAGCTGGTTATAGTCTTACAAGTGATGCAGCATCTTATAACACAGCTCATGGTTACCAAGCTCTTTACAACACTACTACAGGTGAAAAAAATACAGCGATTGGTTATCATTCAATGTATTCAAACACAACCGGTGAATACAATGCAGCAATCGGTACAGATAGTTTAAGAGCAAACACAACTGGAGAACAGAACGTAGCCTTAGGACACAACTCACTTTACAATAATACAAGTGGTTTTGGTCAGGTAGCTGGTGGATTTAGATCTTTATTTGAAAACACAACAGGTAATTATAATACAGGAATGGGTGCTTATTGTTTAGAAAATAACACTACCGGGTCTTTTAACGTTGCCGTAGGTTTTGAAGCTCTTCAAGATAATCTTACTAATTTTAACGTAGCTGTGGGTTATCAAGCCGGTAAGAAAATTAGTTCTGGTGCTTATAACATAGCTGTTGGTTATCAATCTTTATTTTCTAACACTACAGGGCAAACTAATGTCGGTATTGGGTACCAAGCTCTTTATACTAATACTACAGGACAAACTAATGTTGGTGTTGGGTATCAAGTTTTAAAATTTAATACAACTGGACAAAGAAATACTGCTATTGGAGATTCCGCTTTAGAACAAAACACCACTGGAGAAAAAAATGTAGCCGTTGGAACATTTGCTTTAAGGAATAACACTTCTGGAAAAAACAATGTAGCAGTTGGTCCATCCGCTTTAGAAAGTAACACTACTGGTTCTCAAAATGTAGCATTAGGTGAAAGCTCTATGGAAACAAACACTATTGGAATTAGAAATGTAGCGCTCGGTCTTTATAGTTTAGGAGCTAATACAACAGGTTCTTATAATATTGGTATAGGGCTAGATAGTTTAAGAAATAATACAACAGGTCAATATAACATAGCTATAGGATATGAAGCTTTAAAAACGAGTGTCACTACTCAATACAACATAGCAATGGGGTATGAAGCAGCTAAAGGAATTCTTTCGGATGGAAACGTAGTTATTGGATACAGAGCTGCTGTTGCTGCTATGGGTGACGTTAATAAAGATAAAAACGTTATTATTGGTTATGAAGCTAATACAAATGGAACTAATACAGATTCAGCAGTAATTATTGGATATCAAGCAGGACAATATTCTAGCGCTGATAAAAACGTTCTTATAGGAGATAGAACAGGTTTTTATGTAGCAGGAGGCAATAACGTTGCAATAGGTGTACAAGCTATGCAAGCAGCTTCAGGTGCAACCGGTGCAAACAATGTAGCTATAGGAACAGACACTTTATTTTTAAACACTTCTGGATCGTCTAATGTTGCAATAGGACCATCTACTTTAAGAGATAATACATCAGGAAAACAAAATGTTGGTATTGGAAACGTTGCTCTTTATGAAAACATAACAGGGAGTGATAACATTGCGATAGGACACAATGCAATGAGATTTAATACAACAGGTGGTTTTAATATTAGTATGGGTACTCAAGCTTTATATTCTAATACTACAGGGCAATACAATGTAGCAATAGGTTATGAGTCTTTATATTCATCTACAACAGCTGAATTTAATATAGGTTTCGGTTATCAAGCTTTAAAAAATAATAGTACGGGAGAAGAAAATTTTGCTGCAGGTTATCAAACATTATTTAATAATACAACAGGGCGAAGAAACGTAGGTATAGGATCACAAACTTTATTAACAAATACTACCGGAGAAGGAAATGTTGGTCTTGGTTTTAAAACTTTACAATTAAATACTACAGGATATTTTAACGTAGCAGTTGGACAACAAGCTTTAAATGCAAATACTTCTGGTGTGAGAAATGTTGGAGTAGGAACCTACGCTGTGTATCACAACACAATTGGGATTGATAATATAGGTATTGGTTATCAA